>Ga0307968_1003005_pt1 | contig 14036 bp, 10 predicted proteins | sample OrgLakmetagen650_FD_201834 | JGI IMG/M metagenome (GOLD analysis project Ga0307968, IMG submission 201834) | Saline water microbial communities from Organic Lake, Antarctica - #650 | ecosystem: Environmental > Aquatic > Non-marine Saline and Alkaline > Saline | place: Antarctica: Organic Lake... | reverse complement strand
CCTGCCTGCCAAGTTTCAGACCTGGACGTTGGCTGCGTGGCTCTGGCCAGGCCCTGAGTCTCAACTTTTACAAAACTCGTTCCGGGGTACGCCCAGCAGCACCACCCCCTGCCCCTCCCCTCCCCCTTGCACCGCAGGGCTGCCTGATTTGTAATTCTGGGTCACTGTGCAAGTTTTGGGGGCGGGGGGTGCGCTGGGCGGGCCTGCGCACACTGGTGTGAACTCAGGCGTGAAACATGCCAAACCTAGGGGCTGCGCCCCATGACTGGGGCTTCGCCAAAAAAGTCGAGTTTTCTTTTGTACGGTTTATACGGCGTATATATTCGTATACAGAAAACCCATATACGGTTCTGGCCAACCCTATGGTCCATATACATGGTTCTGGCCAATTCTATACATGTGTATATCCACTGTGTGCGTATTTAACAAAAGAGGGACTTCTGTACGTATATGGCATCGTGTGGTGTGTGTGAGTACGGGTCTGGTCAACCCTTGAGGTTTACCTCAAGCCTCCTTGGAGGTCCTAGGATCTATGGGTGGTTGTTTTCGTTCCTGAATTTCGGCAATTCCCGCTTTTCACTTCTTGCCCTGCAGATGGAGCGCGTGCTGGCAAAGGCGTACGACGGCTTCAGTTTTGATGCGTTTGAGTTGGCGGACGTCAGCCAAGGCCACCCCCTGTCTACCCTGGCCTACTTCCTTTTCCACAAGAGCGGCCTCATATCCAACTTCAACTTGCATCCCATCAAGCTGGCGCGCTTCCTACGTATAATTGAGGCTGGATACCCCTCTCAGAACCCATACCACAACGCTGTGCACGCGGCCGACGTGCTCCAGGTATGTTATTGTTAAGGGAGGCCACTTGGGAGGGTGCAGGGTGGCGGCCAGGATGGTGTGCATTTCAGCTATCACCTGCTTTCACAGTGACAAGCACTGCTCATAAATACCGTGAGCGCAGTTGTGTAGATTTGCATGTTTGCATGCGTCCTTGTGCTTCCTCGTGGGAGGCGTGTGCTTCTTATACTGAGCCCTGTTATCGAGGGGCTCGCTAGTTCTGCATGCTACAGAATGTGTCTCTGACATGTCAGCTTCAGAAGCGCTTTGTGTTCCCGCTCACGCAAGCACGTTGTGTGCGTACCTGCACGACTGCAGACGCTGCATGTGATCCTCCATTGCGGCGGCATGGTGCCACAATACACGGACCGCCTATCCCAGATGGCTGCCCTGCTGGCTGCCATTATGCACGACTATGAGCACATGGGCCTGACGAATGACTACCTTGTGAACAGCTCCAGTGTGCTGGCTATCCGCTACAATGACCGTGCGCCACTGGTGCGTGGCAGGGGCTGGTGTCGTCCTTGTCTAGGCTGTGATGGTTGCTTGTCGGCACATTGTCTAAGTCTCGGGTGCAGCATGCTTTTTGCCAAAGCTTTAATGCAGGCACAAGGTACTTCTTGAAGAGACCTTCAACCTAGGTCTGGACTACGTCCGCATGCAAATGCTGAGTCCAATCAGCTCAAGTGACGCAGTCCAATCAGCTCGAGTGACGCAGTCCAATCAGCTTGAGTGACGCAGTCCAATCAGCTTGAGTGACGCAGTCCAATCAGCTTGAGTGACGCAGACATTGACGTGGAGAGCTGCAGTGTGGCTAGCACCTCTGTCAGACCAGCTATGTGATTACATACGATACTGTGAGTGCCAAACTCCGTATGAAATAGAGATGAAATGGTGATGCAGACTGGACACACACACACAAGCCTTGTTTGCTCTTAGTTTACCATCAGGCAATCATAAAGGGAAAAAGCTAAGTGCAAGGGGGAAAACAATTGTCCTCACTTTCTTTTCAGGTGGGCTACCTTGCTCTCAATGTGCGTCAGTTCTGCTGACTTGTCATCTGAATTAAACCCCTGGGTCTGCTGTGCTGCAACGACAGGAGAACCACCACCTGGCAGCAGGCTTCACAGTGCTGTGAGAGCCAGACTTGTGCACTCATCCTCATTTCTGCTGGCTTGTCGTCTGAATTAAACCCCTGGGTCTGCTGTGCTGCAACGACAGGAGAACCACCACCTGGCAGCTGGCTTCACGGTGCTGTGTGCTCCTGAGCAAGACTTCTTGGGTAACCTTCCTAAGGCAGAGTACAGCCGCTTGCGGAAGGTGAGAGGGCGCTCCTTGCATGTGCTCAGTAATCCACGCAAGCTTCAGTAAGCCACGCAAGCTTTTGCAGGCGTTCAGTCATCCATGCAGGCTTCTTGCATGGGTTCGGTAACCCATGCGTTCAGTCATCCATGCAAGCTTCAGCAATCCACACGCGTTCAGTAACCCATGCGTTCAGTCATCCATGCAAGCTTCAGTAATCCACACGCGTTCAGTAACCCATGCGTTCAGTCATCCATGCAAGCTTCAGAATTCCGTGCATGCTTCTTGCATGCATTCAGTGACCCATGCGTCAAGTAAACCTATGAGGCAGTATGATGCCTTTTCTCTGCATTGGCATCAGAGGGAGCCAACAAGTCAGAGGCTGGATGAGGCAATATGATGCCCTTCATCCATGCAAGGGCAAAGCTTAACCCCCTGCTGCGGCGGGTTAAGACGTATGCATTGTCTACGTTGCCAACATGCTCCTGCCTTACAGGCCTTGAGTCTCCCGCGCCTGCAGGTCTACCCACATCGCCACTTTTTGCCTCAACATGGCATGCAATTGCGTGAGTGTTCAGCCCTGTTATGACACTACGACAAATGTGTGCGTGGTGTCCACCTTGCAGAGTGTCATCGATCTCGTCCTAGCCACGGACATGAAGCAGCATTTTGCTTTGGTTGGGCAGTTCAATGCGGTAAGTTCAAGCACGAGGAGTGGACTCTCCCGTTGTCTCCGCGCATCCTCCCTGACATAGCACGCAACCTGCTCGCCTATTGCCCTAATTAAAAGAACTGCGGAGGAATTAATTGGCTTGGTCCCTTTGGTAAACGAAGACCGTGCGCACTGATTGACACGCTGCCTAAGACAAAATGCGCGTCAGAGCATAAGCGTGGTCCTCTAATGCACGTTGCCTTTTGCATGCTGCATCACGTGCACACGTGGACACATAACTTACACCCACGTCCTACATGCCTGGTAGGTGGTACGTCGAGTCTTCCCGAGACCAAAGCAGATTGACGCCAGCCATGTCCCGACTTCACCCCCTGCTCGCTTGGCAAAAGTCTCCTCACTTCAGGGCAGCAAAGTTCTGGGCAGGTGTGCAAGTATGCGTGTGTGTATGTGTGAGAGAGAGAGGGAGAGAGAGAAAGAGAAAGAGAAAGAGAGAGAGAGAGAGAGAGAGAGAGAGAGAGAGAGGGAGAGACTGCGTGGGGTTAGGCTGCAATTGGGTGGTTGGGTGTGGGTCTGAGAGATATGCTTGCCTGAGGGATGTGCTTGCTCACCTCCCTCCCGTCTGCTTGCTCACCTCCCTCCCGTCATGAGGCTAATTGACTTAACATTGAAAGTAAAGCTACATTGTTTGTGCTGCCAACAAACCTCCACTCCTTAAAGTGTCTGACTAAAAGCTTGGACACCCCTCTTGTCCTTGCTGGTCCTGCGTGCTCTGTGCTTCTTCGGTGCTGCAAGTGCAACAGCGGCGCAGAAAAACGCTCAACTCAAAAGCCATCGAAATGCACTCCTGGATCCCTATTTGATGTTACTCATAACTTGCTCCGTGCATGTGTGTTCGTGTGTGTTCCTCGCAACCGTTTTGATTTGAAGATGTTGGCAATGAAGTCCGAGTTTCTTCTCTTCTCATCCTGACCACAGAGCTCTTACCAATGCTGCATCTGCGCTGGACATCCATCCCAGATTCTTCCTCCCGCAGGTGCGTGCGCATGAAATCCCCCTGACACAAATGTAGGTGTTGATCCAAATATGAATGTGTGTTGGGTAGGCTTGATATATGTGTACTAGCCGGCCTGGTCTGTTCCTGGTCATGTTGTTTGGACTATCGTGATGATGTCACATGCGCTGTGTTTCCGTCTACGCCTCATCTCAGGCACAGTCACATGCACTGTGTTTCCGTCTACGCCTCATCTCAGGCACAGTCACATGCACTGTGTTTCCGTCTACGCCTCATCTCAGGCACAGTCACATGCGCTGTGTTTCAGTCTACGCCTCATCTCAGGCACAGTCACATGCACTGTGTTTCAATCTACGCCTCATCTCAGGCACAGTCACATGCACTGTGTTTCAGTCTACGCCTCATCTCAGGCACAGTCACATGCACTGTGTTTCAGTCTACGCCTCATTTCAGGCACAGTCACATGCACTGTGTTTCAGTCTACGCCTCATCTCAGGCACAGTCACATGCACTGTGTTTCAGTCTACGCCTCATCTCAGGCATACAACAACAGGTCCACTTTGTTGTACCCTGCCTCTGCCTGAAATTACCCTCATTCCCAATCCCACACCCACGCAGAGCACGTACGAGGACCCATCCGCATCTGCTTCTGCTTGTGCCAAGCAAGGAGGGGAAGCGTCTCCTGCCCTATGCGGACACTCCACCAAGCTATTTTTCAGCCGGTAAGATCAATATGGTTTGGCGATTGGAGTTTTTCATTCTTTTGGTGCCTGTCCTCTCTCTTCAAAGCTGTTCAGCCGGTAAGACCAACGATGTTTGGCGATTGGGGTTTTCCCTTATTTTAGTTGTGTGTGTATGTGTGTGTGCGCCTGTCCTCTATGTTTTGTGCAACATGCACAGCTAAGCCGCCGCCAAAAAACATACTGTTGCATGTCACACCGCTAAGGGTGGCTTGCATTGCCTATGTACATACGGTGTGGGTCCCTGCTTTCAGTTGCTCCATCCCTGTTTTCAGTGCTACATCCCTGCTTTGAGTGCTACATCCCTGCTTTTGATTTGCTACATCCCTGCTTTGAGTTGCTGAGTCCCTGTTTTTGAGTTGCTACATCCCTGCTTTGAGTTGCTGAGTCCCTGTTTTTGAGTTGCTGAGTCCCTGTTTTTGAGTTGCTACATCCCTGCTTTGAGTTGCTGAGTCCCTGTTTTCAGTGTTAAATCCCTGCTTTGAGTGCTACATCCCTGCTTTGAGTTGCTGAGTCCCTGTTTTGAGTTCCTAAGCCCCTGTTTTTGAGTTGCTACATCCCTGCTTTGAGTTGCTGAGTCCCTGTTTTTGAGTGCTACATCCCTGCTTTGAGTTGCTGAGTCCCTGTTTTTGAGTTTCTACATCCCTGGTGACAACATGCGTGGATGAGTGCCTCGCTGTCACCCCTAATCTGTTGTTTGCATTCCCACATGTAACATACTCACACACCACCCACATGCAACATCACAGACCACACATACATCACACATACAACATACATCAGAAACAATGTGCGTACTTGCAACACACGCACGTAGGCTGGGCCATGGCCTGACCACCCTTGACTCCCACACCCACGAGCAAAGGAGAACAATTACGCGCATGTCCCTGGATGACAAGGCTGCTGCCGCCCCCCACCAGCAAGCCGCAGAGGCAAAGGCCTCGCTGAGGTCGTGCTCCCTACCTTTACTGCCACCTGGGTAATGCTTTGTCTCAAGTAGGGTAACGCCTTGTCCCTGAAGTTGGACGACGCCATGTAGTATGAATGCACGGAAATGCCTGTGTGCTAGCTTAGCTGTATGCACCTATACAGGGACCGTAGCAGCGACGTTGGGAAGCGTATGGTCATAAATGGAGTGCGTGTGCATCCTGGGCTCTTTCTCTGCTGCTCACCTCAAGGTCGTGCCGCGTGTCCTGAGAGTGGGTGCAAGCTCGGTGTCAGTCAAATGTATGGGTCTCACAACAAGATTCACTTTCGTGTGTTTGCTTCTGTCCCACACAAACTGAAAAATAAGGAACCCAATTATATCACGCATTCGTTACATGGTTGCACACACAGCCTGTTTTTGTTCACACTCCTCCTTTACTCCTCCTTTACTCCTCCATTATTCCTCCTTTACTCCTCCATTACTCCTCTTTTACTCCTCCTTTACTCCTCCTTAATACCTCCTTTACTCCTCCATTACTCCTCCTTTACTCCTCCTTTACTCCTCCATCACTCCTCCTTCACTCCTCCATTACTCCTCCATTACTCCTCCTTTACTCCTCCTTTACTCCTCCTTTACTCCTCCATTACTCCTCCTTTACTCCTCCTTTATACCTCCGGCTCAGCACCAAAGTGTTGGTGTGAACTATCGCCCACAGCGGTGGTCTTTATTTGTGAAAGCACCTGTGTGCTCTTGCAGGCTCCACTGCATTGCTAACGTGGGGTGCAATAAGGCTCCACTGCATTGTCAACCTGGGGGTGTGCATTGTTAACGTGGGGTGTGCATTGCTAACCTGGGGTGTGCTGCCCTATCCCTCTGAAGTGATGTCAGGTGTAAGGCCCGGCTGCCTGCTCTGATTTATGTGTATAAGTTTTTCCTCAAAGCCTGGGGTTGTACTCACTCAAGGAGTTGAGGAAATTAACCAGCAGTGTAGGTGACAGTCACCCCTCTCTTGTCCCTTCTCACTCAGATCATGCCGCTGACTCGACACGCTTTTTCGGGTCTGTCTTGAGCACGTAACAAGTGCCCCCCTTCCCGTAATGTGCATGTGAGCAAAGCGCTATACCATCGTCGCTTTGTTGCTGCTGTCAAAGGATCAACCATTTGTCTGGGCGGGCCTGCACCAATTTATGTATGGTGTTATGGTATACGTGTAGGGTTAGCCATAACTGTATGTGTATATACACCGTACATGACCATATATTGGGTGATTTTCCTGCCAAAAATACCGTATATACACCGTATATATATGGTTATGGCCAACCCTATGTGTGTGTGAGACTTTTGCAGGAACACCATTGAAACGACGTCATGTCATGCGTGGTGTCTTAAAGTGGCAGGCTTTGCATGCACAAACGCAACAGGTCCAGGCCCCCCCCAAAAGGCCTGCCTGCCTGTCTTCACGGTCATACTGCTCCCCTCTCTTGGCACCGTGCCCCCCTCTCTTATGCTTTTGTTTGCTGTCGTGTAGTAAGTAGTGTTGTGTACTGCTGGACCTGCCCACTTCCTCTTGTTGAGTGTTGCTGTGCATGCAACACCCAACAAGTGCAACAGGTCTCTGTGCCACCTTTTTTTATCCAGCTACGAATTCCTGCTGGATCCGCCCGCTAAATCTCATGATTTGCTCTCAAGCCTTGTTCTCCCGGTTGACATGTTCACGTGGCTGTGAAAAAAACGTGGCTGTTTTCACGACCTTGGTCACCCGGTTGACATGTTCACGTGGCTGTGAAAAAAACGTGGCTGTTTTCACGAGACTCTCTTAACGCACGTCTGTGGTTTCCTTACGTGGCTCTTGTGACTTTTGAGTGTCACGACTTCACTCACGCCCCTCAATGACTCGTTTCTCACGTGACTCACATGCCTGAAGCCTCTGACGTGCCTGTGTGCTGACTGAACCCTCACAGGCTCAGCCATAACAATGACAGGTCCGGCCCCTCCAGCCACGTCCAGAGCAGGGCTGGGACATCTTCTATTAGCAAAGAGAGCTCAGGTGGGTCAGGTGGCATCTGTACTTGTATGGTATTGTGTTTGCTTGTGGGGGCAGATGTTCCTCACAGACTGAGCTTGCGGCATCAGCAACAGAGGTGCTAGGCTTTTCAGGCCTAGTCAAGAGAACGCTTTTCCATCTTGTTTCATCCTCTCTCTTTCCTCAGCAGCTGTTTGTTCAGCCGCCACCGGCAGCCCGCAGTCTACTCTAGCGTCTAGTCACTGCCAACTTTTTTTTTTGCCCTTCTGCTGACCAGCATTCGTTTTTATTGTGACGCATCCAGGGAGGCGGACGGCATCACGTGCTTTCGTTTCGTCCATGCCAGACCAAGACAGCCCAGGTGAGTGGTCAATAATCTTTGTGCTTGTGAACGTGAGTGAGTATGCATGCACGATAATGATCTTTGTGCTTGTGAACGTGAGTGAGTATGCATGCACGACAACAACAATTTATAAACAAAAAGCAAGTGCCTTATCAATTGTTCATTATTGCTCATGCAATCTTGCATGTGCAAGTTGCAAGCACACTTGAACACACGTCATGACACACGTGCACACACACATGCACACACACACAAAGTTGCAAGCACACTTGAGCACACGTGATGACACACACACACACGCACACACGCACACACACATTCTCTCTGGGTGTTGCTGAGCAGGTAGCATGCTCCACTATTATGACCGCTTGAGCGCCTGCAAGCCAGAGAGTTTTTGTCAGAGCAGGGATCGCAGCTCCGCCTCCAGCAACGTTTGCAGCAGCAGCCACAGCAGCAACCAGGCTAAGGGCAGGGTTGGAAACCAAAGGGCAGAAAGGGACAGCAGCAATGCAAGCGGCAGCTGCAACAGCAGCAAATTTGAAACAAGAAGCAGCAAAGGAAGCACAGGCTTCCGCTCGTCAGGAAACGACGTAAGTGTGCAAACTTCTGCTAATCCTGCGTACTTTACTACACTCCCCTCCCCCTGAAAGCATACGCGTTATCCAAACAATTGCAACTAACCTCTCCAAAAAGATGTTTACAGAATTCGCCCCCCTTTGTGTGTGTATCGTCACTTCCTGGGACCTCTTTTCTTGGGTTGTGAGAGCAGTGCAAAGGATAAGGTGTTAGTTCCTTGCGTGCAGCAAACAACTGCTTGTGCGGGCCAGACTTTGGCGCTTCCTACTCTGGAAAACACCAAATAATTGTCATGGGTTGGTTGCATACTGTCAGGGCTGTGCAATGACGGTGTGACGGTACGGTCCGTCAAAATATGGTTTGACGGTGGACGCCGTAAATGACGGTGTCAGATCGTCATTTCGGAATTTAGGGACCGTCATGACGGTGCATGACGGCACTGTGGACGGTATGGTAAAAAATCGCAAAAAAGCCAAAAAATGGCATTTTGACCCCAAAATGGCCATTTTGGCTCTTTTTCCTCATTTTAAAATGTTGCATGAGTGTTATTTACACAAACAACAATTGGTGTAATAATGAAAGGGAAAGGAAAGGAAAAGGAATAGCAAAAAGTTTGTGTCTTGACTAGGATTCGAATCCTGGTCTCAACTTTTCACAGCAAAAAAGCACTTGACGGTGGGTTTACACAGTAATTACGGTGGACGGTCTCCTCGACTGTCTGGACGGTATACACCGTCATTTTGACGCTCTGACGGTACGGACCGTCCACCGTACCGTAATTACGGTGCAAAATCGCTTTGACAGTGTCATTGCACAGCCCTGCATACTTGCTGCTCCTTATATTTTGCCTGAGTCCTATATTGCGCAAGGTGCTGAAACAACGACACTAATTTATTTGCGGGCATTAAGCTTTTGCAAGGCCCCTGAAAAATCAAGGAAATTTGCGGACTCGTGCAATTTTTTGGGGGTTCACTGTTCCTCTGACAGGAGACATGCTTCCGAGCAAAGCATTTGAGGCTCCCCAGAAGCTGTTTGGTGCAATTTTGTCATGGCTTGCCGCTGGAACGGCAGGAGTCCGCAGGGGGACCCAGAAGTTACCGCAAATAGAACTTGAGAAAATTTAGTGAAGTCTGGTCAATTTTGATGTCTTACCGTACTCAACTTTGCCCGAGTGGTTATTTAATTATTTGCAAAATAACAAGTACCTTTTTACATATGTTAGAATGTAGTAAACACTGTAAATTTCAACATTATTCTGAAGCGCACATGTGCTCACACGCGCTACTCCCACTAGATAGTTCACACAATTCCATTCTGAGAGTTGCATTCATTGCATTTTGCTTTGGCTGGATGTTGCATTGATTGGATCTTGCTTTTCAGAGCAAGCACGTTTGGTACCTGCGTGCGTGGTAAGGGCTAGTAGTAAGGGCTGCAAATGGTGCGCCACAGTGCAGGACCACTGGGAGGTTAAAAAAAGCAGACACTGGTCAGGGCTGTATTGCAAAAATTGGTTGAAGCGATATATCGCACGGTTCCATGGTGCACAATCCTTCCATAAATCGACCCTTGCATTAAATCTTTGGTGTGCATTCTCTCACTCGTGATGCATGCTAATAGCTAATTTCCAGTCTGATACAGTACGGCCAATTCGTTGTTGTGGTTGCAGGTTTTGTTAGAACAATAGTATACTTCCTTTGCCACATTAATGTATGCACAAAGGGGCTGCAATCTACGACCTTGCTATGCTTCTAAAAAACACTGCATTCTTGTTTACAAAACTGAGCGCGCAGGCATACACATAACTTTGGTCCTGACCTGTTACATCATTATGACGCAGGGAGGATGGCCTGCAAATTTAGATGACGCACAGAGGCTGCTCGTGCTTCAGATCGCTCTCAAGTGCGCTGATCTGGGGCACGTTGCTGAAGAACATGATGTGCACATCAGGTGTGTGGCGTGAAATGATACCATTCCCCCCACTGGTTTCTCATTTTTACAAAGACCTCGCATGTGCCTCTTGCTCCATTCAGTGTTTGTGTTTCAAACTTATGTTGGTTTACACTGTCCGTTAGGCCACTGTCTAATTGCAGCAGTAACACGATATCATTATGTTGGCACGCATGCTGCGTAGTCCCAGTTCACGAGCTTTTTTCCAATGTGGGTATTGCACAGCACCAGTCAGCAGCCCTCTATCCACTGCATTTCATTGGAGTTGGTCAAGTGTGATGAATAATGTCGTCTAGAACAGTATGTCTTTCTGCCCGAAAGAACGCTGGGGTTCAACGCGCAACTTTGGTGCGTGTGACACTTCCTGTGCAGGTGGGTTCACTGCTTAGAGGAGGAATTCTACCGCCAGGGCGACAGCGAAAAAATGGCGAGCCTGCCAATCAGCCCCCTGTTTGACCGGACCAAGCCTGGAGTCACCAAATCTCAGATTGGCTTCTTTGAGGTTGTTGCCCTCCCTCTTTTTCAGGTGAGGATATTGAGATCAGTCAGTTTCCAACTCATTTCTTGTTAGTGCCAGTACACGTTATCGTGTCCTCCGTGCTCTTTTCCTTTTCAAAGGCTTGTAAAACATGTGCTTGTTAACGTACACACACGTGCATGCGCACGCAAAAACACACACGCACATACACAAGCACAAGTGCAAACACATGCACATGTGCAAACACACATATACACATGCTTCCAGGCGCTCACGACTGCCATCCCTGGCACAGCGCCGCTCTTGGAAGGGGTGGAGAGTAACTACAGGTACTGGAAGGCAGAGCAGGGTAGGGACAAACCTTAGATCATTTTGCCGGGCAGCAGCAGCAGCAGCAGTAGGCCAGCAGCAAGTACGCCTGTGGGCGTGATAAAGGAGCATATGGCTGCGTGGATCCTGCGGGTAATGGACTTGGCGTAAAATAAGGGTACGCTGGACGCATACTTCTGATGTTTTTGTGAACTGTAAGGATTTCAAGAAGCTCTGCGTTTATTATGTGGGCAGAGAAGGGGGAAGGGGAGCTGCCACATGGATCGTTGTAGGCACTTTCCATCCTTCTGTTACAGTGTGTTTTGCTACAGCAGTCTTCTAGTTGCGTCGGCAGCCTTAGAACCGATATGCAATAATAAGCTCCAAGCTCAATATGAACCTTATGAAGTCGTACGTTGTGGCCCAATGTTCAGTGTGCTGGGTCTGATGCGGCGTCTTACTGCACACATAGATGACCAGGGGCACAACCAACCCCTACCTTTTAGCACCTGTATTCATAGGACCTTGCCTAGTTGAGCTTGCCGGGTTTTTCTGTGGTAGCTTGCATCATAAATTCAGTATTGTTCTGGGTGACTGTGGAAGAGAACGCAAAGGTCTTTGATGGCGCAGAGCGCAGAGTATTGTTGGATCCAGAAACAGCCACGCGCGGTAGTGAGCTACAGAGTTCGCCATTGTGTGTATGTTAGTGGGAAATATTGTGGAGTTGCTCATAGAATGCTCAAGCCTGCTTCCCTAAGACGAACAGATCCCGGTCGCACCTGATCTGTGCTGATCCACGTACTCTACGAACGAATTACAAGGAAGTTGTGATGTAGGCGCAAGTGGGGCTGGAAATGTCCCTGAACAAAGACACTTGGTGCAGGGTAGTAAGACATCTTTGTTGCTTTCTGTGGAGATTGAATTTCTGAAACGTACACCTCCCTTAATGTGAATACTGCAAAACGCTTGATAAAGGGCATCGAGGACCCTGCTGTTCTGTTTGTGAAGCTTGGGGCTGTAGGGCCATTTGCATTTTGAACCCACAGCTAGTCGGCAGCTTCCCTGCGCGTTACGGTCATTTCCAAGCAGCGAGTTGACTTTGACTGAAGGGGGTTGGTTGTTGTTCTACTGTAAGAGGGGGCTGTCTCTAATAGAACGTGGGGGGGGGGTGCTAGTTGACTCAGCAAGGCGTCTCATCAGATCAGAGGGTACTGACATGCACCGTGCGAGTGAGATGCGCCTGCTTGCTAAGTGGGGAGGAAGGTAGGCGTCAGGTGTGAGAAGGTAGGCGAAGAATATCATCATCCGCTTCATAAGACCCAGGAAACATTGCGGTGTTGTGAGCCTGCAGGGGAATCAAACTTGATCTCAGATTCTATAGAGGCACAGGGAGAAAAGAATACGCTGGCCATGTATTGAGTGGTTCAATGAGGAAAAATGTAAGGGCAGGATTCACAAAGCTGTTTGCATTTCTTTTATGTGTGCATATGATCTAGATATGGCACATGTCTCGTATTGCGGTGCGGAAGAATGGATTTGACGCTCTGCAGGATATAATCTCTACTGTGCCAGCATGGCTGTCTCAAAAGAATTGAAACCACAGCTTACAGGACCGGACCACAAAAACAATTGCTAGGCTTGCTACCACATGGATAACGTGCCTGCCTCCATTGCAACGCATGTCTTGTTTGAGCGAGGGTTTCAAGAACATTGCATACAGTCCCCCTTGACTTGACTCTAGCTGCGTGTGTGAGATTCCAATGATGTCAGCGACAAGTGGAACTGCTCTTCTAAAATAGGCAGGAGGTACGAGCTTTTGTTTGTTGTGAAGATATGGTGCTGTTGAGTGTCAATTGGATCTGAACACGATTTTTGGGTACTTGGTTACATCAGGAACCCTTCTTGGTCACAACGTGTCGCGTTAAGCATTCTTAACATGACCCTCTCTTTCTCTTATTTACAGGTCTGACTAATTATTTGATATTTTTTCAGTGCATTGCAATGTTATACCGGATCATTCATTGTAGGGGCAGGCAACCGCTCGGTACCACTTTTATTGCAACTTTATGTGTCCCATCAGTCGCTCGATCGTTATAGCAAAAGTAATTATATGTTCCCCAGCAGTAAACCAATTGCAAGCTTCCTTGCCCACTTCCAAGAAAGAGGAAGCAAAGGGACAGAGGAGATAACGGGACCACTGGCAGCCTGGCAGGTTGCTTGTGGGGAGGATGCAAAAGAGTCTTAGTTACTAGTATTTTATGTGGGTTTCAAAAGGGGGGTAATCCTTAGCCATGTTTAGTAAAAGGCTGGTAGAGTTTGTTTGCTGGTCAATGGAAGCAAAAGGTGAAGAGGGGGAAACGCCCAGTGCAAGGTTCAAGATAAGGGCTTGAAAAAACCAATATTGAGAAATGTGTACTCGTCGACCCTAGTTACAAGGGGTCACAAGGGTTACAAGGATGGCCTACAGCCCGAGACTCTGGCTGATGGCAATTGGCTGGTGAAACAAAATCAACCAGTGTCGAAATTTGAAATTAAATCTGACACAAACTTGAGGAGTCGGTATGATGAGTCTTGATTCAGGAATGCATTGATCTCAAAATCAGTGATACTGTGATGACAAGCCAGGAAAGGAATAAATTCAGAGCTCGAAGGAGCAAACGCATGCAGAGTCTTAAACATTCCTTCAAAAAGGTCTTTGTATCTCATGCGCAGCTCGCACTCTTCAGCACACTTGCAAAAGAAAAGCACATGCTTCTCATCTTGAACTTCTCCACACTCACATTTATCACAAATGCTAGAACCCCCATGCCATTTGCAAGACTCCACTCTCAAATGGTGTGCACGCAATCTGAACCTGCTAAAATTCCTCAACAC
>Ga0307968_1003004_pt1 | contig 14038 bp, 10 predicted proteins | sample OrgLakmetagen650_FD_201834 | JGI IMG/M metagenome (GOLD analysis project Ga0307968, IMG submission 201834) | Saline water microbial communities from Organic Lake, Antarctica - #650 | ecosystem: Environmental > Aquatic > Non-marine Saline and Alkaline > Saline | place: Antarctica: Organic Lake... | reverse complement strand
CACCCCCCCCTCCCCGATTCGACCCATATATATACCAATCGATAGCTCTTGACGTCAGGACTCCGAATATATAATTTTTAATCGATTTGATATGTGCCGTCCAAAAGTTATGCTCCCGCAGCCTCCTGGGTTTGGGTGTAGATAATTTTAAAAGTGGCCTCCCAGTGTGAACCGCCTGGCCCTGTTCTTGAAGCTTCTGTCAGAAGGCTGGCTGCTCAGCAGAGAAACCATAAGAAGCTGAAGAGGGAGAGGTAGCTTAGGGAGCTGGCAGAGGAGGAGGCAAAGGCGAGGGCGAGGCTGTGAAGAGGCCCGTGGGGCGCCCATGCGGCTCCGAGAACAGGCCTCCTCCTCTCACAGCCTCTTCAGGCCCTTCCTCTGGGGCATCCATGGAAAGCAGCAACCAATAGCCTCAGCAGCAATAGCCTCAGCAGCAACAAACAGCAGAGGGGGGCTCTTGAATTCACAAATTAATTCCAGACAGGGCCATCGCAAAGTCCCTTCAGACTCAAAAATAAATCCCCAGACCCCTTACAACTAAAAACGGTCATGCAGTGATCGTGAACAGACGGTAGTTCCAAAACCAAAGTATAACCTCTGTCCTTTGATGCTTATTTGTCTTCTAGGCCCCTGAACCTCTAGGCCCCTGAACCTCTAAAGTCGACGCACCAAATTTTTAAACTGTACGCAAAATCAGTACTCAAAAACCCAAATTCCTATTTTACCCTGCGTAGTGAGGTCATTAGAAGGACTTTAAACTCAGATTTGTGAAGTCAATCAGAACTGTGTATACATGGAGCAATTACAATGTCTCTTCCTTGTTAAACAAGGGGGGTAATCTGGATTCAGTGTTTTCCCTTTGAGTGATCTCTTCACTGGCTTTTCCTTAGCCCTCAGGGTCCAACAACACAGAAGTATTGTCCCATAAAAGTTGGGTGACAAATGATTCTCAATTTGCATACCTTGTAATCTTCAGAGTTCACTTGTCAAGACCGATCAAACAATTTTTGGGTCCTTATTGCAGCACAACCGAAAAAAAACCGCAGTCAAGGCGACAAACAAAATAGCGCCACAGAAGGCTGAGCCGATTCTTATGTGCGGTGTTAACAGCATTTCTGCAGCGTGCTTACAGGCCAACTTCTCAATGAAGACTGTCAGCTTGGTTGCTGCAACAGGAACAAAAAGGGAGCCCCTTGCACTGACCTGTGTAACCGTTTATCCCGAATGAATCCAAGGCCCTGGTACAGCCTCAGCGCCCCCTCGTTGGTCACCTCTGCCTCCAAAGCCACCTCTTCACACCTGCCCTCGATCATAGCTTGAATGGACTTGCAAACCAGCTCAGACCCTGAAACACGAGTGGTCAGGGACGAAGGCTGGCCTTTTCAATAAGTCACGAGCTTGATTAAACTTGCAGTCCACTGAGCAACAGACACGGCTGGAAGCTGCGGGTCTCTGAATTCCCTGACACTTGAGGGCTGGATAAGCAAGGCGAGTACCTTGCGCAGGTCTATAAATTATATTTCACTCACCCACACGCTTGCCTCTGCATTGTTTGTCCACCACTAGCATGGCCACGTATCCACGCAGGGCTTGATTTCTGTGCATGTCAAGCTTGCATATGACCACCCCTACAGGCCTTTGAAGGAGCAAGAGGACAAGAGAGAGCTTTGGTTTGACGCAGGTGCTCACTCAAGTAGCAGGCATTGCGATACCTAAGAACTAGTATATGCGCTCACAAATTCACGCTACACGCACTATTTCCGAAGTATAAAGATTTTGCTGTTCCATCTACCATCACCAAATAATAATCTGCTGAATGGCCTTAATCTTGTGCGTGCTTTCAATTACAAGAGCTGTAAGAAAAGTCAATACATAAATCTAACCCTCTTGCACGAGTAAACATTGTTATTGTAGTGAGGTCCTCCCCCCCATTCCTACATGGCAAGTAGATGCCAAGCGTGGGCAATGTAACTTCGGCATTAAGAGGATGCAGCTTCTGAACCCAAACTATACAAAGGCCACACAATGGATACATAATTAGCATTTCCCTTGACGCTATTTGAGGGAAGCGTTGCATTCTCCCAAATGGGAAAACAGAAGACAGACAAGCCTTACCTATCGCTGTCATATGCCAGAAAACACAGTTTAGGCCAACATTGCAAGAAGTAGCGGTATGTGAAGATGGAATATGGTTCACTGAGCTCATTGTCTATGAGGTGCATCACGATGGGTAGGTCCTGCTCACCCATGTACTGCATAGATTTGTGGCAATGGTGTGTATGTTTTTGTGTGTGTGCATGTGTGTGTGTGTGTGTGTGTGTGCACGCATGTATGTTTGTGTGTGTACGCATGTGTGTGTGTGTGTGTGTGTGTGTGCGTGTGTGTGTATGTGTGTGTGAGTGTGTGTATGTGTGTGTGTGTGTGTGTGTGTGTGTGTGTGTGCACTTGCGTGAGTGTGTCTGCATGCGCGTGCGCATGTGCACATGAGTGCTATTTTGGTGCCTTTTGTTTCCCCCACCTGACGGTACGAAATGCTGCTGGGGGGTTCCCGTTCAGAGGTGTCTTGCTGCTGTTTGCCCATGCTGTCTACCCTGTATTTACTGGGAAGTAAATTTCACCAGCAGTTCACAGTTTTCGAGATTTGACAAAAAATAATAAATGCTCTAACATTACAACATGCTCACAGCCTTTGCACTTCAGCCTACGTTCTCCGACCCAAGCCTGCTAGAACTAAGCCCTCCGAACACCCAAGCAGGAGAGGAAAATGAGGATGAAGCAGCCCAGCTTCGAGAGGCTACGCTGGCTTCCATTCCTCAGCTGGGAAGAAGAGGGGGGGGCAGAAAAGCAAGAATGCCCTCCGCGGAGCTGCACCACAACTTGACCTCGGTAGGAATAACCGCACACGTAATGCTGAAATAGCCCTAAAACGACGAGTCTTCACCTCCGCGACGAAATATTTCCTCCGACACCTGACTTTGTCAAAGGCCTGTCAAACACGTATCTTCCTCCGATCAAGGGCAGAGACAGGGATTATCAGACGCGTGTATTCATACCCACGAAATTCTCCGACACCCAGGCACACTGCATTTCACACACACACACACACACACACACACACACACACACACACACACACACACACACACACACACACACACACACGCACACGCACACGCACACGCACACGCGCACACGCACACGCACACGCACACGCGCACACGCACACGCACACGCACACGCACACACACACACACATACATACAAACACACACATACACGCACACACACGCACAAACACACGAACATACACACAAACACACACACATACACACATACACACATTATATATATGCATGCACGTACACACATACGCACAAACACACAAACACACACGTGCACAAATACACACACGCACATACACACGCACACGCACGCGCACACGCACACAAACATACTCACACATACACACACATCCACCCACACACACACAATATTCACATGCACACACACATGCACGCACACACAATATGTACAAACACACGAACACACACATGCACACACAAACACACACAAACACGAACACGCACACACATGCGCACACACACACGTGCGCAAATATACACATGCACATGCACACACACACGCTCATGCACATGCACACATAAATACACCCACACATCCACACACACACATACACACACACACGCACACACATTGTACACATGCATGCCCGTGTGGACACGCACTCACGTGCACAAACATACACACACTTTCTTACGCACACACACTCACGCTCTTGCTCGCATTTAAGCAAGCATGCACGCACTTACACTCACACGCACTCACACACTCACAGACGCACACACACACACACATACACACACGCACACACACATACATACACGCACACACACATACACACACACACACACACACACACATACACACGTACATGTTGCCTTGCTCGCAACACACAGATTGAGACCAGCACAACTAGCAATTCCTTGGTCGAAGTGGGCTCAGCCTGGGTTCAAGGGCACCGCAATTCCATGGAAAACTCGCACATTGTAGAGCTGACACTTGACTCAGAGTCAGCCTTGCTGGGGGTCTTTGATGGGCATGGAGGTGCAGAGTGTGCAACCTACTGCCAACTCCACGCGGCAAGTCTTAATGCGTTTCCTTTTCGAGTGAAGGCATTTCACAATGCATTGCGCCCTGCTCTCTGTTGGTCACCAACAATAGACTTCTATAGCACTTGCTTCAGCCTCTTCCAATCCACCTTTCCCTGTCCTTGTGTAACACGCACCAGCAGCATGTCGCTGCCTCCGCCTTCAACACAGAAGTTACAGTTTTGGGGAATGGTGGTCATCCCCAGATCTGTTCATGTACTTCCCAGCTTGCTTAGCTGCCTCAAGCTAAGGTCCTGCTACTGGAACAGCCAAATGTCGTTCGCACTGCTCTCTGCTCAGAGAGCCTCTGGATAGTGTAAAAGTGCCTCGAGTGCCTCAGGAACACCACTACAGACAAGTTGCCAAACTAGACATGTCACCATTCAATGTCAAGCATAAATGTTACCAATCAACTTGACTCGTACCTTCCTGTCCTCAGATCTTTCACCTGCATGTATGTGTGTGTGTGTGTGTGTGTGTGTGTGTGTGTGGCGCCCATATTATGCCCCTTTTGAACTTATTTAGGTTCACATACACTGACCCATTCGTCCGTGCACCCTGATCGCATCTCCTCCGTGCAGGCTGACGTACTGCGAGGGCAGGCGGCCTGGGCTGCTAAAGATGTTACGCGTGCACTCAAGGACGCCTTTTTACAGCTAGATCGCGAGATGGCCACCGCTTGTCCCTCTAGCAGTGGAACGACATGCACTCTTGCGGTGTTACAAGGATACCGCTTGGCAGTCGGCGGTGTCGGTGACTCCAAGTAAGTGAGAGCTGGGGTGTGTAGGAATTGGCAAAGGTGGCACACGTGGAGAGCGTGAGATATGGGGGGAAGATTTCATATTGGAAAGATTTCATTTTGAATAGATTTGATGCAGTGCCGATGGGGAAATTGGGTTAGGTCTGAACAAGGTAAGGAGGCGCAGCGATGTTGAGGTGCAGCCTGGTCGCAGCAATTATCTTCGCAGCGATGTTGAGGTGCAGCCTGGTCGCAGCAGTTGTCTTTGCAGCAAGCGTAGGAATGTCCTCTCTGCACAGTCAGTGCCCCCCGTGCTGGTCCTTTGCCCTGATGACAGTCAGGGCCCGCTTATATGATGCACCTTTCTGACTCTTTTTCACCCCTTTTCTGACTGTTTTTCCACACCTTCGCCCTTAACTAGGTGTGTTCTGTTCCACAACAAGGCGGGCATTGATGGGCACATCCATCGTTCCGGCTCCTCCAGCGCCAGCACCAGTGTCGGTACAGGTGGGTTATCGAATCGTATGGAACCATGTGTACTGGGCTTTCCTTGCTTGGAAACACCCGTATGGGGGTAGAATCATCCGTACGCGGATGTTTGCCAGAAACGATTGTGTGTACACAAGCCGTTCGTGACCCTTATCAGCTTTTATTTAAGGAGCTGTGCCTGCTAGAGGTGCCGTGTTTAGACTTTGTGCATGGTTCTAGATCATAGTGGCGCCCGTGGCTGGGGTTAGTGCAAGCTGCAGTGAGGGTGAGTTGCACCGATGACTGCTTCCCACTTTGTGTCTCACACGCATGATCACACACACACACACACACTCATACACATGCACACACACTCATACGCATACACACACCACACACACTGGGCTGGGTTTGTGTGCGTTGGGCGGACCTGCAGGCTTTGTTTCAGGTACTCTATCGGAGCTTGTTGTTGGAATGCGGGAAGAGTTTGCTCTCCTTCCCCCTAATGTTTGCCGTTTCAACCTTTTGATTTTATCCATTCATGGTGTCTGAGCCTCAGCGCTCTGACACGAAGGCATCAGGCGACCTTTTGTTACTGAGGTTACAGAGGTGCAGGTGACCTTTTGGTCGGTGAGACAAAACAATGTGGCGTGGGGTCTCGGTGATTTTTGGCGTGAAATTGCAAGTGGTCCTGATAGTATAGACACGGCAGCTACAGCTGCTCTGAAGAATATGCTGTAATACCGCTTTGAAGGCAACAAAACAGGGAATGCGGAATGCTGATTTCCCCCCTCCCTTTAGTGAGGTGGAGGAACTGTACAGTACTCAGAACTCAAGTGGCCCCTGCTCTTTAGTTTATGTAGGGATCGCTGTTCGCTGTGTTTCTTGAGGACAAAGTGTCTGAGCGTACTAGGTTGCTTTGCTGTGTGCTGCAGGTGGCTCGCCAGAGTATCTCAACAGCTGCTGGAACGCAGGCTTTGCAGGTACTGAAGCAGCCACAGAGACAATTTAGGCCAGTTGCTGTGTTTGCTGCCAAACGCTGCAGGTGGTTCCAGTGACACTTCTGGGGGAGACAGCGCAGGCACAAGTGCCTCCGCCTTACAGAGGGGGTCCTCTTTGCATAGGGAGGGAGGTGACAAAGGCCAGCAGCAGCAGCAGCAGCACCACCACCATGCACGACAGCATCGCGCGCTGAGCATGACAGTGGACCACAAGCCTGATATGCCGGAGGAGGAGGAGCGCATTCGGTGTGCAGGAGGTGAGTGTGGGCTGTGGCTGTGTTTGTTCAGGGGGAAGTTGTTGTGTCTTGATTGAGGTGGGTGTAGTACCTGTGTTTACGAAGGAAAGAAAGGAATAAAGTGCATGTACATGTTCATATATAGGAATAAGGGTGTTCATATAAAGGAATAAGGGTGCATGTACGTGTTCATATTGCATGCATTCTTGTGTGTGAACGTGGGCGAGTGAGGCATGCAGCGTGTGCGAGTGAGGCATGCATGAATGCGTGTGGACGTGGGCCAGTGAGGCATGTAGCTGTGAAAGTGTGTCCAGGGTATCCCCACAATCTACCAGCTGTGCGCATTTCTTGAGTGTCTTTTATGCTGCTTTTTGGTCGTTTAGTCAATCTCCTTGCTAGGGTTCCCTAATCCATATCCTATCATTCTATTGAGTGTCTAGTCCATATATCTAGTCCATATATGGTTCCCTAATCCATATCCTATCATCCTATTGGGTGTCTAATCCATATATCTAGTCCATATATGGTTCCCTAATCCATATCCTCGTTTTGTTGTGTGGGTCATACATGCTACGATCTCCCTTTCCTTGGTGCCGAGCTGGAAACCTGCAACAGGCTGTGTTCCAACACCTAGCCGGTGTCACCGCTTCCGATTGTGACCTGTAACACCAGCCCACAGGGTCTGTATGCCAAAAAACGTGTGTTTTATTCTCAGCTTTTTAATACACAGCCAAGTATACAACTTCCTATTAAATTACAGGGATGGGGGAAGTTTTGCACGTGCCTTTTTTGTTGCGTTTATTTCTGTTCTCCCGCTAGCGAACAAACAAGGCTCAGACAGTGTTTGGTTGAAATCCTAGTGACGATTCCTGTAGAAATTGTCGCTTGCTTGCTTGATTCTTAGCCAGGCATCATGATTTATTTGTAGGGTTGGCCAGAACCCTGTATATATACACCGTATATGACCGTATATTTGATGATTTCCCTGCCAAAAATACCGTATATACACCGTATATATATATGGTTCTGGCCAACCCTATTTACTTTGCTTGTAGATGTTTTTGTCTGCTTTAGCCTCTCCAGGCTCAGGCTTTGCGCACCAGGGCTTCATCAACTGCTCATCACCAAACAGTGATCAGCTTGTTAGCTAGCCACTTGATTCGCGAGGTAGAACTGTTATCTCCTGTGGTCTGTGTCCTCAGGCTTTGTGCACCAGGGCCGCCTCAACTGCTGCCTAAATCTGTCCAGGGCTTTGGGCGATGCACAGTTTAAACAGGACCTGTTCCGACCACCCTCAGAGCAGCAGGTGAGCAAGCACACCCAGACTCCACGATCTCGTATGTGTAGGGTGTGCAGTCAGCTTTATGAATGTCTGCAGCAGCCAACCGGATCAGGCTCGTGATCAGTGCCTCTGAGGAGAGGGAGCGGTCGTACTTCCTAAGCTCCCAGGTTGTTAGAAATGTAAAGGTTTCGTCACGGCTGACCAGCCACTCTTGCACATTTTGCTATTACGCTACAGGTCAGCCCAGAGCCTGACATTCGGGAAGCCCTCATCAACACAACTTCAGACTTCCTGGTAAGGGTGCACACATCACCGAGAGGAATGCTTTTGAAGCAAGAATGCCCTGAGGAAAGGGTCTTGAAAAGCAGCGATGATTCAAAATGGATTGCAGAAAGGGTGACCCATCATGCTGCTTTTCAGTTCCAGCTAGCTCTAGAGGTGTGGAAGCGCTGCACCATCCCCTTTAATTTAAAATGGAGGTTTTATGGTGCCCATGCACGGCTTAGTCTGTTCAAACATCATGGTTGCAAGGAGGTGGAAACGCCAGTGGTTAGAAGGAAGATGATTTGATTGACATGCCCCTGCATGTGCTGCTGCAGTCCTGTGCAACCGCTCGGCTGTATGTCGTGCTCAAATGGCATGTTTGGGGTAGCATGCAAGGTTGCCCGGTAGTCACACAGCCTGCTCATTCATGTGTGTGTGACCATTGTGTGTGACCTTTGTGACCATTATGCTGTGTGTGTCCATGGACATTGCTGTGTGTGATCATTGTACTATACTGTATTGTGTGTGACCATTGTGTGTGACCATTGTGTGTGACCTTTGTGACCATTATGCTGCGTGTGTCCATGGACATTGTTTTGTGTGATCATTGTGCTGTGTGCACCCCACTTCCGCCACTCCACCCTGCCCGCGTCCCTGCCCCCCCTATCGTTGTGCTGTCCTCTGGGCGCAATGCTAGGACACCACACAAGGGACTGTTTCGTGCCTTCTAAGATGTTTTGCTCATTTCATAAGCATACATGCACGCAACGTAATCCAGGCAGGGCCTTGCAACAAATGCATATGCATGAGCATACGTGCACCCCCTTTTTGCCTACTCACTTTTGCCCTCGTCCCTGCTCCTCCTTCTTGCCCGCTCAGCTGCTGTGCTCAGATGGCATCTGGAATAGCATGCAAGAAAAGGTGGTGCTGCGCTTTGTGAAGCAGCGGCTCCAGCGGGGACGAACACCTGCTGAAGTATGCCGAGAGCTGTGTAAAGGTCAGTGCCCGCTGCTTATGCTGCACCCTGGTTGATGTAGGCGTGTGAAAGGCTGTGGTGTCTGGATTCTGGGTTAGCACGTGCGTGCAATCAGTGTCTGGATTCAATCAGGCAATCAGTTTCTGGATTCTGGGTTAGCATGTGCGTGCAATCTGTGTGGATGAATTTGCACGCAGTCAGCTCGCTTGGCGCTGAGGTGTGCTGTAGCTATGTGAAAAGGGTTGGCCAAAGCCACATGGTTTATGTACGGTAAATTCTGCAGGGATTTCCTTATCAAGTATCCAGTGCATTTATATGGTTATGGCCGACCACATACGTGAAAAACGGGAAGGTTGTTCAGAAAACAGCTTTTGTCAACGCACATGTTAAGCGCGTACGTGTCCAGCAGTAGGTTATAGGTAGGTTATAGGTACGGCGTTTGCACTGTGCTTGTATTCTATTGTAAGTTTAACAGCTAGCACACTCGGGAGAGCAATGGTGTGTTCATGGCGTTACTTGAGGCTGAAACCAACACGACAGAAGTGCAAGCTGTGTCCTCAACAAACTATATGCAGGGCACATAGACCAGGCTTGGCAGGGAAATAAGCCTGAGGTGTCAGAAGCGCTTTGCCTCTTGCTCTCAGCTGTATTGCCACCAGGCAACTTGTCTTCTGACGCACCCTTCTCTCTTACGCAGCACGAGTTTTGCTACTTTACCCTGGATTCTCAATCCGTACTCTTATCCTATCTCTATCTTATTTCCTCTTATCCTATCTCTGACCCTACCCTGGTTCCCCAATCCGTGCTCTTACCTTTTTCCTTGCCCTCTTGCCTCCAGCTCTCAGCTGCATACTCTGCCTGCAGCCTTTTGAGTATTCACGTTATTCCACACAGCCGCTTCTTCCTGCAACACCATGATTGCTCATGTTTACTTACACACAGCTGCCACGATTTGTTTTTGTCTTAACGTCACTGCCTTTTCCCCACCACTGCACCGCCTGTCAGACTTTGAGGAAACCCTGTACCCGTTCACAACTGCCCTTTTTTTCCTGCAGCGTGCCTTGAGCCCAGCCGCACAGCCTACGACAACTGCACCGCTATTCTTGTAACCTTCAAGCCTCCTTCAGTAGCCCAGCCCGAGTGCCAAATTGAGCACCCTCACATGCAACAGCACCCTCACGTGCACAAACACCACCATGCACACCAGCAGCAGCATCACCACCACCACCCTGTTCCTCAGCAACAGCAGGAAGAGAAGCAGCCTTCTCAGAAACAAGGGTCTCCAGGTGATCTGCGCTCTTGAGATCTCAGTATAGCTCGTTTGCATATTTATTAAGCAGCAGCAGCAGCACAAATCACATGCACGCAAGTGCGCTCACGATGTTTTAAGAGCTTGGGAAAGGCCTAATATTGATGAAATGAATAATTGAGTGGAATTGATGGTTTATATACACTCGCACGCAAACACATATAACACATACACACAGGTACCAGCAGCGGCATTGCGTCAGCCTCTCATTCCCGCAGCAACAGCCCATCAGATGCAGATGGAATGGAGTCCCCCAGTTTGTCGCCCATGGTGTGTGTGTATGTGTGTGTGTATGTGAGTATGTGTATGAAATGTTGGTACTGAAGGCCCAAGGTTGTAAGGGGGTCATCAAGCTGTTGCACGCTATGGGCCTCAGACAGTCGAACGGTTGCTCAATTGTAAGTCACAGTCAAAGCGAAAAGGCGGGGCACATACAGAATTGGTGTGCATCAGGGAGGTGCAAAGCGAGAGGGGAGAAAATGCAGTGGTTAACAATGCCAGGGCTCTGTTGAACAGATCATGAGCTGTTGGTAGGCTCCTCCATGACTGGACCTCCTGATATCCAGGGTTGTATCTTTAAGTAGTGCCCATCATTTTCAGCACGGTGCAACTACTTTTGCTTGCTCAACAATCAGAAGGAAACAAGTGAGACCAACGCACTTGTTTAAAGGGGGCTTGAAAGCAACTCTGCCATGCTCTTTTGTTTTAAGGGGCCACAACCTTGCAGCAGCACAGCAAACACTGTTTATAAAACAAGAACCGTTTGTTGCTTTATTTGTATATTTGGAACTTAAGCAAAGGGTGCTAGATTCTTGGGGGGGCGCATTCAGATCAAGGCGACCATGAATACAATACACGACGATGGTGCAGTGGAAAGGTCATCTTCCTTCGCCCAAATGGCTGTGCCTTGGTTTTCTCCTTCGTTAGAACAGTGCCGCTTATTCATCACGATCGCTTCAATAAAGCTAAACACAAGTTTGAACTTACAAAGCTTGGTTGGAGCAGCGACTTTGCTCCCCATAGTTTGTCTAGGGTTGGCCAGAACCGTGTATATACACTGTATATGATTGTATGTTTGGTGATGTCCCTGTCAAAAATACCGTATATACACCGTATATATATATGGTTCTGGCCAACCCTAATAGTAAGTGGTATTTTGTTTCCTTGCGCTACCCCCAGTCAATCAACAGTCAGTGACTTTGACTTCAACTGTGGTGTAAACCCGCAGGGCGCGGCTTCGCCTGATCAAGGCACACCCCCGGACAGCGACGCAGGCAGACGTAACAGTAACAAGGAGGGTGTGGATGCAATCGTGCGTGGAGCTGCCGCAGCAACAGCAGCCGCTGCAGTTCAGCAGGAGAAAGCGCAGCAGGCACAGCAAAACTGATGAATCCTCTCTCCCGTTGTTGTTGAGTAATGAAGAGCATATTGGGTGTGTCCTCTGAAGACAATCACTCGCTTGTTCTTCATGACCGCTAGTAGCATTCTTTCAGTGTGTGTGAGCACAGCGATGCATAAAGAAGCAGTGTACTTTGTGGATTGAGAGAGGATGGGCAGCGATGGCATGTAGGGAGCACGCACCTTTGTGTTGTGGGTTGCCAGTGTGTTACATATCGATTCATCAACTAAATTAGTTCCTCAAAGCAGCACATGCGTGTGTGTGAGTGTGTGTACGTGTGCGTGTGTACGCGTGTGAAAATGACCAGGATTTGTTAGTGTAGTGCGCGTTGTAAGGAACGGATTTATAACAGAGATGGCAGGACTTCGTGTTCAATTGTTCAAAAGTGCATTTCTGTTGTTGTGATCCACTGCATGTACTTTAGGCTTGGTACCCCCATCTAGTCCGCAGTATAAGTCACAGGCACCCAATGTGATTGCTGGTGCATATGTTTGAGCAGAAACGGTCTGTCATGACCCTCAACCACCATTCAACCACCATTATCAAACTGTTTGCCTCATGTGTTTTTGAGTGCTTACGCATGTTGATTAATCACTTTAGGATCATTCCTTAGTAGGAGAACATTGCATGGACAAAAGGAGCAGAGTCGAATGGACGGAAGCAGGAAGAGTGATGAAAAAGGATCTGTTTTTGTCTTATCTGCATTTTGTTGCCAGCATACAAACGTGCTGCTGTGCTGTATATTCAAAATTTCATTGTAGGCCTTACATTGAGTGTGCGATTATGAGTTTACAAAGAGAGATTTTACAGTTAAAGCCATCAGTCTAAAGGTGGGACTGCTAGGCTGCGTATGTAAAACATTGTAGAAATTGTAGGAAGTGTTTTACATTCAGTGTGCGATCATAATCAGAAAGAAGGGATTGCTTGAGCCTATTTCCGTTTTAATTGCGTTGATTTGTAGGATTAGGTAAGGTTACATCGCTATGTATGCCTCAGGGGGCATCTGAGCGGAAGATAGCTTGGAAGAAGCCCGTAACTACAACTAGCTAAAGAAAAGAAACAGAGCTAGAGGAACAAAAAACAGTATGTAGGATTATAACACTGCGGCTGACGCAGCTTTGCGACCATTCATGGCTGGTACTTTCAAAGTCAAGCAAATCTTCAAGAGCCATGACCTTGCTAACAGATTACACACTCGTGTCTGGTTCCACCTAACTTATACAATTCCTGCTAGCATGTAAGCAAGTCAAGTATGGGCTACGCCCTTCTTGGTGCGACACCAAGATACGACAAGGTAAGGTAGAGAGTAATAACCCACTACAGAAATGGCTTTTATTTGACAGTGCTAAAAAGGATTCTCGGAGTCAGAGACACCACTCCTTTCTTGGTGCATTGTGCAGGAGTGCGGCTTAGAGCCCCTGCAATTCAACTGGTTTCACACTGCGATTGGTCTGTACAATTCCCATACCCAATGCAACAGAACCACGACGAGGAAGATTTTGCAAGCTGACATGCAAATGCGCTCCAGGTCTCCTAAATGCTGATCCTCCCACATTTTTCCAGCCGTCCATGGAAGGCTTGACACAATCTTACATGTTCAAAAGCTGTAGAGAATTTGTAAAGTCTATCTCAAAAGTTGTTTGACTGTGAGCCTATTGATCTCAGTCGGTTTCGTGGAAATGCATTAGGGATAGGCATTTTGAGTTATGGACACCTTTTTCTAATAATCACCGGAGAGAGCGCAACAGCAAAACGCTTACTTATCACCAGTGGTGCGCACTGCCTGCACAAAGAGCTAGGCTTCCCAGATACATGCATACGTCTTGACCTTCCTCGAGATGTCATTCACAGTGCGGCTCGTTTCAGACTTTGTGTCCACACCCTTGGCTTTGAAACAGCAACTTGGAATTCCACCTCTTCCCCTACTTGCGACTTATGTGAGGCTCATGATCATGTCCGGAAGTAAGACATGTTCTCTTTCACTGCACAAACCCTCAGATGGTTTCTCTGCCGGGGAAGTACGTGTTTTTATTTTGACATGACGTGTCTGCTTTTTTACACCACGAAAACAACGCTGTGGAGCACACCAAGGTTCCAAACTGTGACTATGCTGACGACATCGTTCTTATGACAAATTCTCCTACCCACTTGCAATCCCAGCTGGACAGATTTTACAGATACACACAACGCAAAGGGCT
>Ga0307968_1003001_pt1:0-12500 | contig 14042 bp, 13 predicted proteins | sample OrgLakmetagen650_FD_201834 | JGI IMG/M metagenome (GOLD analysis project Ga0307968, IMG submission 201834) | Saline water microbial communities from Organic Lake, Antarctica - #650 | ecosystem: Environmental > Aquatic > Non-marine Saline and Alkaline > Saline | place: Antarctica: Organic... | reverse complement strand
AAAAGAAGTACTCCTGTCGTGTTTTGAGGTGAAAAGAGGCCCTGGGTAGAGTGTGGTGGCTCAATACGTAAACATTTAGTGCCAAAATTTGAATTGGATTTCTGCCCAGACCACTGGGGTAGTCCATCTGGCCTCAAACTTCATGAAACATCTAGTTATGTTATTTAAACACGATTTGCATCGAAAAAGGAACATTTTCATGACTTTTGCTCCGTCGACCACCTCTGAAAGAAGACTACTGTTGCTGGGAATCGAACCCTGATCCTGCAAATACGGTCCATATACGGCGTATACACGGTTTAGACCGTACATATGGCGTATATGTACGGTCGGCCAAAACCCATGTACGGTCATACGGATACGGATACGGTTGAAATTTTCCATGTACGGATATGGCGTATCCAGATATGCCGTGTTTTCATATGTACGGTTCTGGCCAACCCTACTCATGTGCAGTGGGAAATTTTTATTTGCTCACCTGACACTATGGTTTCGGTGCGTGCGGTAAGGTGAAACGAAAAATTTTGCTTTCTTGAAACACAAATAAACGCAAAAACAACAGCTATGTGCAAGCAGTGGCAAAATGCTTGAACGTCCAATGTGCTCACAGTCATGCCTTTTGTTTTTGTTTTGCTCTTGCAGCTGGTGGCATGGTGGAGCTGGCATAGGAGTTCTTAATAGTTTGTGCGAAGATCCGCTAGAAGGGACAGGTTTTTCTCCTGTTGGAATGTTACCATCTACTAACTGGTTCCTACTCGTTTGTGTTACCTGTGTCAGACACTGCACGCATGTTAATGGATGGATGTTGCACGCTACCTAATTTCCCTTCAATTGGAACAAATAAACCTTTTTGAGCTTTCCATCCAACTTATTGTCCCGCGTTACGTTTTAAAGCTAAGTAGAAAAGTTAGAATCGTGATGTTGCCTCTAGCTATTGCAAACAATTTAGCAACTATACCTGCACACTTTCGATGGTTACAATAGAGTTTACCTTCGGCCAGGTTGTTTGGCTGATCGGCTGCTGACTGCCAGACCAGTGGTCCTGGCCAGCCACATGCAATGTTAGAGTTGCAAGTGTGCAGACTGCACAAAGAGGCCACTAGGATGGGGTGCAAGTCCCTCTTTCCCTCATAGGTAAGGAAAGGTACCGTAGTACGGTTACATCACTATATATGTCTCAAAGGGCATCTCAGCGGAAGTTTGGAAAAAGCTTGAAACTACACCTGGCTAAACAAAAGAAACAGTAGCCAGAGGAAACATGAAACAGATGTATGTAGAAGAGAAAAGTGTATAGAGAAAGAGAACATTTGTTTTGAAGAAGCGCGAAGAGAAAGCATCAAGGAGAACTAGAAAAAAGCTGTTGATGTCTCAGGATGTGAGGACAAGGTAAGGTAAGGTAAGGTTACATCACTATATATGCCTCAAAGGGCATCTCAGCGGAAGTTTGGAAAAAGCCTGAAACTACACCTGGCTAAACAAAAGAAACAGAGATATATGAAGAAGAGAAAAGTGTATAGAGAAAGAGAACGTTTGTTTTGAAGAAGCGCGAAGAGAAAGCATCAAGGAGAACGAGAACAAAGCTGTCGATATGTCTCAGGATGTGAGTGTAAAGAAGCCTCAATCAGAAACAGGAAACAAGAGGCTGAGAGAGCCTCACAAAACCAGGAGTGCCAAGAGAACAAGTGCAGCAGAGCAGAAGAGAGAACAAAGGATGCATGCAAACCCCCCAAAACAGCTCCTCTCTCTCCTCTCTAGCTGCCCACCCCACCAGCTCACCCAGCTACAGCAGACCAGTCCGATGCTGTCCTCCACAACTTGCCAATTGAAATTGTGAGCCAGGGCATGCCTCCTGGCCGCGAAGGGAGCTAGTTCCTAACTCGCCAGGGGCAGGTCGCAAGCTACAGCCGGACCCTGGTTATTACTACTGCCACGGCTACCACGCTGATGAGGGCTCCGCCGTTTGAGTCTTTTTCTTATAGGAATAGGAAGCAAGGTGCCATATGCCATATAATATCCAACTGGAACTGGTTTTGTCCTTTTGGCCTAGTGCTTCTGTAACACTACACCACAATTGCATTCATAAGCTTCAATATAAAGGAGCAAAGTCTGCTGAAAAAGGAAATCAGAATTCTACTGAGCAAGGAAATAAGGATGGTTGTTTGACGTGTGACGCAGCATATAAGGTCGGGCCTAATAAGAATGGAAAAGACTCCGCTGGTAGTGGTGACACAGCCAGCATGATTAAGGCCTAATAAAAAGGTGCAGACAAAAAGGAGTGCGCCACTTCCTCAGCTCACAAACCTGTGGATCTTGGCAAATGAACAGAGCGTGCTCCTTGCCCTGGATGTAACGATATATATAGGAATGCAACTCCTAATCTTATATCTCGAGTATTGATGATGATAGCGTATTACATAGGTCCAGGGGAGATAGCAAACTCCCTACTACGAGGTTGAAACGAAACAGAAAGTTGATAAATAAAAGGGAAGCAAGAGAGGCAGGCTGGAAGCGATAACAGAAAATAGGGGGGACAACCAATTGGAAGGTTAGGGGGGACAACCAATTGCAAGGTGATGAGAAGAAGGGCAAAACGTGTATGGGAAGGTCAAGCACGGGGAATAAAGAAGGAAGGAAATCCTGCTTACTTTGGTGCCCACGTAGAAAAAACGAGGTTTAGGAGGACATGGCTAGTAATAAGTGAAAAGGCAACGGGCCGATCTAGCTACACCACCGCGAGGCACTCAACATAAAAAACTAGGGAAGCTAAGAGTTAGCCAGGATAAAAGCAGCTAAGCCATTGCGATGATGGTGCGCCAAAGCCAAACTCCAACACAACCCAAAGAGAAGAGAGAGTTCCCCTACAGAAAACGCAGCTGCACCAACACGTCACTCTCAACATTACGAGCCAATACTTGGGAGACACGAAAGGAGTACAATGAGCTCAAGGTTTAAATAACAAGAGGCGGGTTGTTCTACTAAGAGCCGAGTGCAAGGGGAAGCTGGCCAACCTATACCTAGATTAAGGCGGTTGACACGCTAGGGAGGGAGCTGCAGTGAAACAGCCAAGGAGGCGTTTGGCCTAGCATACACAAAGGGGTGAGCCTGGCTTAGGTCAGAGAAACTGGAGACACTACCTTGACAGGCTGCAAAGTCTTTTAAGGCTGCGAGGAAAAGATGAACTGCCCTAGTTTCTACTACTGCGGGCTCTACGCCTGTCCTGGCTAGCGTGCTAAACATCAAACCCCTAGCTCTTAACATTGCAGTCAGGGCAGCTAGGCACACAACATACCACACTCCCTTCCTCACTGTTTGGCATGGCTGCTCTAGCAGCCACACATGCCGTGGTAGCAGCTGCACGGAAACTGGGAGGTTGTGATGTATGGCTCGTCTGATGGCTGAAGCTCCTGTGCAAGCCCAAAAGACGTGCTCCTGTAGCTGTAGTGCCTGTGTAGCACGTGGCGATGCGGCTGAGTGTTGCCAGCCACAAGGGCAAGCTGTCCCCCGCTTCATGGGCCATCCGTGGCCCCCTGCTCCCACCACACCATGCTGGAGTAGGCGCCACCAAACTTCCTTCCAGAGTATGCCTTTTACGACGTGCTGCTACACTGGACATGATTATCTTCAATAGAGCACTGGTAACAAATGCGAGAACTGCGTTACTTCAAGCAACGCTAATTTTTCCCGCCCTTTCAAAGTATGTGCTCGCAAGCGGAATTTGCTGACATTTTGCATGCCGTAACTTGATTGGACGGATGAAGCAAGACGGACGTACTGCAGTAAGTTTATTACGAGGAAAAAGGATGGCAAGAAACCAAGAATGACAGAGCCCACTCTGTGGGTCCTCCAACTCTTGTTTCTCCAAACACCTCTCATCATATGCTTCAAATCTGCAGTAGGTTCTTGCATGGAAATAGCACGCCCAGTTTGAACAGCTTTGTCAGATCAAATTACCGTCATTGCAAGGTATAAGACGCAGCACATCCACTTATCCACACTGGCCATAAAGCTTATTGAACAAGACACATAGAAACTCTTAACTGTCAACCAACTTAACTGCTCTGTCACACGATTTGTCGCTGCCAACAATTGGGCGTGACAGCTACCTGCCGCAAAGTGACGCTATTAGTATTGTGAGCATACTTTTGAAAAGGTTAAAGCCGGACCGAAACCAGTTCACATAATACAGCCCTGTTTATGATTGTCCGCTTCACACCAAACGTGGCCTTGGACATGCAAATGAATGGTGACAGCGAGCTAGAGAACTCTGCCAATCAAATTACCGTCACTGCAAACTCAGCACATCAAGTAATTATAGATTAGCCTTCGACATGAAAGGACTCCAAGGAGGAAACACCATCCAGCAGAGGAGTGGCAATGCGCCGCAGCGGCGTCCTCGTCGGAATGTTAGAACCGGACCTTATTGAACCGGGTTTCATCCGGTTAGAACCGAACGCCGCATCCAGCAGAGGAGTGACGTCGGAATGTTAGAAAGCCTTACTAGTATCTATTGTTTGGCTTACTGCTCGCTTATTTGATGAACAAGCGGCCAGTAAGCCAGCTTGATTACTACCTAGGAAGCGGACAGGAAGCCAGGAGTAATGCTTTCAATAAAATTAAGGAAATGAAGTGACGCCATGGTGTAAACACTGATTAGGAAGAATAAACATAAACTCTCAACCATCAACCAACTCGCAAGTGCTTGTCAGGATTTGTCACTACCACCATTTGGACGTGACATTTCAAATAAGAGAGCAACTCACTGCAGGGCGAAAAATAAAAAACAAGGATTAGAAAAAGTCTTTTGCCAGCCAGATCTTTACAGTCCAATTGTTTCTGCACCTTGAATCCGAAAAGGTTTAAATTGCTACTGTACCAAATCACAGCTATTTTGTGTACGCAGGCACATGACACACGCTGAAGAATTGAACACCATGGCTATCGCAAGCAAGCAAGGTTGTCTAGAACGTTTTATGAGGTGCAGACACCACCCAATCACCCAATACTGGTTCTTATCCATACACAAAAGATTTCACGACCACATGGATACAAGTGGTGAACAAATTTTGTAAAATACTTTGTTTGTAACGCCTTGTTGGGAAACCGAATCACAAGCGCACAATCTCATAGTGCCATGGCATTCAATCACCGGGTCAATTTCCGTGTCTTAAAATCCCAGCAGGGAGCAGAGTATGCACAATGTTAACACACCTGGCTTGATCAGGAAAGGATAAAATTCAAATCCTCTGTCTGACGGGTCCTCTCAGCAGCGGAAGCAGCAGCTATTCTCCTCTGGGGCCCCAACCTGCATAATTATTAGGGAGCCATGTTTTTTTAAGAAGGGATGAAGTTGGAGACACATCCAGGCAAAAGGAATCATTTCTAGGCCAACAATTTAATGGAAGAAGCGAGACTAAAATCAATTGGCATGGCCATTGAATTTAAATCATTCTGGCTCCGAGTCCTGATGCGCAATTGTTTGAGCATCACCTATAATGGATTGTGAGTCGGATGGTTTTAAGGCAGGGGCATGTGGAAATAAGAGACGCTCGGCCACAGTGCGCGACAGGAAGCAATTTTGATTTTTGTGACGTGTGCAGGGTTCTGTCCTGCATAAACACAGTTTTTCCCACCTTACAAAGCAGGTTGCTACAGTGACGCCTACGTCACTCTTTACACTACACCTGATTAACTGAGTCAGCACCTGATTCCTTTCAATTATTCAACAGACAGATAAGTACCCTTAGACCAGTATGATCGCACGAACCTGGATCTGAAGATGGTCTGAACAGCCAGGATTTTGACAAGCCTTGACCCTTGCATGCCTTACAGAGGGTTCGGCCTCGAGCGCCGCATGCCAAGCACGGGGAAGACGGAGAGACGCCTTTGAAACAGCCGCCGACCTGCAGGATGGGTCAATTGATCATGGATACGCACGTCCCCTGACCCACCCTGCTGCATCAGGCACAAAATGTGTACAGTACGCACCTTTCCTCTGCCTTTGCAACCTTCACATGGATAATAGCCTGCCCCATAACATGTGGCGCACTTCCTCGCCACGGCGTTATGGGCAACAAATGCAGCGAGCCCTGTAGATAATGCAGTTGCGTTAAGACGTGTCCATCCACTTCCGTTTTCAATTGATAGAGTGCCCGTGCATGCACTTAGGATTGTGTATCTGTATATTGTATATTTACATATGCACATATACATGTACAAGCTAAATGAAGGGATATTACGCGTGGCCCCTTGCATTGATCCACGCCCATTTTGCATGCTGATGCGTGTGCGTGTGCGTGCATGCGTGCGTGCGTGCGTGCGTGCGTGCGTGTGTGTGTGTGTGTGTGTGTGTGTGTGTGTGTGCGCGTGTGCGCGCGCGTGTGCATGTGTGTGTGCGTGTGCGTGTGTGTGTGCGTGTGCGTGTGCGTGTGCGTGTGCGTGTGCGTGTGCGTGTGCGTGTGTGTGTGTGTGCGTACTCAAACTTGCCTGTCACGCCAAAACCAAATGCCAACCCAGACAACACGGGCGGCAGAGCACACGTGTGCACGCGACGCACGCAATTATTTTTAGAAACTGACAAGCCCCTGCCCTGGTGAGCCACCCCTGAATTCAAGGTCATGTTTTGGGTGTTACTATCGATTTTTTGTGGGCAATCTATAGATATCAATTATTCAAATTTGAAAGCTGTAAATGCAGGGTGATGTACATTTTGAGTCAGATACCTCTGCTTTGCAGCATCTGAAGGATGGTGAGGAGGAGCTGGGAGCAGACTGGGGGAGCGTTGCCGTCAGCAACACAGGCTTGAAGACCGCTCTCCAGCTGCGTGCGATTTGGTGAGGTCTTGCTTTAAGACATACGCAGTACAAGCATGGCAATGCACACGCCTCCCCAGATATGCGCTCGCGCATACACACACACACTCACTCTCTCTCACACACACACACACACACACACACACACACACACACACACACACACACACACACATGCACACACACACACACACACATACACTCGTGCAAGCTCGTACACACAGCTCATTCATTACAGCTACAGTTTCAGCTCGTCCTTCAACACCTGACAGGGATGTGCCGCCTGAGTGTATTTTTGCAATTTTCACCCATCCGGACAACTCCTCCCTCTTCCGGGATGTGAAGTGCGTTGGCCAGCGGAACGTCTTAAAAGCAGAGCCCAATTTCAAGCTTGTAGGTCACGCACCTTGCGCCATCACAGCACAAAAGTACCTGACTTGCCTATGTTTGTGTATGTGTCCATTTCTAGCCAACCATAATGAATTCAGCACTGCATACTCAGCACTGCAAACTGAAACCCCCACCCCTACCCTGGAACCAGTAATGAAGATTTGTTTCTGCTGCGAGTTGGCGCGGTTGCTTTGAATTGAAATATTATTAGGGCTTGAGGGGAGCTGGAATTGTGCATTCTCTGACGCTCTAAACATCATGTATAAACTTTGGCACGTGACTGCCCGTGTACACAGGTGGAGGTGGAGCAGAAAGGAGAGTTGCGAGTAGGTCTTTGCTAGCAGCCTGAGATTTGTGTTCATATAAAGCAGCCTGAAATTGTGTTTATTATACCTTTAAAAAAAGCTACTTCGCTGACATACGGAATAATGCGCTTGCTGGCACCTTTTTTCTAATGGCCACCGGTCACACAACAGCACTCAGCGTGTCAGAAGCTTGAGCGCTCCTTCCCTCCTCTTACAGGTCCTGTGGATATGCAGGCAGTACTCAACATGGCTCAAGGTGTGTGTGTGCGCTTACATTTTTGCTGTGCTATCATTTCAACACGTGCAACACACACACACACACACAAACTTACAAACACACAAAAACGCGCATGCAAACAAGAACATGCAAACAAGAACATGCACACACACACGCACACACACGCTCAAATATGACTTGAGGGCATTTGCACGCACAGGTGACTGAGGATGCTCGGGATCCAGCCTGCCTCAAGACCAACTTCGACCTGCTGCGCTCGGTGTGTGTTTGCGACTGGCACTCCTCAAAGTAAAAAAGAATGGAACAGGGAAAACATGCATTTGGGGATGGAATGTGCAGGTGGATGTGTGAATGCTGAGGCTCGTACGCAGTGTGTGCTCATCCATTTTAGCTTCATCAAATCAGTCTTTGCAAGGCTTACCTATAAACCTCTTTGGCAAAAATGCGCCCACTCGTTGCTCTTACATGCATTCAATCCTCACCAAAATCCTTGCTGATATACTAGATGGGATGAATTGTAGCATACTGGGATTTTGAGCATTCACCCTTCTTTGCTAATGAGCCACGTGAATGTGCCCATGCACACGACGTGCTGCAGGAGGTGCTCAAACTTGAAGAAGGACAGCTCGCAATGGTGTTGTGCGCTCCCAGCTGCTAACAAATTTTGCTCACCTGCCTGTGCACGGGACGTGCTACAGGACCTATTGAGCAAGGACATATTGCAGTGGTTATGTGCGTGCACCGATGATAAAGACTTATGCACACCTGCCTGTGCTCTGTGCACAGGACGTGCTGCAGGAGTTCTCAGGCAAATGGGAGCTCCGGCCTGTCTCAGAGGCAGGCAAGGTGGTGGGCACTCAAGCTGTGCTGCACCAAGCGATTTTACCTAAAGGTGTGTTTATTTAAATACTAGGTGAGAAAAGGAAAAAAGACATCAGGAGAGAGCAGGCTTGGCCTGGACTCAAAGAAGAGCTCTGCCGGGATTCCCAATCTCTGCTCGGCTATTGCTCATGAAAAGTAAGTGTTGCCTGGATGGGGAGTGAATGTTTGTTTGTGTTTGCACCTTGCTTCAAAGCTCTCGTTGCATCTGTCTCCCTGAATTTAATGCCTTATGTGCCTGTACGCCAGCTTGTAGCATTTTTAAAGGTGGTAATCCGATCACTTTCCTTCACAATTTGTTGCTCTTATACCTGTGAAACAATGTCAACAAATTGCGGTGCAAGTCATACACTTCGCTGTGGCTCGCAACAGGGATCCCTTCCTTCCTCAAGCACGTTGCTCTGATGGATGGCCTTTTGCGAGGTGAGCGCGGCATCTGGGTTGTGTGAGTAATGAAGCTGCACCAAACAAAACAACTTGTTTCAATTCAACAAGCACAAGCTTGACAAGTATTAGTTGATGTTGGTAGATGAGATGTAATGGCTTTTATATGGTGCAGAACAGATGACCATCAAACGTGACTGCCATTAGTGGAGCAAAGGTGCCGCTTGTTTCACAGATTTGTAATATTCCTCCCTCGATAATGAGGCCCATTTTGAACACCCATACAAAAATATGTTAGGACACACTGCGCATCGTACTGGCAGCAGCAGGCGTGCCACATGTGTGAACACCAACTGCAATCTAGAATTTTAGTGTTGCAAATGCGTTTTGGAAGGTAATAACTCGATTCTCATGTTGTGAAACTGCAGGTGTCACCATGCGTGTCATACGGCGATTGATGGAGGACTTAGACAGCGTGGTAAAGAAGGTGAGGCAAGAAAGCAGGTCTGGTCGTAGGCGGTTTAAAAGAAATGGCAAAACAATTTCGACAAGAACTGTGCGTGATTTTCGGGTCGGTGCCACACCAAGCAAAAATGTTTAAAACCTGAATGATCGCGTGGTAGACAAGAGTGCTTTCGTGGCATGTTCTGGCTTCTGGTTAAGAGTTAACAATTCTTTGACCTGGAGCTGCGTTCTGTGTTCCATAAACCGCCGTCCTAGAATTTGTGTGCTTTTTAACGTAACCAGCATGATTGTCATGTTGAATGGGATGACCAGCTGGGTGTGAGTGGCCTACTCCTGGCCTACCCTGGGGCTTGTGACTGAGGTGGAGAACATAGGCAGTCAGTGGAAGCGCTTATGTCTGTTTAGGAGTGAGCCACTTTTTTTGGTTATCAGGTACAAACACCGTCCAAGGGTTTTTCTGATTTGCATACAGCTGAGATCTCTGGGTCCCTAGAGAGGAAGCGGTTACACATGATGCCTGTTCAAAGTTTCGGATTCAGTCCCTAAATTCAAAAAGGATCAGTCTGTGCTACTTATCGTGCACTTTACCTCCCTGCATGAAAGGAACAAAACAAGCCATTAGCACGGGATACAGCCTACTCAAGCAGCAGATCATCTCATAAAAATCGCATGTTTGTCAAACCCCTTGAACTGTGTTTAGAGGCACATAGTGTAAGGCAAGTGCCTCAAACTATTCGTATTAGGACAATTGCCTTTTTGAGCACGCAGTCAATACATTTTATTTTTGACACCAAGCCTTTGCCGAGATGATCCATATCACGCTGTTCAACCGCACGACCTCTCAGATTAAAGCAGGTAAAGCTAAAGGCCAGTCACAAGAAGAGGTGCTGAGATCTCTGTGTGGGACGGCAACTGAAGTGGGGCATGCCAATGGAGCCGTGGCCTCGTTTGCATTGGGAGTTGAAGATGGTTCCCAGGTGTGTGTGTGTGTGTGTGTCAGGTACAGGGGTTGTTGTTTTGCACTTGTCTCCTTGATGTTCAACCTGACTGTTGAGCTCAAAGACTGGCCTTAAATGTTAAAACAGGGAGGATAATGTGATCGCACACTTGTCAATGATATGATATCACATGTGTATACGTGATGTGCATATGCACCCCAAATGTCCGGATGGTCTCAGACCATTTTTGTTACTCGTGACTGATCTGCATGCCCCCAGCTGTGGACACGTGTGTTTGACTTGGGTGCCTTGGGCCACTCTCAACACTGGATACAAAACCATCCAACTACTCCCTTTATAAACTCTATCCTCATACCACAATCATGCATGACATGCTTTAAGGCAGCAGTTGGTGGAAAATGGGGTGCACAGTCTTTATGTGCTCACGTGTAATTGTAATGTTACTGGCATGATTTACACGAGCTCAGTTTCTATACTGCCGTTTGATGTTGTGATTACCGTTGCCATTTGATGTTGTAATTACCTGGCACAAGCAATGGGATTAATTGGGTAAGCAATGCAGTTTGCAGACGACAGTGATATTAGTAAATGAAAAACGCAAAATCCTTTAGCAGGATGAAGAGGAGCAGGAGGAAGAGGAGGAACAGCAGCAGAACGAGGCAGTGGCAGCTGACAATGGCCAGGATGCAGGCACAAAGGAAGGAGTGGAGAGAGAGGAAGTGCAGCAGCTGTCCGTGCAGCAGCAGGAAGAGCAGCAAAATGATAGGAAATAGGCAGAAGCAGCTGAGGATGTCAAGCTGGAGACTGCACAAAAAAGCAACACCTCCCCTGAGCTGTCAGAGCATGTGAAGCGTCCGTCTGTAAGTGATTCGTAACAGGCACCTCAACTGGTTTTGTGTGACAGTTAGGGCTTAAATGATGAGGCCAGTGCGTGTTCGAAATCAAATTCCTGGTAAGAGAAACAACAGGTGGTGTACCAATAGGCAGCAATTCATCCCATTTTGTTGCGCAAAAAGCTTTTGTTTGTACGGATAAGGAATATGGAATTAAACAAAGCAATCATCCCATTTTGTTGCGCAAAACGCTTTTGTTTGTACGGATAAGGAATATGGATTTAAACAAAGCAAGCATTGTGTCCCAACCTTTCAATTACAGCCAATTTATTTTACGTGCCTTTTTCTTATTTTTGAACGAGTCGACAAATTTTGGGGTATTACTTATTTGTTCGAAAACCAGATAATGTGCTGTGTTCTATTTGTTGACCAGCATATATCGTTTTGAGTTCGCCTTAAAAGTAATGTCTCGGTATTTTTGTGAGCCAATGTGATCATTATTTGTCGCTTCCTCTAACCTTTTGTGTATCGCAAAAAGGGTTTACTACACGCTCAGGGTCTACAACACTTACACTTTTGTAAACCCTTTTCAGTATTGGAATTCAGCGTTGTGCATCAGTAATTGCTTAAGTGTGGCCTGGAATCCGTTTCAGGTAGCAGTGAGCACTAATTTTGGAAGTCTTTTCAGGATGCACTTTGGTGTTATAGATGAATTTGAGCAAGCTGGAGGTAATGGTTGCAATGGTTACAATGGGGGGTGACCTTCAGCCAGGTTGTTTGGCTGATCGGCAGCTGACTGGTCTCGGCCAGCCACAAATAAATCCATAAGCTCAGAATATATAGCGATGTAACCTTGCCTTACCTTACCTTAAGCTCAGAAAGAAAAAGAAAAAGTCTATTGTTCTGCTGAGAAAGGAAATCATGAACAAGTTGGTTGTTGACCTGTTGCAGCAAAAAGGGTTGGGCTGCTGAAAAGTCCTCAAAAAAAGGTGTAAACAGAAAGAAAAGAATTTCCTCAGCTCACAAACTCGATGGTCTTGGCAAAGTAAAAGAGCATGCACCTCGTTCTGAACATGTTCATCTTCACCAGGACATTGGTCACATACGCAATAACCATCTTCAAGCCACGCTGCTGCCTCAACTTTCAAAGTATGCGCACGCAAGCGGAATCTACTTATATTGCGCATAACATGTTTGGACAGATTAAGATGGAGATACCGTGGTACATTAATCGGCAT
>Ga0307968_1002997_pt1 | contig 14050 bp, 11 predicted proteins | sample OrgLakmetagen650_FD_201834 | JGI IMG/M metagenome (GOLD analysis project Ga0307968, IMG submission 201834) | Saline water microbial communities from Organic Lake, Antarctica - #650 | ecosystem: Environmental > Aquatic > Non-marine Saline and Alkaline > Saline | place: Antarctica: Organic Lake... | reverse complement strand
AGACTCCTCAAGTTTGTGTCAGATTTAGTTTCAATTTTCGACACTGGTTGATTTTGTTTCACCAGCCAATTGCCATCAGCCAGAGACTCGGGCTGTAGGCCATCCTTGTAACCCCTTGTAACCCCTAGCTGGCACAAGACGGCAATTTTCCTTGTCGTCCTGTTTTTCCTGTAGGCAACGCTGCCAAGGGCACGTACCTGAAATGCAAAGAAGTAGGTAAAACGAAAATGGGCGTAACGATTTCTTAAAAAAGGGTTATGCCGTGAATGAATGGTGGAGCTTGCCAGAGGGGGCAACTGGGAATATGTCAAAAATGTTACTTTTTTGTACTCAGAAGCCAGCCATCCACTGCCCCCACAGCTGATTGACACCATTATTGCTTGCAATATAAGCTGTACGTTGATGTGCTTATATCCTTCCAAGTTAATGTGTGCGCAAATTGACAGGGGTTAAAGCTCACCGCCCGCCCAGACCCTAAATTAGTGGCTTTCTATGGAAAGCAGCACATTCAGCTGTACCAGGGAAGTACAACCCGTCCAGGGCCTGGAATAAATAACACAATTTTGGGCTGCCCCGGAGGGATACGTCGCCCCGGAGGGATACCCCGGAGGGATAGGTAAGTGCCCCGGAGGGATACGTCGCCCCTGCAAATTTCCGGGGTACCCGGTAAAATTTTAAATGTAGTTCCGGGTGATTTGCAGTGAGTTTTGTAAACGACAGTAATGACACTGTGAGAATGGGAAGAAAAGGGAAAGGTCAGCCAGCAGGAAGGGGGAGAGTGAGCCGTCCCAGCAAGAGGCTCCCCGTTCTGAACAGGCCTCCCTACAGAGCGAGTGCTTGGGCTTGAGTGCTTGCATTTTGCATGGCAGCAGCATGCAAGCACCAAACTGACTGAATGAAGATCTCTCCAGATCGGAACTCCTCCCGCTCCTCCTCCCTCCGCTCCTCCCCCCGTTCCTCCTCCTCCTCCCCTCCTCCTCTTCCTCCTCCTCCTCCCCCCGCTCCTCCTCCCTCTGCTCTCCCCCCTCCCCCTGCCCCAGGCCCTGATGAGGCCTCAACTAGCAGCCATGCGCGAGCCTCGAGCGATATCAAGCACACGCGAGCACACACGAATGCACACACACACACGCACACACATACACACACAAGCATTAACATCGTGCTTGAAAATTATAACACCCTGAACAATTTTGAAAGCAGTTCCGGGGAACCCTGGAAAATCTTACACACTGTTCCGGACCCCCCTGAATAATTTGGGCACCCAGTGTACTTCCCTGAGCTGTAACACCAACCACTTCACTGTTCCACTCCATTTCTTTTACAATCATGTATGTTTATTACAAGAACTCCATATCACCAAAAATCATGTGATTTGGTGCAGCGGCTTGTCAGATCCAGTACACGGGTGCCTGAAAAGTAGGGTTTATGCCGCAGCTGATTTAGCCTATGCGCCTCCTGACGTCAAACTCAACTGTTATGGACACTACAATTTTGAGCCAAGCTTGACAGTTGCCAATGACGGCACGCATACTGGGAACATTTGAAAAACACCCCCATTTGGGGGGTCAGTCGTCCCTATCTGGGAACTTCCTAATCGTATGAGCGCTTCAAAAGTTTGGTGGTCAAAGAGAAATGTCATACTAATAATGATGACTGCAAACACCTTGAGGGCAAGCTATTTAAGGAGGGGCATTTGAAGTTGCCCGACATCAGGATCTCACCATTCTTCGTCAAAACCAGCAAGATTCCGGGCTTCGTGGTTAAATGGCGGCTTGAGAGATCCATGGAAATGCATGCGGACTAGGCTGCAAGCACAAGGTGTATGTAGGAAAAACAGTGCTGCCCAGAAGCGACAAAGAAGGAGGATGTGCGAAGCTCTTCTAAACTTGTCTTTGCGACTGACGACCACATGGTCCTTTGCAAGGCATCATGCATCACACTTACCTATGAAACCACAATTGGACAGTGGGAAACTGCCTTGCCTCAGCCGCCCAGTTTGAGTCCTCAGGGAAGGCCTCCTTGCACTCTGTCATCTTGTCCTGAACTACTAAGCCAGCTATTGAAGCTTGCAAGTGACCGAGGTCTACCGCATCAAATCCCGATGCTGCTGCTGGCAATTCCTGTTTAGTGTTTACGTCGGTGGTCGTGCTGGTGCTGGGAGTAGGAGGGGAAGCGGTAGAGTTGCACCCACTTTGAGAGAGGTGCGCTGTCTTAGATGCATGGGCATGAAGATGAGTCAGCCACCTAACACCAGCTGCGACGTGGCCTATTTCTTCAGGGTATACAGTTTGTTCTGCAGTCAAGGGTCGCAAATTTCCAATGACTGGCTCTGCCAAATGCATTGGGATCCACATGGGGGGTATCCCCGTGCCTGTTGTGATAGTGCAGCTCTACGGCTGGGGGAGCTTTAGACACACCAGACCCTGAAGGCAGGTGACACTTTAAACACCATCAGCAGCAGCAGCAGCAGCAGCAACAGGAAGAAAGGCGGCAGCGGCATTATCTATGTTACATAGGTTCACACAATGCTCATCGAACACCACCAACCGAGAAGTGCCGCGGTGTCATGGTCTCCTGCAGCCTTGAATCTGGCAATGGTCCCAGGAAGCACATCAAGGCCACGTGCCTCTGCAATTTGTTTTGTAGCTGACTATCAATTTCACACTCTTTGCTGAAGCCGGAGACATCACCAAAGGGGGACCACGAGGGCCAAAAGGAGCAAGCTCTTGAGCTGTACCTGCCTCCCTCATAAAAAATAGACTAAACAATCATATAATGACTACAAATTAGAGATACACTGACTATAAAAAGCTGGTATATGGACATGAGGTTGGGACCAAATCAAATGCAATACTTGATTTTGCCACTTGTATCTTGTGTTGCCACCAAGGGATAACATTGCTTTGAGTGAGCTTGTTCCATATACAATAATTGCTCCTAATGTTGTTAGCTAAGTCTTGTTGCAATTCTGCTGTGTAATTATATCCACCATTTATTTTTCAAAGGACCCACAAAATGCCCAATCCAAACGCCCCTTTTGAAAAATCCATGATTCTTGAAAGCAGCAAGGAGGATGCCCTCATTCTGCTCGGTGTCCCTCTGAAACTGATAGTTCAAAATCAAAGGAAAGCTTCACAGCTTCAGTTATCCCTTGGCAACCTGCTTACCGTGCACGCAGTGCTCGACAGCCAATCTTGCAGCTAGGCTCCCTGCACTCTTGCTTGCACTCTCCCACAACCTGTAAAAAGCAATTCAATGCAAAAGTTTTTGTGATTTGGCAGCAGGGGCAATTAGAGGTTCAGGACTCAGCACAACGACAGCATGCTTTGTGCACAACATTGATCTAAACTAAAGAGCACTCACCCATCGTGGACTGTGATGGCTCCATAGTAACTTCCCATATCTTTGAGCCTCTGCTCTAGCAATAGGAAGTGCCGGCACTCATCATCAGCAACCTGATAATAAAGGCAAAAATAGAGTGGAGGTACCAGGCGAGAGGGATTCAGGCGCATGCAGTAAAAAGGGACATTATTAGTCTGGCAGGAACTGCTACTGCAAAATTCATTTCACCAGTTTACATATGAAAGGAGGCAGCCCGTGCCTGTTGCAAAAGTAATACTCTACGGCTGGGGGAGTTTTGGTCACACATGACCGGAGACCAAAAAGCGTTTTTGGGGCGGAGCCCCCCAGGGCGTAGTCCGCCTATAATTAATTCCACTGCTGAGTCACCATGCTGAAAAAAGAATAAAGCTTCGAGCCACCCAGGCCATTCCATGCCATAAGAATGGCACAGCCAGAAAGCTGATTTTGCGCTGATTCCAGCCATGCCCTCAGGTGTGCGGTTACTCGCATGGGTGGTGTTGCGAGGTCTCAGGTGAAAGTGCACAGTGTGTTTCAATTGTGTTTCAATTAAATTATTAAGCAATCATCAAAAGTTGTTGTTGTGATTCTGTGGGGCAGCTCGTGGGGTTACTCGGGCTGCAGCTTCGGCACACCACTTCCATGGGGACCGGAAATCCTTAAAAGACAGCGCTGCACAGGTCACACAGCTTTAGACACGGTATGGTATGACAGGGACTGTGCAAACGCACGAGAGGGGGGGTGCAGGGGGGGCGCAGCCCCTCCTGAATTGTCTAACTCATTTGAATGCCACTCTTCACTGCAAAGACCAGGCTGCCATCTCAGAAATGGTCGAACAGGAGCATTGGGGTGCAGAGGGAGCGCAGCCCCCCTAAAATCGCTCTCACTACATTAGGTACAACTTCAATGCAGGTTGCAGCGCAGGCTCCGCTTTTTTTTTTTGTAAACCGCCCCAATTTTTGTGATCCGCAGGATCACACCCTACTTGTTTGTTCCTGATCAAAAAAGTACCTTTTTTGGATCATTGACACTGTATTAAGCCCATAAATGAGGGTTAGCAAGTGTGTCTTCAATGCGGTGTGTGTGTGTGTGTGAAATCAGGCCATGCTTGACCCTCTGACCCACATATCTCCATTGTTTTAGGGACTTTCCAAGAACTTGGAGTGTCTGACATGCGTTTTTGCCTCCTTACAACCTGCACTTTGGCGCCCCAACAAGTCAGAACCATATCAAACAGTAGACACTTGAGACCAGAAATTAAACCGGACGACGCTTTATTGGAAACTCCCAATGGAATAAGCGACAATAGAACTGTTTTGACAGCGATCCATCGCACGTGCGTGTTGACCATGTGATTTTCTCTTTTGCAGCATCCTGGTCGCAAACGCAGGTGACATAAACGTACGTGCGCACACGCACACACACACACACACGCACACGCACCATACAGAACACAGAGCGCGCAAACACAGCACGCACACATACACACCTTACGCGTGCATTGAACAAGCGTCACTCTCGCCCAGACAACAACAAGGCGCCTAACAACAACAAGGCGCCTAACAACATAAAAACAAGTGGGTGACAGATGCAGCACGCAGCTGGCTGACGTGCGCCATTTGCACTGCCTGCCACACGCATGCGATAATGCGTACACACACACGTACACACACAGTACACACCCTTGTATACACACACGCATATGCACACCAAACACACACAACCACACACACACCAAACACGCACAGACGCACACACATACACCCACACAACCACAAACACACTCACACGTACACACGCAGGCTAGCATTGGATCAGGCTAGTATTAGATTACAACGCCAATTGGAATGATGATGATGTACAAAGGAAACTTGACTTCTGTACCGTTTACTGTTTGCAAGTGAAAGTGAGCAAGGGTGCCTGCTTCATTGTGCAACAATAGTAATGCCTGATGCAGTACTTTGCTCCATTTATAATTAGTTTCTTAATGCATACAATTTAAGAGCTCGTAATTGCCTGCTGAGAAATAAGCTACCTGAACAACCTGGTCCATTTCTCTGCAGCTAAAATCTATAATCTGCAGGTCTCACGCAAGCTACTCACATTGACAAAGTCGCTGTAGAACTCAACAGGTAGGATGGCTGCATAGGCAACACCAAAACGTGCAATTGCGTCCCAAGCCAGATCGACAGCCCACGACTCGATGTGGCACAGACTGAAATTGGTAGGGAACGTTTTAACATGCTGAAACAGTTAATGAAGTGTGGTTCAGCGGCTGGAGGAGCTTAATCAATGTTGGCGCGCAGCCTAGCCTATTTCCGGAGATCATTGAAGACATGCCAGAATGGCTCACAGCACGTTTGAGGAGGACGGTGGGTCGTCAAATCCTAGAGCAGCCATGACATAGCAAAAGTAAGGGGGAGGCCAAAATGGAGCTGCTCAGTTCATAGTTCTAGCAAGGCAGCGTCATGGCTTATGACTTATGAGCTTAGCCTAAATCATTGGGGGTAGAATTTACCGTTTCACTGCATTGACAAGCATTAATTTACGACATGTGCCATCCTGCAGGCTGTAGACTCGCTTACGCAGAGCTGACATACAGATCTATACAGGAAGTGTTGACCTGATCCATGTATAACGTGGCTAGAAGCAAACGCAGCGGTCATCCATTTATTACCTGTGAACTATGGCACAACGCGATGCTAGGTTGCCGCCTTTCCCTCTTTTGGGAGCGGCACCAGGAGCAACGACTTTCACCTTTAAAACACAGTAAAGATACCCAGTGCAATCCATCAGGTACAAGCTTTTACTCAGGGGTGTGTCAGGGTGTCACTGGGAGTGTGAAAACTTTATGAAGCCAAATATGCTGGTCCCTTGACTTACCTTATCGTCTGACCGTGATGGACGATCTGAAAACAGAAGGAAGGATGCAAGGCTTTTGCGTTAAACGAAGTACATGGGATGGCACACAAATGAACAATCTCGTATCTTGTATATCACAGTACGACCTGGGACAAATATCGTACGCCCGTCTGCAGGAGCCGTGCTGGTGATTTTGCCTTCTTTCCAGAGACGTACAGCTTTCTGGGAGAACGCAGCCTGGTGAAAACAAGCATTAAATGCATGCCCATTTGTGTATGTGTATGTGTGTGCGTGTGTGTGTGTGTTCGTGTGTGTTTTTGTGTGTGTATGTGTGTAATTTTGTGTATGTATAAGCTTGTGAATGTGTGTGTGTGCGTGTGCGTGTGCGTGTGCGTGTGCGTGTGCGTGTGCGTGTGCGTGTGCGTGTGCGTGTGTGTGTCTGTGTGTGTGCGTGCGTGTGTGTGTGCGTGTGTGTGTGTGTGTGTGTGTGTGTGTGTGTGTGTGTGTGTGTGTGTGTGTGTGTGTGTGTGTGTGTGTGTGTGTTTACGTGCATGTGCATGCAAGCACAAACACACACACCTTTAGCCAGGGGTCTGGCTGTAACAGACATTTAAGTGCTGCCTCTACCAAAGAGTCAGAGGCCAGAGGTTCCTCCATGAGCAGTTGGAGAAATAATAATTTTGGACAAATGATGGATTTTGCTTGGCATCCTTAAATTAAATTTTGTTTTGCTACCTTTCTTTGCATCCTTGAATGAACGTAAAATACATGGACGGCTTGTGTGCAAAAATGGAGCCCAAGGTGACTGGAATTAATCCACTGGGCGTTTCCTTCCTTAAAATTGCATGCCCATTACATTTGCTAGGCTTGGAACAGCGGGGGGATGCTTCTTGGCTCTCCTGGCTTCAAGCGTTTGCGCATGTACCTGATATATCCTATGCACCGCACTAAGCTAAAGCTCCCTTAGTGTCACAGCCCATCTCTTCCCCTTCTGGCCAGAAAAAACAAGGCATCCTTCATCGCTTTCTCCCCCTCCTCCAGCGACTAGTTATCCCCAAGTCTCCCTACAAAATATTAGAGGGAATAACGCGTTTCGGCTCATCTTGTTTTGTCTACGGCATTTTGTGCCCCAATTCTCAAGCCCTCTCCACCTCAGAGAATTCAACTCGTCCCTCTCCATTTCAGGCGTGGGCCAAACAGCGGCAAACACTGGGCTTGCGAGCAGCCATAGCTGCCACTGCTACTCTTTCTACCGTGCCCGTCATTTCCTTCGGCTTTGGCCTTATCCCATCTGTGTTTGTTTGCATGGTGGGTAGCTACGTATGGTTATGGCAGGCTACAAGAAATTGTCTGCCTGAAGTCTGTCGAAATATTGTCCTATATACATGCTATATAACCATATTGTGCTCGTTGTCGTTTCTTAGTTATATTGTTATTTATTGTTCAAGTAATCTTGCAATTTTTAACGGACTTAGGTGGAGGTGGCCTTCTTCATCAAACAAAGGATGAAACGGGCCAGGCTTTCAGCATTGGTGCCGAGCTCGCAGGATCAGAATTGCAGCAAAGAGGAGAGCCAGGCCAGGGCTTGGTCCGCGTTCACGCAAGTAAGAAGCAAGCCGCCACTTGAAGTCGCTCAATTTTCTCATCTGATCATTTCATGACTCAAATGGTAAACCTTTCTTTTATGCTCTGCAGATTTTGAGCAGCTTCCAATTTGACCACGACCCATTGCAGTGGCTGAGCCACTGGTTCAAGGTGAGCTGCTGGTTACAATATCTCGAGGTCTCCTGAATTTAAGCTGGTAACTTTTGAGGATCTGAAAGTACTGCACTTGCGCAATAGTTGAACTGTTGAAAGCGCTGCTTTCAGAACTGGAAAATTCTAGTTGCGTGAGCACTCTTGTTTCCAGGACTATTTTGCAATCTGAAACAAAGGCATCACCTTTCTTCCTGGACGTAATTTCAATATCCAAGCACGACTCAATCTAATCCTCTTTGCAGGAGGGTGATTATTTTGTTGAGAGGCACATCACTTTTTGGGGTGGACCCCCCTGAGGGACCACCCACCCCCCAAACCCCCCTTCCAGTGCTCTCACCTAGACCAAAAGGGTACCAATCTGCTCCTTTTTGTATTCTGCATCCATCTGCCTACTCATCAGGACCTGAAACCGAATAGAACTGTTGCAGAGTTATGGGGCAAAAACTGAGATACAGACAACCTTGCACACATGACCTACCAGGCACCCACAATTCGCTTGCACAGCCCCACGTTGCTTTCATTTCTTCATATTCCTTATGCTGGCACATTTCTTCATGATTCTTCATTTTTTCATAATTATCTCATGCTGGCACAATCCTGAAAGTTTGGAGTGAAATGCTGCTCCATTGGCTTGACTCACCCCGCGGCCTGCACCCAAGCGCGTGTGCCTCTGACTTTTGGACATGTCCTTAGACCCCCCTTTTACCCAGTTTGCTCAAAAAGAATTGGCAATCGACTGAACTCAAGCTAAGGATTTCGATGATGTATTTAAAATTCTGTGGGAGTGGTCCAGAAAAAAATACTGGAGACCTCCCCCCCAAAACCTAAAACGCCACCGGGAAACCACCCCACCCCCCCTTCCACGATTCGACCCATATATATATCAATCGATAGCTCTCAAGCTCAGGATTCTGATTGTCCAAGTTTATTGGGAAGTATACATGCCGTCCAATTAGTTATGCTTCCTGCTCTTTGCCTGACAAACGTCCAAAAGAGCCAAACAACCCCTGTCTGCTCTGTTGATCTGTTTTAAAACACTGACAGACATGTCCGACAAGCGTTGCTTTGCAGGGAGCTGATGCGTCTGCACTGAGCTCCAACGACGTTTCGGAGTTGCTTGCTGCTGCAGCTTGGGGTACTTCTAGGTAAGGCTCTGACTTATGGGTTGCGCCTCTTTCTGTCCTTCATGCGCCAAAAGCTGTGAATAATCAAGACCCAAATTGTGATCAGGTCACCCGTTCAGCCCCAACACAGTCTCTCCACATCCCTAGCAAAAATTTTGTGCCACAAGCTTGGGTCATACTGTGCATTCAAGCATCCAATTTCACAGCAATTCCAACATCACGACGCTCAGTCTTATCTGTTCGTGCGTAAGAAGTTTAAAACAAGTTAATGTGTTACCTTAAATACAATGGACAATCTACAGGGCAGAAGTGCAATTGTTGGGCTTCAGTAAGGATTTGGAAATGATGGTTCTGCAGCTGGAGGAGCAGTGTTCAACTCATCACAGCTACAACCACAGCACCGAGGGCTCAGGCTTGGTGGATACACACAGCTGTGACAGCAATGCAGCTCGCAGCAGCAAGGTCTCTGAAGCAGTATGCATGCTCAGCTCTCCTGCCACGCCCTTCTCCTTTAATCGAGACTCTCACAAAGCAGCTCAAATAAGTGGCGCGTCCGTGCCTCCATCGTTCTACAAGCACACCCAGGTCCAATAGCCCACTTGTACAGCAAATATATATACATGACAAAAAATTTGCTTATTATTCCGTATGTATAGCATGGCGACTTTTCTTATGGTGTGAATGGGAAAGCTTTGATAGTTATGCAATTAAGGTAATTGAAGTGTGTACACATATAAACAACAGCCTACAATCTACTTAGCTTGTGCTGCATCCAGTGTGTGTGGAAAGCTGACAAGAGACCAGAAAGGATCACATGAACAGTTGCTCGTTCATACAACTGCAGGAAACTCTGCCCCACTGGTGGCGACCACTTGTTGTCTATGGAGCCTTCGAATTCATGGCATTTTTGGTGCGGACAGTGTGACTATGTTGAACTAGGTACTAGGTGGTGGCACTTGTCGGCTGTGTGTTTTGCATTGCTGTTTCGGTGCACACATTTCCACCCACCTCGTCCTCGCTCGCAGAACCACAACATGCTAAGGGCGATTGGTTTCAAGGCCCATCAACTGGGCTGTCTTAAGTACTACACATGCAATATCAGCAGCACTCCAGGGCAGCAAGGCCAGCAGGGATACGGTCAACCCCCTATTCTCCTACTTCACGGAGTTGGTTGTGGGCTCTTGGCTTATTTTAAAGTCCTGCTGACGATTGCATCCACAGGCAAGTGCCGCCAAGTTCTGTTAGACAGTGGAGAGTCAGCTGTCAAAAAGGTGACCATGTGTTGATTAGTTGAACTCGTAGTAGACACATACCTGTTGCCTTCTTATAACTTCTAACAGTTAATTGTCTGTAAAGCTCACTTCATTGTATCCTGCCTTTTCTGTTTAGGAGCCCCAATATTTGCAGTGGAATACAAGCACGTGGGGCAGCGGTGGTGCTCAAAGGTGGGTAACTGGAGTAATCAAATCAAATTGCAATGAAGGATGCCGCTGCGCCTGCAGGGCAAGTAAGTGAGGAGGACGAGGAGGTTTACTTTTTACCAGGGAAGTATTAGTATAATACGCCGTACCGTATTTAACGCGTATTCAACCGTATTGAACAAATCGGGCCGTTATACGATGGCACGACCTCTCAGCGAGTTTTGTTGCATAGTGCATGAATGAATTGAAAACGTTTTAGGTAATTCTGGGGTAAATCAGGTCCATTTTGGGTCAAAAAATGGCATTCCCAAAATTGCATTAAAATACTACCGTTTCATACGCATGTTGCGTATTTATCGCGTATTTCATCGTATTGAACGTCCCAAATGACCACATGAAACATCCCTGCTTTTTACCCAATCAGGTGAAGGAGGCTGCAAGCATCGTAATGTTCTTTGGCATGATTAATTCCAGATGGTTAAGAAATGGCGCTGAAATGGGTGAGATTGGGGCAAAGCTTAAGAAATGGCCACATTTTCATACAAATACACACACACCGCACATGTGATCCATTTCCAACCCCCATTCCTAGTTCATGTGAACCAAGAAAATTTTTATTTAATCCGTTCCTTATAACCTAACAGCCGTCCCCAGAGTTGTGGTGCATGTGCTGTCTGAGAGCAAAGCTCCACCAGCCATACTTTCGCAACAGGCACAGTGCAAAGCTGTGCCCTGATGCCTGGCGTCGAGGCTGTTGTTGTAATTGAGTAGGGTTGGCCAGAACCATATGAGTATAATTATAGGTATTATACGGTATGGTATATACGCCGTATAATACAGGGGGGGGAATGGGCGTATCTACGTACCGTATTTTCCGTATCAGAAATTTATAGTGTATATACATTGTATATACGCCCTATTTCCGTATAATAATACGGTGCAAAACCATATCTTCGAATTGTACACCCCAGGCTCAGGTTCGAATCCCAGCAGGAACAGTCAGGTGAGCCATTCCTGTGAGAGTTCTTGCCCCAAAGCTCCCACCCACTTCTGAGTATGCAAGACCTCAAGCTGGACCTACCTGAGCAACTCTTCATACTCAGTTTGTGCCGGGGGGCGCCCAGGGTGCGGGGCCAGGATTCCCCTGCCAAAATGGGGTCCTCAGAAATTGGCCCCGCGGCTTGCCTCACCCACAACGATGGTTGGACATAATATTTGGAGCATTATGAGGGGACTCCGGGGGGCGGGGGCGGGGTCCAGGAAGTTGCTCAATTTTGGCCACGAAAAGCTCGATTCTATGCGAGGAGCACAGGGTGCATGGTTTGGGGAGCCGATTTGTGCGACTAGTTTTATAAATTATAACTTGTATAAGTTTTCAGTGGCATGTTCTGGAAGCGGCCAACTCCAGAGGTGACACTGAGAACATTTGAAGTTTGATGAGTAAAGAGCAGTTTAGCATGCTCTGCTGGTGTGGGCAGGCAGTGGAATTTGAGTCCATAGCTGTTGAAAATCTCAGCTGTTGCTACCCACCACGGCCCAACCCCAGCATTCCAGACCATAAAACTTGACAGGGCATGCCTTGGGAGTATACTGAAGGGCTCCCGACACTCAGGTGGTGGCTAAGAAGCGTGTTTCCAGGGTTTCCAGAAATGCACCATTTTTGTCCAGCAAACAGGCCCACGCACCAAGTCCTTTAGGGGCAAATTTCCACCCCCGTATTTTTTGCTTTGACGGGTATGGTTTGACCCTAAACCTATCTGGCAACAAATAAATTGGTAAAATTCGGACCAAAACCCGCATTTCTACACCCATACCACCTTTCTGGCAGGGAAATGGCACAAATCCAGCCCCCCACTCTCACCCTTGACCCCAAACTCAATATTTTTTATGCAAAGGTGTTACATCTATGCATAGAAACCTGTGGGTGACCTCAGATGTGCAATTTAGGAAAGGGGCATCAATTCCCCCTTTTTTGGGTGGGCTTGGCTCACCTGAGGAACAGTCTCTTTTGCTCTTTGGGGTCGATTTTTTTTCTTTGCAACTCCTTTAATTAAGCACTCCCTTTGCTCCCCACTTTCTTTTAATGCATGTTTTTGCATCAGTCACAATGTTTTATTGGTGGGTAGAGTAGTTGGGCTTCTTTTTGCACTGGAAATCTGGAAATAGCCATTTTGGGGGGTCTTTTTGGTTTTGGGCAGGCCTAGTCCTTCTTTTTGGTACAACTAAATTGGGTATAGCTGTGCAGCCCTTCAAGAGTTACAAAATGAGGCCATTATGATTTAAATATGAAGGGTATCAATTTCTCCGTAAGTACGGAATACGGTTTTAGTATATACCTATATACATATGGTATATACGGTATTTGAAAAGGTGATATACTGTCCTGGCCAACTTTATAGATGAGTCTGAGGGGGCTCTTGGGTGCGGTAGCAGGAAAACATGGAATGCCCCCAGGTAGGTGCTCACTTTAGTGCATGAAGGATCCGTAGGCAAAATTTTGGGGGTTTCGCACAAAACAATGTTTAATGCAAGAGCGTGCGCATATCAGTATTTGCCCAGTAATTCTTCATTTATCATATACCGTACCTTACCGTACTCACCCCGGGTAACCCCGGAGCCTGTAAATAAATATTTTAGCCTTCCCTGCACCAACCCCGGTGGGCATTTAGCCCAGGCAGTGCGTGTGCGTGTGTGAGTATACGTGCACATGCGCGTGTGTGCATGCGCATGTGTGTCGTGCTGCAGGTGCTGGGGCAGGTGCTCCAGGTGCTGGGTCGCATGTGTGTCGTGCTCCAGGTGCTGTCCAGGATTGTCGTGCTCCAGGTGCTGGGGCTGCTGCAGGTGCTGGGGCAGGTGCTGGGGCTGGTGCTGCAGGTGCTGGGGCTGGGGCTGGGGGGGGCCTTCACCGCTCATCGCTGTTCAGCCACCCACCAAACTTTATTTTCGCCAAAACCCGGAAACCCCGGCGCCTCTGAATAAATATGTATTTTACGATGCCGATATCACACCGGAGGGCAAACAACGTTATTTACCCGGGGTGAATTAAGAAAGGTACGGTATTTAAAAATTGTGCTTCTGGTTCCTACTAAAGTTTTGAGCAATTTTGTTTCTTCCTATTTATGTGGGAGGTAAGGAAGGGGGTTTTAGGGGGTGGGCGGTCATTTGCAAATTTTGGCCATAATTTATCTTAGGTAGTAAGGGATATTATTCCAGAGGGGGCTGATTGACCCCCCAAGTGGGCATGTTTCTAAATTAATCCTAGAGTATGTGCGCCGGGACTGGCAACAGTTAAATACTTGGTTTTAAATTGTTGCCAATTCCAGTGCACATGTCTAATTTTAATTGGCGTGAACCAGAGGCTACACTTATCGTTTTGGCATCACGTGTCGATTGATATATAAATTACATATTCAGAACCCTAACATTAAAAGCTATCGATTGGTATATAAATGTGTCGATTTCAAGGGGGTCGTGTAGGGAAAGAGTGTGCTATCCTGTGTAGATCTCGGTGGTCGCCGTATCATT
>Ga0307968_1002996_pt1 | contig 14050 bp, 17 predicted proteins | sample OrgLakmetagen650_FD_201834 | JGI IMG/M metagenome (GOLD analysis project Ga0307968, IMG submission 201834) | Saline water microbial communities from Organic Lake, Antarctica - #650 | ecosystem: Environmental > Aquatic > Non-marine Saline and Alkaline > Saline | place: Antarctica: Organic Lake... | reverse complement strand
AAAAGCAACGCACACACACACACACACACACACACACACACACACACCACACACACACACACACACACATATACACATACACACGCACGCACGCATACATACATACACACGCAAACACAAGCACAAACACTCACAAAGACACACACACAAACACAATTGTGTATACACACGCTGGCATGCACAACCCTGAATGGACTCAATGATGTCCTGAGTATGCTTCCTCCCTCTAATGCAAAGAGTACATTTTCGAAAGTGAATACTAAGCAGCACCTCCACCACAAACTCTGCACACATGTGGATGCTTGATGTGTGTGGATGTATGCTTAGTGCATCAGTACTGCACGGGCCTTGCCTGCAGAGACTTTCGGAGTTGCTGCGTCTTTTGGGCAAGGAAAGTCTTCTCCAACTGGGGCAAAGACTTATTAACCTGCAATGAGCAGCAGAGGGCCTGGTTACACAGACGCACGTAAGACAGGCTGAATGGCACAGGGGAATGGCTCGCCCCTGGGGTCTAAGTTGCCCTGTTGGCCTCCTGTCGTGACACTCACCGCTCCAAGGTTTTTTGCTGTCTTAATCCCCTTTGGCTTGAGGTAAAGGCCTTTTTGCAAGGCGCTTGTGTATATGGGTTGGGGCGTCAGAGGCCTCTCTGCTCGTCCCCCCTGTTCCACTTGGCTTGCATCTGGAGGGGGCAAGCCCAAGTCCTGGCCCTGTTGCCTCTCAGACATCGACAAGCTGATGTCCTCAACCCACTATGCAGTTTCCATTCCTAGCTGTTGTGCTACAGGAACAGGCACATCATTTGAACACCATGCCACTTCGAGTAAACATTAAAAATTTTAATATCCTTTTTGATTTCAAACAATATGCAAAACAAATGCGATATGATATGCTGATCTTTCTGCCTTCGAAATGGAGGAATAAATGCTCAAGACTTGAAAGCTACACTTTGGAGGAAGTCTATTAATGTTTAGGCTGCCACTCCTTCAGCCCCACTTAAACGGGCCGGGGGGAGAAGGCAAAACTTCGGGGACTGACACACCCACAAAAGCAGCCGGGCAGGGCACTTACAGCAATTTACTTTCTCAATACCAGTGGTAAGTTGAGTATGGCAGTGTCATAGCCTGTTTTCAACAGTGCGGTAGACGTAGGTCAACGCATACAGAAGTACCAGGGATCCTCAAATTCATTCACTTGGAGCTCTGTTGGAGACATCTATTTTGAAACATACATACACACACACAATTATTCTCAGACACTTACACATGTGCGCGTGCGCGCGCGCTCACACACACACACACACACACACACACACACACACACACACACACACACACACACACACACACACACACATACACACACACACATGCACACTTCATATACACGCACACTCACACACACACACACACACACACAAATAGACACATACACGCACACATTAACACACACACTAAAATATACATACATACACAGATACACAAACATGTTCATGCACACATACACACACGTATGTGCACATATGCACACACACACAGGTACACAAACGAAACAGCTACTCACACGCAAACTCAACGGAAGCACGCAACACCTGTGCCCTCAATGGATGCATATGCAGGCCGCTTAGAGATGCTACAGAATTTTACGGGGGCTCAACTGAAGTTAAGGACTGGGAAGCCCAAGGCAGGGATATCACTGCAGAGGTCACGTGCTCTGACAAATACAAGAGCTTAGCCCTTCATGCGGAGGTGAAGCTTGCAGAGGCGCTGGAGCGGTGTACTCGGCTGTGTCCCGATACCTACAGCAGTGAAGGAGACGAAAAGCCAAACAAGCTTAAAACCGCGGTGTGCAGTCAGGTGAGAGGCTGTGCAGCCCTTGTTAGCTGTAACTCTAACTTCAAAATGTTTCTTAAGGTTTACCCTAGTCACTAGCATTGCTTGACGAGTTGGTAAGAAAGCGCATGAAGGAGAAGAACAGTGGGGCATCTTTGCTCACAGGTGGACAGCCGCAAATGTACAGCAACGTTCAAAACACACATATACACACATACACACGCCACACACCTTGTAGTTGCTGGGCGAGTTTGCCGAGCTGTGTGGACCTTTTGGATCTGCTCTGAAGAAAATTAGAGACGAGCTGGTGCGTGTGTGTGTGTGTTTGTGTGCGTGTATCCAGGCTGGCTTTGTGCAACTCCTCCCCCTGTGCTGGCATAATGCAGATGTCATTGGCGCTCACGTGATTGAGGCAAAACTGTACCCTTAACCTCTATGCTTCTTGCGTGTGAGCAGGTTATGAGCATTTACAGCCCACTGTATGCTAGCGATCGAGGGCTGCTTGTGTTTGATCAGATACCATGGTTCAAAGTGGCCGAAAAGCTGGAGAGCGAGAAGGAAATGATGCTGGAGGAGCGCAAAAGATTTCAAGAAATGCTGGATCAGCAGCAGGTGTGAGGGGGTGACCAACAATATTGCTTATTGTCAGTACAAGGGATTCTTACCAACATGCTATTTGATGGCAGAACCGCTCAGAGTGCATGCTGATTAGCAAATTTCCATGTGCGTGCAAAGCGTGTATTGAGGCAGCTCTTTCGTTTTTGGTTAGTAACGTGTAGGCATTTGGATAGTAACGTGTAGGCATTTGGATAGTAACGTGTAGACATTTGGCTGACGTGGTCTGTCATGACAGAGCAACACCTGCTGAGCAATCATGTTCAGCACGCTACAAGCAAAGCACGCTCCAAGGCTAGTACACTACAAAGGCCTGCCTGGTTTTGACTTGATCTATTGGTCAATTTGCTCGGATGGAGGTCCTGAGACTTGCCCTTCACCATAATGGCCACGCCACCATGATAACGTGCCTTGAAGTCGTAGACATTCTTCTTATCAGTTAGTGCTGGCCGTGATCAGCCGCGTTGAGGACCAGGTGAAGGTGTTTGTTTCACATACAAATGTGCAAATGTGGGTACCTCAGGCACAGCACTGCTTGAGCCCTCTGGCTTGAGCCCTCTGACCAGTTTACCTGTCCTCTTGAATTATCTTATTGGATCTCCCGTTTGTACAGGCTATGATTGGCCGCATTGAAGGTCAAGTTCAGGTGTACCAGCATGGTACTGCTGCAGCACAGCAGGAAGTGATCTTTCTTAGGGCGAGAGTAGAAGCTTTGGGCCGCAGTGAGGAGAGTGCACGACTGGTGGGTGCATATTACATGTCCCCGCTTTCTTGCCATCCTCTGTCATGTGTGTTACTCTTTTCAAAAGTCTGTCTTATTTCTTGCCATCCTCTGTCGTGTGTGTTGTTCCTTTCAGAAGTGCTAAAAAAGAAGGGAAGGGTGGAAGCCTTGAGCATCATAAGTGCATTTTGTTTCTGTTTCAGTGGCCGTCTACCAAAATTTTAGCCAGACCTGTAGAGCTTGAAATAAGGCGATTGCTGCCGCAAACATATGCATAAACATTGCGCAGCAGGTAAGTGCAAATTTTTACAAACTAGTAATAAACTGTGCACAATCTAGTTCGTATGTTCTGCATTCGGATGGAAAGGAGTCATTTATGCATACAGTGTGCACTGCCGGTCGTAGGAGGCAAAAACGGGTCGTGAAGAGCTAAAGAAAGCACGCAAAGAGTGGCTGAAGATGAAGGACGACCTGGATGCAGAGAAGGAATCCCATGCACAGAGCACGGTGGGTGGGCAGAGGGCATTAGTGCTGTAATCTGTAATCCTGCGACCATGCAGGCCCAGCTTAATGCATTTATGTGCTTCAAGTTGGAGGAGGATTATTAAGTTGCAGGGATTAAAGATTGACATGGTGTGTGGGTTGCTAGCACAGCATGCATACTACTCTGACCTATCTGGTTGTATGGAATTTGATTTCCAACATCTGCTAAACACGACCATCTGTGCACCTCTTAGCTGTGTTGGAGGACATGTGAGTAATGTGCGTTTTCAACGTGGCAAGCGACCTATAATGAGGTAGAAGTTGGGTAAATAAGCAAGCTGAAAAGCTGCCTCATACTGACGGCAACATCTTACATGAACTAACAGGCCCAAGCAGATCGAGACGTTTCCGATCTGCAGCAGCATGTGCGTGCCCTGACTCAGTTAGTGCACCAGGCTGAGAAGGCAGCCCAAGATGCGCAGCACTCACTGGCGGGATGGGTGCCCCCAGATGAAGTGGCAGAGCTGGAGGCACAGGTATGTTTCTTGTGTGTTTGTAAGTGTAATAGAAGAATATGCAGTGATTTCAAGAGGCATCGCACTGTATGGCTGAATGTCCCCTCTTGTAAATATGAGTAGCATTGTGGAAAGGCAGGCACCCAGGTGTGTCGGCCTTGCAGAAGTCAGGAGATTTAGCGAGTGTAATACAGATGGAAGGGTCAAGGGGGCTTGGCCAAAAGAATGCATTTGTCCTTGTGCACAAGGCTTCATCATCGCAAAGCATTGATGATTCACCTACGCAAGAGCAAATGTGGTCTGCAGGCAGAGGGAGAAGATGGGTGAGGCAAAAAGAGTAAAGAGTCTTCAACCTGAACCTAGCTTGATCTGTTGTGTGCACAATTAGGTTTCATTGCAGCTGCACCCTTTGTTTTGAAGCCCATTTTCACGAGTGAGCTAGTAAAAGAAGGCACACATGAGATGGCTCGAGGAGGGCCAAAACCGCAAACGTACATCGAATATGACCGTAAATTTATGTTGTTTACAGCGAAAGAGCCTGTTTGCGCCATTGTGTGCCTGTCTATTTGTGACCAGCCCTACAAAAAATGACCAAAAACGTGTGCAGGTCAAGCGCTTAAAAGGAGAGGTGTCTAGTGGAGCATCCAAGTTGCAGAAAGCTGAGGGGCAGTTGAAAGAGCAGGCAGGAGTCATGGGCTCGTTAACACCGAGACCTTCGTGGAGAGCACTTCATTCTCATGGGATTCAAGAAGCTGAGGGCAAGCGCACACAGGTACGTGAGTGAGACGCTGGTTAAAATGTATGTGCTATGGTGTAAGGTCAACGGACGCCTGCATGCTAGCACAAAGCGCAAACTCTGCTAATGGGATCCAATTATTCTTCCTCTTTGATAAGTATCGCCAGATATAACCCAACCTGGCCACTGAGCTTCATACTTGAAGCGAACACACGAACGCACCTTACCAGAGGGAATAATCTGAACGAAAGTCAAGATTTCTGCATTTAAGGGGCAATCTCTCACATGCCATTCCATCAAATTGGGTTCAATCTAGGTTTTAAGTTGAAGCTGGCATTATAATCCACCAGGGCATGTAGTCTGGTGATCTGAAAAGATCTTGGTAAGCCGCCCTGCGCAACAAATGACTGGACAAAACGCACACATCAGGCATCTTTCCCTAGGTGGGTGCTCTCCTTGGGAGTTGGCATATTGATTTGCACGTGTAATCGGCCGCACTGTTCTTTCTTTCTATTTATTTGCCATTGTCGTGAGGATCTGAAAAAACAATGGTGCAGTGGGTGATCTCTTATGAAGATGTGGCAGCGAAAATGGGGTTCATGCCACGGCCAATTAGACACATGTCCCTGAATTGCAGTTTTGAAGCTGAACTGTTGTTGATTTAACAAAATATTGCTTTGCTTCATGACTGTGATTCAGGAAACGCATGTCCTAGGAACGCTTGAAGATGTACCCATCATGGGCCTCAAATAACACCCTCTGGCACCTTACTGACATAGACACATACGCACACACACACACATACACATACACAATTCCAGGCACTGGTGCTGGCTGCTGCCCAAAAGCTGACCTCCCAGGCAGAAACTTTACACAATACGTGGGAGCATGTGAAGCTTGCACAAGCCATCACGTTACCAGAGCCCATGCCCAGGGAAATTCATTTGGCAGTGACCACGGATACCTCAGCATGTGAGTGAACGTGGAGGTTGCGACATAATGCTGGTCTCTTCCCATGTTTTGTGTGAGCAGCTTCTTGAGTGACACACACGCTCACATACTCCTATTTCCTGGAACCTCAGCTGCCTGCTCGTTGTGAGTAATACCGTAGCAGCAGCACCATATTTGCATTGTGGAAAAAGATTAAACAGTTTATGCACGTACAGGCAAACTCAGAGTGTAAAGGCCGACACACCAATGTTAAGGCAGTGACCGGTCTGACCTTGCATGCAGCCACTGGCAGGGTCCGACTTAATTCTGCTAGCATCTTATACAATCCCCGCATTTCCTCAAACAATAACAACTCGCCGCTCCCACACCCAACCCTTCTCATGCTCCTTCACCAGTCCAAACACCAATCTCCTGCATCCATTCCCATGAATATCGCCCCTCGTTCTGCCCTTTGCTCCCCTCAATGATTTCAGACTTCATGACCGAAGAGCCAAGCGCTGCACCCAGCAAGGTTCAAATTGAGGGTCTGGGTTTGGGACCAAATGTTCCACGCTGCCTCAGGTGGGTGAAAAATTAGGAGGTGCAAATACCATAGATTATAGTTGATTTTGTTCGATTGATTAATCGTCGCAGGCGCTCCTTGCTGCTTCTTGAAGTGGCTGGCCTTGCGCTCACATTTCAATATGCTGTTTTAAGTTGCCAGCCTTCGCATGAGCGGCTAATAAGTGGCTGAACCCCTCTTTAGCGTGACTTGTTCCCAAGTATTGCCCAAATGCCTCAGTCAGTCCAGCCTGTGTACCTTGCCGTAATAAGCCAACATCAAGGGTCTCTCAATCTCGGAAAGTGGTTCTGTGTCCTACCCAAACGTCCCAAATGTCGCCATCTCTTGCCCCAGGTGGTCCGGCCCAGAGCTACTGGAGGTGCCTGTATTTGGGCAGCAGGAAGCAGAATGTCAGGCCATGCATATATTAGATGTAAGTGCGCCAGCTAAACGTGAGATGTGCAGATACTAGGTGTGATAGTATGTGCCGTTAGGTGTCTTTGATAGATCAGCAGAAGCAAGGGTTGCAGGCCATACAGTAGGTGTCCTTGTGTGTGCCATAAAATGAGCACACATCTCTGTCAGACATGTGACATTCCTTTGACGTTACCTGTGCAGCAGGAACGCAGCATGCATGCTGGCAATCCGATCTGATTTATGCTGCAGCCATATATCAACCGGCTGTGATGGTGGGAAATAGATACTACGTAATGAGTAATGAGTAATTTACCAACCATAGACCACTTCCCACCTCTACCCATGCAGGCAAAGCGTGTGTATGATGCACACCACGTGCCTGAGCACTTGCAGTCTTTCATGTACATCTACCTGTCCACCCAACCCACCAGCCTTAGCAGCAGCACCAAAGACGGCAGACGCATATCCCAAGCCGGCTCTCTTTCACGCAGCAGCTCAATCCAAAATCCTTCCAGTTCGTCGATGATGGGTTCAAGCCATCAAGGTGCGGAATGAGGATGTGGGTGTGGGTGTGGGAAGGAAAGGCAATACATAAGCCCTAAGTTTCCTTTTTCTATAATTGCCTTTTCTCTAAATGAAATCCTTGTTCAACCTTTAGTACCCCGTGAAAGCATCAACTTGATTTTAGAGGTGCTGTTGCTGCAAATCCCCTATTTACTCCAAATACTTTTCTGCCGTACTGCCGGTATATCACCGCGTAGCACAAACGCTTCCATTTTCCTCACAGCTGAGTGTCACGACCATCAATAATCAAAACGTCTGGCAAAGTTTGCATTGGTGCAAAATAACAGCTGTTCTACAGGTCCTAGGTTTGAATCCTGGTCAAAACACCCCAAGAACGTTGCTTGCTTCAAAACACCAATTTCATATCTATAACCCTGCAGGCCTGCTCGTTGTTGTGTTCACCTTCGCTCATGTACTTGTAAGGGCCTTTTTTTCTCTGTCAGAAAAAGGGCAAAAGGACCCCGCATACGCTTGCAACCTGTTTAAAAATAAGGCAGCGCTCTTTGCATAGCTTGCAATGAGGTTTGTTCATCGTTTTTTCTAATCTTTGATTACGTTGCTGTACAATATGGTATTTGACACGAAACGTTACAAAGATGCTCCTGCTCGCTCTCTCTCTCTCTCTCTCTCTCTCTCTCTCTCTCTCTCTCTCTCTCCATATATACACACACAGTTAAATGTACATATGCACACGTGTATGCACTTGTATATAGAAATTTTACCGTTGAATCTGTTTGTACTTTTTCTCTTTCCATTCCTCACTCAATCACGCACACACTCAGTTGCACACCCAAACTTGCGCTCAATTTCAGGTATGAGCGCATCCTTGATGCAGCAGCCAAAGGGGAATGGTGGTGGTAGTGCCCGCAGTACAACAAGGAGCCCCTCTTTGATAATACGAGGAAGCCTCGGGCGGGAATCCAAAGACACATCTCAGCAGTCTGTACAAGTAGACCATGCTGAGGTGAGAGAGAGAGAGAGAGAGAGAGAGAGAGAGAGAGAGAGTGAGAGAGTGTGAGAGTGTGAGAGAGTGAGAGTGAGAGTGAGTGAGAGAGTGAGAGAGAGAGTGAGTGAAAGAGTGAGAGAGAGAGAGAGAGAAAGAAAGAGAGAGAGAGAGAGAGAGAGAGAGAGAGGAGAGAGAGAGAGAGAGAGAGAGAGAGAGAAGACATTGCTTTACCATGGTAACAAGAGAAGGATTAGCAGACCATGCTGTAAGGCCCACTTGTATTCTCACATCTTCCTACAAGTCCAGAATCCGTGGTGCGCAGATATGTGAAGGCTGACTTTGGCTTGAACTGTTTGGTGCAAGCCAAGAATTTCCAGCCAGTGACCTTGTGTATTGTAAATTTAACATTAAAGGCTGTGTGGGTTTGCATAGCGAGGGACTTGCATCTTGTGTGCCAATCATCCCAAGCTCTTTCTTTATTGTTATAGTGGGAATAGGAAGGTGTGAGGTCACACAGCTGGGCACAGACAAGTGTCTGTGCACATTATGCACATATGTCATGTTTTATGCAGGTGGTCACAAATTTAAGCACAGCAATAAATGCATAAACACCAGTGTTAACTGTTGTCTACAACACAAACACAGGTTGTAGTACGTGCATATGGGCTGTACCATGCCCTCCGTGCTCACGTGGCCAACAGCCCTTTGCTTCGATTGTTTGGACAAGTACTAGCAGGTGAGTGTTACGGCAAAATGAATTTTCAGCTCTTACACCAGTTTGAACTTGTGCACGATGATTGGGTTATGGGCTGCAGGGAAGGGTGCACATGTAATGTCGTTTACGTCCAGCAGCTAGCAATACAGGTCTTCATCATTCAAACCACCGTCTTTTCCTTTATACCTTCCAGGCATATACCTCAAGAGTTGGCCACAACCGTATATAAACACCGTAAATAACCGTATATTTGGCGGTTTTGCAGCCAAAAATGCCGTATAAACACCGTATATATATGGCTCTGGCCAACCCTACTCAAGAGGCCTTCCTATGCCATTTTGCTTGTGTTGTCACTCAGGTACATCACCTGCATGCTGTCATCCAGTTTCATACCCGTGACTGTGGCTACTCGCCAGTCACAAAGTGCAGCTACAAAGTAGGCATGATCTCTGTATGGCAACAACAACACGTACACACATGTACGCACACAGGCGCACTTCCAGAAGAGGCACTATCTCAGCAGCGCCTTCTTTTTGGGGCCATAGCCCACGCTGCCCGCAAGATTGCGTATGCACACGCAACCGCTAATGCTAATGCTCGAGCAGCAGCTGCGGCTGCGGCTGTCACAGATGAGCTGGCAGAGACGGAGGCAGAGGTGTGTGCAACTGTTTAATACCGTTATATGAACATTGCAATCGAAATCCTGTCCAGTGCAGCTTACACTCCTGAACAGCAAAAATCGTTTTTCCTGTAGAAGTAGTCACCTAACTAGTGAACTAAATTGCGTGTGCAGCATCCTCTATTTGCAACTTGGTTTAAATTGCTCTTTCTCCTCTCACGGAGTTTTACGAAGCTTAAACCTTGGTGCACCTACAGGCAGGAGGAAGTGTAGCAGGTTCAGAGCAGCCGCCCAGTAAACTAGCAAATACATCAGCCAAAGCAAAGGGCGCCCGCAGGGGCAAGAGGGGTAGCCACGGAAGAAGGGGGAGTGTGGTGGGAGAGGAGGAGGAGGCCAAGGGGGGGCCTGATGATGCAGAGAAGGAGAGCGAAGGAGCTCAGGCAGCACCTCCTCCACTTGTGCTTGATCCTAAAGACCTGGTGGTGTCTACCGAGCAGATGCGAGGGGCACTAGAGGCATTGCTACCAGGGTAAGCAATCGTATGTGTGTATGTTTATGTGTGTGAATACGCTCAACAAACGCGACACATGTTTATGGATGCGCGTGTGCAGTGTGCATTAATTTTCAAGTTGTGAATTGTCTGTTGGTGGTGTCTCCCCTTGGAAGGTGGCGGCCTACAGATCCATGTGCAAGGCCCTTCAGGCTGTACCAAACACAGATCCTAAAAGGTGAAAGTACACACTTTGAGGCAATTTGGGGTATGTAGGTGAATCAAAGTGTAGATGCAACATGTGCTCAACCCAACCATGTCCACCTGCAATGGCCCAGGCGTCTTCCCCATGAGCTGGCAATTTTGCAAGATGCCTACAGCAGCTTTGCTACGTCCAGCAGGCAGCCGCAGGCTGACCAACAGACCATCATCGAGGGCGCTAGTGCTGATATGGCTTCTGCAGACAGCTGTCCGTTAGCTTGCGTGGTAAGAGGCCCATTTGCCTGTAGCTTTTTGTCTTGCTATTTGTGTCAGGGGCACATACTTAGCAAATGTGCTTTCTATGTTTCAAGTTCCAAGCGCTATTCCAGGTCTCGCACAAGACTTTGAGTAGAGTTTTGCTTGTGCCAACAAGCCTACTTTGGTCTGGAAGGAGGCTATCCTTTTCTGAACTTGGCATAGGAGTTATGTAGACATCCTGTCTGAGCATGCTTTTATTAAACAAAATGTGCACTTATCATTGAGCAATAATGTGCAGATACAGAGCAGCATCCCTCATGAAAGCTCGTAGGCACATGCAGGCGCACACACGCACAAGTACACACAAACACGCACGTGCACACACACACACACATACACACACACATACACACGCACAAACACGCACAAACATACACATAGATGTGCACACGTACAAACACGTACTTTCATACGTTGCTCACTCACAGGAGGAATTACTGCAGCCATTGACCCTTGGGTGTAGTACTAAAAAGATAGCAGCATGCGTGAACTCAGCAGCCCCTAGCTCGCTCATACACAACAAAAAGTGGGTTTGGAAGCACACAGTTGCAAAGCCTCATTGCCGGTTAAAAAGAGCGTAATGCTGATTGCAAATGTGTATGGACCACGCTTTGGTTTTGAATTCTAATGGGTTAAGTTCACGTTGTTACTTGTTGCATGCTCGCTTTGTCCAGGTCTGATTCGTCAGGCACTTTGTACAATACCTAAAAGCAGCAAGTGCCTATCTATGCTGCCTTGCTGCGCGATTTCCAACTCCACCTAGGTGTGCGCTTTCTTGCACACATTGCGTACGCTGTAAGCTGCTTAGGCTGAAAGGTATGGTTGATCTGCAACAAACATAAACACAAACTTCACAGCGTTCATTTGCACTGGTTGTCTTCTTTGTCCGCCTCTGTGTCTCTGGTTTTATCACACATACACACAAGCACGCAGATACTTGCATACACACGCGCTCACATACTCACATACATACTCACATGCGCACACATATACACACATATACGCTTATTACTGCACACAGGGAAGTGGAACGCCATGAACGTGTGGCCAACAGGCGACTCGCAAACACAATGTCCAGTAGCTTTGTAAGCACTCTGATAACGGAGCTAGTTGATGACCTGGAAGAAGCTGCAGCCGAAGTCGCTACTGCTACAACTGCAGCAGCAGCTGCTACTAAGGCTGATGGGAGGGGGGGGGGAATACTTGGCTCTGGCGGTAGCTTTTCGCCCTCCCTCCCTCCTTCCCTTGAGCCAGTGGCAGGTGAGAGAGGGAATGCTGTGTGTGTGTGCATACCTTTGTGTGTAGGTGTGTGTTCTTTATATTAAAAAGATAGCGCCTTTCCCTGTTTTGTGGTGTTTTTGGTCACAAGCCCCTGAGAGGAGGCATAACCATTCATAGGCCTCCTTACATGGGTTCACATGTGTCTAGCCAGCCGACATGCACACGCATGTACTTGCAAACAGAAGAGATGGTAGAGTTTTGTTGGCAGATAAGCGCATTCCCCATGTAAGGAAAAGGGGCCGTATGCTGTGTACTAAATGGAGATCAGGAGGGTGCAAACTTGGCCTAAAACCGACTCCTGATGAGGGTTGGTAACAGTACTGGAAAGGACGTCTGTTATGAACATGTTTAGCAGCGCAATTGACAGAGTGCACATGGATCTTGGAGGCAAGCTCCTTGGACCTTTGAGATATGAGACCCAAGTCTTGAGTTGCTCCAGAGTGTGAGTGTTGTAGATGGCGCCATGGCTGTAGAGGGCAATGGAGGCTTCTTGAAGAATGGTGCACTGACTTGTGCACAGACTTGTGCACACACTTACACATCTATAAGCAATCAGGACTTGCAACGCCTTCGTTTTGCTGTGTATATTACACAGCAGCCATGCAAGTCAGCGCTTTGTTCTGATAGAGTCAATGGCATTAGATGTGGACATCCTTTGGACAATCACACAGTTCTGGCAATGACAATGTCAGGCTTCATTTTCGCTGACCTAATTCTTTTATTCTTGCTCTTTTTTGCAGAGGACACAAGCAGCACTGGGCCCTCATCACCCCCTCCTACCCCACCACCAGCTGCATCCCTCCTGCTGGGCCACAAGGCTCCAGCCACCGCTTTAGTAGCAGCACTTGTAGAAATAGGCCTGCAACCAGAGGATGCCGTAGGGGTGGTGGGTGGAGTGCTAGGGTGCGGAGCTAGAGGGGGGGGGAGTGTGTCACAGGGGCTAGTGTCTGCGTGGCAACACAGCATGCTAGATGGCGTGCCTGTGTGGAGTAACCTTGCGCTGGCAACTGCACGGGCAACAGCGCTGTTGCAGCGGCGGGGCACGCACGATGTGGAGGGAATGCTTGTGTGGGTGGAGAAGCTGTGTAAGAGCATTGTTACGGTGGATGAGGGAGGTGGTGGCGAGGGGGAAGGAATTGAAAGGGGAGATGGGGATGAAGAGCTATTAGGAAGTACGCAGGAAGCGAGTGGGGTAGCTAGCCTAGGCCTCCCTGCGTTTGCTTGAACGCACTGGACTTGTCAGCTGGACTTACCTTGGAAACTTCTGCCAATTGTGTTTACACTGTCTGTGTTCTTTTTCTTTCCTTTTCTAAACTTCCGTGAAATTTGCTGACCATTGATTGACCTGTACAGTGCTGCAAAAACTCTGTCTTCTTGCTTAGTATGCTCGTATGCTCCTAAGACTTTGTTCATTGAATACTCTAATGACAGAGTCAGGAACTGGTGAACACATTCCTGACTAGCAAAGTGATATTGTCAGGCTGCCATTGTCCCTCTGTGTAGGAAATCATGCTATGCAATGCACGCTTTGCGATGATGTTTTTCAAATTTTTTGCAAAGCTGAGAGTAGTGAAGCACACATTCCGAATGAGTCATCAGCGCAGGAGGGAAATGAAGGCAGTTTGCCTCGGGGTTAAGCTGCTAAGGGAAAGCACAAGGGAAATGATGTTTTGTGACCAGCATGTCCAACAATAAACGCAGAATTGAACAACATGATCATCCACCCCACCTGGAGAACAAAAAGGGCTTTTCTATTAGCATCAGGTGATCAGGAAACCAAGGACTGCACACCACTACGTGGCGTGGAGTTACAATAAATCTGATGGTTGTGACTCATTTGGTGGTCTGTATTTTTTGTTACAGACTGTTACAGATCTGATGATTGACGTACCCGTGATGAATGACCGTAGCTACCCGTGCGGCTGTGCTCTACTGCTTTAAAGATAGTAGTTGTAGTAGCAATGCGTCTACTTGGCGGGTGGTAATGAAACTTTGCTTTCGCATTCAAGCCAGATGACTTGACGAAATGAGTTGAATAAGCATTGGTTATAGAAGTGCCAAAATGCTGAAAGTAGCCGATGGTAGGTCTGTACAAAGAGTTGTAGCAC
>Ga0307968_1002995_pt1 | contig 14053 bp, 14 predicted proteins | sample OrgLakmetagen650_FD_201834 | JGI IMG/M metagenome (GOLD analysis project Ga0307968, IMG submission 201834) | Saline water microbial communities from Organic Lake, Antarctica - #650 | ecosystem: Environmental > Aquatic > Non-marine Saline and Alkaline > Saline | place: Antarctica: Organic Lake... | reverse complement strand
GCAGCAGCGTTGTAACCAAAAAAGGTAGGTTGCCCGAAATCACCTTTGCCCCTGCCAGTGGTCACAATAAGAGGAGTGGTAGCAGCAATGTTTAAAAGGCACCGGCCTGCTGTGTTTGGTCGAGCAAGGGTTACAAGGGTTACAAGGATGGCCTACAGCCCGAGTCTCTGGCTGATGGCAATTGGCTGGTGAAACAAAATCAATTGGTGGCTAAGTATCTCAAGACTGTCGATGTGCTGCTAAATTTGCTTGCATCACTAGAGGTAGGTGTGCACACCCTTGTTAGAGGCATCTCCAACTGGTTTCTGCAGCTCTAAGCCCAGCCTACCAATATAAAAGAACCCGTAGTGCTCTTTCTCTTTAGCACGCTGAAAGAAGTCCTGATAGTACTAGTATAGTGCCTTTTCCTTTCCTCCCTCTTCCTAGCATGGAGGAACCCGTAGTGCCCTTTGGAGGTGTGAAGATAGTTTCCATGAATGATCCATTACCTACGCAGGTTTTCCATATCATAACAAAGTAGACCTAGACGGGAACCATGTTCTTTCCACACCATGCTTTGTACACCCTCTAGAGTGCCTTTAGCTAGTAATTTCGGAGGTCCTAGAAAAGAGAGGGGCAAGGGTGCATGTTCAAGTTCATAAGTTACAATCTTGTGCTACAATTTGAGACAATAGTTCATGCACAAACACACAACTTACATATTACTGTCCTATGTGGACTGAATGTCATCGACTGCTAGAAAATTGACACTAAGCAAGCAAGCAAAGAAAGGCTTGGTCAGGCGCTAGTCCCTGCCGCCAGCGCTGCCGCCGTTTGCTTATAGCAGACACAATTTAAGGAAGAAGTACGAGCAGCGCTTGCTATAAAGCCGCCATGTTTTGCTAAATAAATGTGTGCTGAAGCATCTAAATGGGATACACTACAGGGCCTTTTTAATTAGTCATTCAATGACAGGCTGGTGAGCCCTCCAGGACACCGCCTCACAATGCGCCAGTCTAGTACTTGGGGGTGATTTGGGGGTATGGTGACGAGAAAAAGTTGTCCAAGAAGGGCTGCGGAAAGGGTATGGTGTGCAAAAGAGAGGTTTGTACTCAGCTACACACAGATGCATTCTGATTTTTGGTGTCTCATCCATTCAAGAGGTCACACAAGCAGTAAAGATTTAAGCATGTCAGACATGCCCTTTCCGGTACCATCAGCAACTCTCTTCAGAAGCCAGTTGCAGGGCAGGGCAAGCCTGCAGCTCTTCTGCTCCCCATTGATATTTTCAAGTTTCTTGCTATTGGTGGAGAAGTGGCTAACATATTGTTTTACTGCACTGTACTTGCATAATGATTGCGACGTTAAAAAAATTAACTAGAAAACCCCAATGCGAACAATGCGAGGGCAGCAACACTTAATTAATAAACGCAATGCGAGCCTATGCGAGGGCCTTTTGGCCCTCTGAGCTGCACGAGCACGCGCGTATGCGTGCGTGTGCGCACGCGTATGTGCATGAAGGAAGGCACCTGCTTACATTGCTGCTCCTCCCAGAGAACCCCCCTGCAGCTGAGCCTAGGCCTATCAGGTTCATCTTCTTGCTGCTGCTGCCCTGCCCTCTCCTCTCTCCAACGCCTTCTGACTTGCTGTCTAGTTACTGGGAATAAAGAAGTCGCCCACAACAAGCTGTCTGCCTGGGAGGTTCCTGTTCATACTCGCAAAAATTGCCCTATGCAAACTTCGCGAGGCCCTTGGATTTAAATACTTTAAGCGCTCACAACACACCGCAAGAAGGTAAAATCCGTTCGTGGCACGCAGTGATATAAGTACCGTACAATATCGGTCCTTTTTTCATGGCAAAGATATATTCAAGCTAGCAGGACAGCGACAATATTTTAAGGGTGCACTTACCGTGTGGTTTGTTGGGGTTACAGCAGTCGTTTTTCTTTGGTTGTAGGGCTCAATATAGTCCGACATCTGCACAAACACACACATTTACATCAGGGGTGGGACCAACTGCTGCACAATTAGCAGGCCTCCAGGGTTGAGCTATCGGGGAACCCTCCCTTGCAACACATGGCTAGAAAGCAAAATACTGGAAAGGTTGGTACCACTAACAATTTAGTTGTTCTACAAGGGCGATTGCGGTATTTTTGATACTGAATTACTTCTATGAAAGTTGCCAGAGGGGGTCAACTGAGTAAATGTCTGGAAATGTGACTTTTTTGATGCACACAATAATAGAATAACATAAGTAGGTGGTTCACAAATTTTGGGGCTAAACGGACCCCCCAGTGGTCTGGGCAGAATATCAGTTCATTTCTTGGCACTGAATTTTTACGTAATGAGCCACCACGCTCTACCCAGGGTCTCTATCCACCTCAAAACATGACAGGGGTACTTCTTTTATGATGAGGAATCGTCTGGGATGATGAAAACGGGATTTGGTGGGACTTGGTATTCCACCCTTTTTGGCATCCCTTTTGCTAAATTTTTATATACCGTACCAAAATTATATCACCCCGCAAAAATAATGTTTTTGAGGGGTGCGGCTAAGTGCGGACAGAAAATTAAATAAATAATTTTAGGCCTGCGGATTGGTGAAAATGGCCTAAATTGGTGAGAATGGCTTTAAAATGGCCTGCGGAATATAATAAATATTGAAGGGGGTGCGGATTGGTTGCGGATTTGCAAAACTAAATATTTTCTTTGGGGGTGCGGGATGATTTATTTTGGTACGGTAAGGGAAATGGGCCAAAATGGGGTACCTGGCCAACTACTGCTCTGTTTCGCCCCATTTTTGTTGCAATGATTTTCTTCATTGCAATGTAGACTATTCATATAAAAATGGCACGAATCGGGTCAGTTGGTGGTGAGATATGACAGATTGGTGGTGAAAAGTGGGGTTCACGCCGCGGGCAATTAGGCATGTGCCCCAAAATTAGGCAATACCAAGCAGAAGTGCTCTGGAAAGGAACATTTTGATATTTAGTTTAAAATTGCCCAATTTCGGGGCCCATACACGGGGAACATTCGGATAACATGCCCATTTTGGGGGGAGTTGTCCACCTCTGGAAAGTTGCGTCAATATAAACAAACAATCGATTGGGCAGTTTGCAATGTGAACATCGGAAATTTGCTGGACCTCACTGTCCATAAACTTTGAATAGCCTTGGCGGGAGCCTGCATGTTTTAGGGGCAGAATTCTTTCCAAAACGCTTTTTGCCATTCACCCCAAGCTCTTCTCTGCTTTAAGCGTAGATACTCAACGGAATCAGAAACGCCTGATGTATGCAAGGTTTGGACAGGGAGCAGAGAGCAAACAGAATTTCCCCAGAGCTGGGTTGGCAGGCCATGTGGGCCCAAACACTCGCAAATCAATTATGCTAATTGTTTGGGCACCTCACTAAAATAAAACTTGCAACAAAGTAGTAGCAGTACAGTACTGTACATGAAGCAGTCCACTGCCCTCAGCTAATGCTGTTAGAAAGGGGCGGTGGTCAAAACGGTGGTAGTTATCTATTTATGGGGGTGTTCAGTGCATATTATTTTCAACCCTCGCATGTAAGAGTTTTTGGGGAGGGCACTAGCTGATTATTCTGTAGAAGCTTACCGGGTACAACTGCAGCAGAACCGCTCATTAGTGTACTTGCTACTTACAGTCACGCACCAAGGCTACCCGCACCCAAGCAGCGCTATCAGCACAGGCAAGCACAGGCAAAGCAGCAGTGATAGTTGCTAGAGGAGTCCAAGGGCAGCATCAGCAGCATTGATAGTGGCTAGGAGCGATGAAGCAGATTTGGGAGGGATGGGGGAACCAGCAAAGGTATCGGATATTGGATAGTATGAACAGAGAGGGTTGATTCGAAATAGCCCTGCAAAGAAAAAAAAACGAAACAACTACGCAGGTAGTGAAAAAATACTCCTTGCATTAATTAGGGAAAAGGAGCCACTTTGGTACCGAATACTGTAAACTCCAACACAAAGAAAATGAAAAGGTTAATGGGGACCAGGAGTGTTGCAAACAATACATTTGCCGCAAGTTTGGCATGTTGTGGACGTCTCTTTCAATTTGACTGATTGTTACTGTTTTTCAGATTTTGTAACCGAACAGGGCTTTCAGCCCTGCAAAATTAAGTGCAGGGAGGGCAAAGATGACTGGGGTTTTGAGGAAAGTGCAGGATTTGAGGAAACATTTTTAAGTTCGGGGTATAGCAAGTTACAGTTTCACTTCAGCGCTTTACGCAAACCCTGCTCGTCATCCCACATACTCATACCGCAATATAGACTCATATCCCATTCAAGATGTTCAGATGTAAGTGTTAGGATGACAATGTTTACTCACCGCATGGTGCCGCTGTAAGTGCATCAGCATGTACGACTGCATGCATAATGTCAGAACAGAACAAAGTTTTGTTGTATGCTGTTGGATAAGCAACAAGAATTGATGCTTGATTGCTTTGTTTGGAACACTGCTAATCTGTAGGCGACTGACGGGGATGCAAGAAATATAATCCTTAACTCCTTTTTCTTTACTCCTCAAAAAACCTGTGCCAAAAGAAAAGGACACGCACCTCCAACTCCTCACGGCCTTTGAAAATTAGTAAGTCGGTAACCTGACAAGTGGAGGGTAGGTTGACTGATAATGAGAAACTTCGATGAAGAAGCAAAACTAAATTTGGCAAGCCGTGGATATGAAAGGTGTATTTTGCTGTTCGTTCCAGGTGGTTACGTCATCGTACGCACATTTGAGCGAGTTTTTCCAGGAATTTCCTTCCACTGAGGGTTTAACGATGGTCACGATAGCAGGACACAGATACTTTTGTTTTGGATAACTTTTGTTTTTCAATATGATGCATGATGTTCAAACAGGAGTGATGGCACAAAGCCTATTTCAGGGGTTAGGGCCTAGTATTCAGGATCAAGATACCTTTCTGGTAAACAGAAATAGGCCCATGATGTCAAAACAGCATTAGGAAGCTTGCAATGGGAAATAGTACAGTTCGGGTGTTATGATGTGCATTGGACTCATCAGTTAACACAATGACACTGAGGAGTGCTCGATGTGTCTTTAAAATTGAGGTTGCATGTTAAATTTGCTTTTTCTATTAGGATGATATTAAGGGTAATAGAAGCAGGCCCGTCATGTCAAAACAGCATCCCAACATTATCTTCCTTTTCCCCTGGGCACTCTCGCAATGTAAGAACTGGACAGAGAGAATCAGCAGGAATTGGACATGGTAATAAGCTACACATTGGAAAATGTATTCACACATATTAAACACTTACATGTGTACACTCGGAACATATATACAGGTGCATAACTACCACACACACCAATGAACTCATACACACACGCACATACCTACAAACACACGCACACACACACTGATGCACATGTGCGCGCGCACACAAACACACACACACACACATGCACACACACACGCACATACCTACAAACACACGCACACACACTGACGCACATATGCAGACGTGCGCGCGCGCACACCCACACACCCACACGGGCATGCGCGCACACACACACACATACATACACATACACACACACAGTCACACACACACACATACACACAAACACACACACACACACACACACACACACACAAACACACACACACGCACACACACACACACACACACACACACACGACAACATACAGCAGGTACTCACCCTTGGGTCTTTCACGTCTTTGTAGTCAAGGAACTTGCTCTTCACAACGGCACGCAGCTCCGCTGTAGTGAGGATTTCGTCCAGCTTGTGGATACGCTGGATGAAGGGCAGGCACCTGCAGACCTGTGTTTGTGTGTTTGTTTCGCGCATGGATTGTGGAAAGGGGGGGTTGAATGATGGGAAATGATGGGAGAGTGGTTGCTAAATAGACAGGCACTCATTCCATCTCATCATGACACCTCGTAGAAAAAGTCACGGGTCTTGGTGTTCTGCACGGCAGCTTTGCTGGTCCCTGCGACCTCCCTGGCCAGCTTGGATGCCATGTTGATGTTTATTAAATTTTTCTCGTATTGGGATTGGATTGAACACGAAATGAAAAATCTGCGACCCAGGACCCAGGACTGAAATTCAATCAAAAAAGGGTACAAGCAGGCCATGCCTGGTAGCTGGAACAAAAGTCCTGTTGACAAGAGTCCTCTTGTACCGCAACAACATGGCTGTTCACTGTACAGCGCCGCCAAATCGTGCGCAGTGTGCCTGCTCAGTGCTTTCAGCGCAAGACACAGGTAACGTGCATCAAATCACTTTGCACATGCCATCGCAAGTACACTAGTGAGTGTATGCTAATGTCAAGCACGTATGCTCATGTCACGCACGTCTCTCTCTGCGTGCATACCTGCAGCTTCGTGCTCTCGAGCCTCATCTCCCCCAGATCCGTCCAGGCGCTATGTGAGCCAAACATGAAAATTTTCAGAAGCACAGCTGCAGGTTTCCTCTTGTCGGCTTGGGATTCAATGCAGCTTTGACCGAGGCTCCATCTTCTGTGTGTTTCCCAGATGTGCTCTTCTGTGGGGTGGCGCTAATGGCAGGCTTTCGCACTATCAATGGAATGTACCTTTGGTATACCAGCAGGAGCGCAATGGCCAAGTGAGTGAACTTGCTTTGCCCGCCTGACGCTATCAGCGTTTCATCAATAGTCAAACAGGTTCCTCCTGCGCTCCTGTGACCACGCTCCCTCTGACTTTGGCAGGCCATCTTGATTAATAACCCTGCAATGCTGACTCACGCAGGCAAGGGAAGTTGGCTGCTGCCCAGCGCAAGCTATTGGGTTTACCTCCTGCCCCTGCCAAGTACGTGTTTTCGGGCTGAAGTGTTTTTAATCCTGTAAGCTGAAGATTAGAGCAGTGCGCATGTTGATGTTTGATGCTGAATATTTTCAGTTCACCACCTGCATGCCTGTGTGCACGTGCGTTACCAGGACCCCACCTCCGACCCAACGCACTCCAAATGTGCCGGCAGGCACCGGCATGCAAGCACCCTTTCGACCCATTACCCCACCTCAGGTATGAATGTCACCAAGTCTGTGTGCTTGTGTTTGGCCTGGCCCAACAGCCCACATAACCCAAGAGCACTTTTGGCAAGCAGAGTTACAAGGGTGCAGGAAAACGCAGCAGGCCATCAGATACCCAAACCGTTTTACTCAGGCAGCATTATGGAGCGTGAGGCGTGAGAATGACATCAGTTGTGCAAACTATACAGTACCAGTTACCACAAGCACAGCACGCACGCAAACACTTACATACACACACAAAAACACACGTACACACGCACACACACACATACATACATACATACACACAAACACAGCGATACACCCGCTCGCCTTACGGGCAAGGTGCACCCTCTCCTGGAATGGCATTAGGCGGGGAATACCGCACCCCTCCCCAAAGTGCATCTGCCGGCATGCATAGGTGAGGGGAAAGGGCATTATGATTCCAATCTGTGCGTTAACTACTCTTACAAGCGATGATTGACTGACGCGAGACGGCTTCTTCAAGATATTCAGCTAAGTGTGAGGTACCATTGAAGGACCAGAGGATTGACACATCTGACCAGGAAATTGCACAACCAGTCCTGCCCTGTTTGTTTTGAGCCTGCTGAACAGGTGCGCTTCTTGAGCAAACCCACGTACACACACACACACACGCTCAGCATGCACAAACACACACACACGTCTAGCACGCACACACACATGCACACACGTACACAGGCTCGCACATAAGCACACACACATTCACACACACACGCACGCACGCACGCACATCTTTACCCCCCTGCATGGTCACTTCAATCTCTTTTGCCTGATTCTGCTCTTAAGCTCGCAAGGACCCCTGTCCACTCGTCCTAGCTCATGTTTTCAACCACCAGGAACACACACAAAGCGTCAATTTTGCACCATGTGCCCTGTGTGTGTCAGGGATACAAGGCACATGATGCAAACCCACACCCACACTCACTCTAACCCACTGCAACCCACATGCCCACACGTGCACAAGCTTGCATGCACAATTGCATAAGCAACTCTGCAAACAACGATGCACAATACTTATTTAATGCGTGCAGTGCACATGCCGTCCGCACACTTCTGACACACAGTCCGTTCCCACATACGCACCATTCAGCCCTGATTCTGTTGCCCTCCCCCTCCCCCCCCCACACACCACACACCCCAAACATCCCTGACCCCGCTTGCCACGTATACTTCTGACTCCCACTGCATTGTGTGTCGCGCACTGCAGGCCGTCCCCCCGCTCGGTGTATTCCACAGGTGCTGCCGTGGCCACCCCTGAGCAGATGAAGGTGTACATGGATTCATTCACGCCCGAGGCCTCTCCAGTTCAGGCGCAGCAGGGTGTAGGCATGGGCACACCACCCTCACTCAGCCCATACGGCCCGGGTGCGTTGGACAGAGCAGCCATGCCCTGCGTCCGGCACTTTATCTATTGCAAATGACAGAGGGGGTGGTGGATGAGAAGGGAGAGGTGATCAACTACGTGCAAATCCAGAGAGAAACAGGAGGCTGTAAATGGGGTTCATCCAGGTTTCACTGAAACTCCTTGTTGCATTCTTTGTGAACGCACCCTGCCTTTATAATTCTGGCCTCTTAGCGGCGACAATAGTTAAGCCTCTTGACAATTACCCTTCACGAGTTAAGGTTGAATAGAATCACGCATGTCAACCCACACATATATCACCGTATACGGCCGTGTATTTTGAGTGCATAGATATGGTCAACCCTGCCCGATTTACATGTGTGTCTGTGCAGGGAGTGGTCTGAGCGACGTGTTTGGAACCAGCCCTTATGGGGCAGCCTACGGTGGAATGCAGCAGGAGCTGGAGGAGCAGCCAGGTGGGTGACATCGCTGTGTTTTATGTTACTTGAAACAACTTTCTTAGACCATCATGAGGCTGAGTAAGCAGTGGCCTTGAGCATCAAAGAAATCCTCCTGGCACTGACAATTGCTGCTTTTTCCCTGCCCGCCTTCTTCTCCAGATATGTCATTGACTGCAGCCATGCCTGTCGGAGTAGAGGTCCCTCGGTATCGGCCATCTTGGGTAAGTGGTGATTTTATTTCGACGTAAAGGATCTCAGGCAAGCGCTCCTCAAAATACATCCCAATGCCTGAAAGAAAAAACGGTTCTCATACAAATAGAACATGCAGGCATTGAAAGCCACCCCCCTTATTGATTAGAGAATAAGAGCCACTTTGGTACTAAGTACCATATTACTCCTCCACAACAATACAAAGAAAGTAGAATAGATGGGGGGTTGAAAGCACAGCCTGAGACTCGCTCGTAAACAGAGTTGGTTGCAGAGCAGTACTGGAAGGGTACAACTGGCACGGACAAGTTCAGCAGCATATTTGACGATATGCTCATGGAGCTCAGAAGCAAGTATCTCAATTCTTAGAATCAGGGCCTAAGTCCTTGAAAGGCTGTAAAGTGTGGTAGATGGTGTCAGCCACACCTAAAATGATAATGCGGGGAGTAATGGAGCCTCCTCGGAGAAACAATTCTCACTTGCTCAGTCGCGATACCAGGCTTCCCTCGACTCCCTTCCTCAGTCACACATGTGCACACATCCACGCACACACACGCACGTACACATACACACACCTGTGCACATGCACGCGCTCCTTCCCTCAGTTGCCCCGTGCAAAGGCAGCAGGCCACCAGGTCGCCCCAGACCTCCTCACAGCCTCCACAGATGAAGAAGTGGATGACTTCTTGTGGTCCGTGCTGCGTGCGCGCCGCGACTGGATGGAGGTGTGGACCGAGCGCTTGCGGGAGTGGTTTTCGGCGAAGGTGCTGCGGTCGCTTGTGGGCGTGGTGCAGGTATGTTGGGGGGGGATCAAGAAAAGTAGGGTGTGCGTGTGTGTGCATATGCAGCAGCAGCTTTAGGGTGTACCCCTGCGGTGTATACCGGTATACCTGATAGCATTTTGGGCGTTTGAAGACCACGTATAGGCTTCCCTGATACATGGATGTGCACAAACTGTCAACAACACGGCACACTCATCCGCGTACAGGGCGCAGATGAAGCCGCCAACAGTCTGCTTGTAAAGTACGGCCACCCTGCTCGTCTGCCCCCCCTTGCAACCCTCATCAGTGGTGCAGAGAATGGAGGGCTGAGCGAAAATGGAGGTGGGTAATGGTATGCAGCCAGAAGCTGGATAGATGTGTTGATATCCAGTAGCCCATGTGCACCAGACAAACCACGACTCTAGGACCGTACGCAGGAGCACATACGCTCATACATATAACAGATGTAATTACATACGTACACACTTAGTGTACCGTTCACATTCATCACACACGTGATCACGCTCATAAGCACACCTCATACATGTCCTAACTGTGGTGATCACATACATCACACACTTATACGCGCAAATACACCCACATACACTGAATACCGCGTCCACATACATCACTTGTACGCACAAACACAAACATTCACGTACACGTGTCAAGTTCACAAAAAATGTGCACGTGCAAGGGCACAAACACAAGCTCTGCATGTAACACACATAAATGACACGCGTACGCACAATCGCAAACACTTATGCACAGGAGCTCACTCAGGGCATTTGGGGCAGCAACGTGATGTGGAAGCTGTGCTACGGTACTCACTGCAATATGGGCAAGCCCTTGCAGGTGCGGTGAAGGGGCCAGTGGGCTGAGGACAAAGTGGAATGGGCTAGGGTTCAGGGAAGTACAACCCGGCCGGGGCCCGGAAAAAATAAGATTTTGGGCTGCTCCGGAGGGGTGGCCCAAAGCTGGTCCGGGTGCCCGGAAATTTGCAGGGACGACGGCCCCTGCAATTCCGGGGTACCCAGTAAAATGATAAATGTATTCCGGGTGATTTGCAGTGGATTTTGGAAATGACAGTGAGAATGACACTGTGAGAATGGGAAGAAGAGGGAAAGGTCAGCCAGCAAGGGGAGAGTGTGCCATCCCAGCAAGAGGCTCCCCCTCCTGACCAGGCCTCCCTACGAGTGCAGGGCTTGAGTGCTTGCATCTTGTATGGCAGTATGCAAGCGCCAAACTGACTGAATGAAAATCTCTCCAGATGGAAGTCCCCCGCTCCTCCTCCCTCTGCTCCCCCCCCTCCCCCTGCCCCAGGCCCTGATAAGGCCTCAACTAGAAGCCATGCGCGAACCTCCGGGCCCCCCTGATTACTTTGGGCACCCAGTGTACTTTCCTGCTAGGGTTCCTTTTACATGGCCCAGCAACTGTATGCTTCTTGCAGGTGGAGAGGCAGGATCAATGGCTAATTTTTCAAGTGGGAATGATACACTGGCAAATGTATACCTGTTGGTTTTTTGTTTACGCTTTGAGATGTGTCCAGACTTAGCATTTGGTTGCTGCTTCCGGCCCACGCACATGCACACATACGCACGCACATACACACACATACACGTACAATACGCACGAACTAGACGCATGCGCACATACGCACACACAAGACATAGCGGCATATATGCGCACATACAAGCATGGCACGCACACATACACACTCACATACACACAGGCACCGCCAACCCTGTGCAGGCAGAGGATGCACTGCAGCTAGTCACGGTAGGTGTAAGGATGGATCTTGGAAAGGGTCTGTGCATGTCCTGAGGTTCAGATGATAAGGTGTGGCAGCTGAAGTGGCACCTGGATCAAAACAGTTGGAGGATTGTCAAGGATGGAAAGAGAGATGGTGTTGTTCTGGGCCTGAGTTCACATCTGCAAATAAGCTACATCATAGGCTCCTTAATTTATCGAGACCCCTTCACTAATGCTATGGTCTCCTGCTCTCTCTCTCTCTCTCTCTCTCTCTCTCTCTCTCTCTCTCTCTTCCAAACACCAAGATACACCACTTCCTACTCCCATGGACGCCGCTAATGTTGGGCCATATAATAATTCACAACGTCCGTGCTACAAAAGAAAACTAAGCTTGGCTGTGATCTCCTCCCAGTATGATTCGAAAGCTGCAAGTTTAGTATTGCAAAAGCACCCTCCTTCATGCTAGATCCCCTGCAGACATTTTGGTGGTACAAGTAGCTGCTGCAAGGGCTGCTCCAAAAAAACATAACTATGGCTTACGTTTTTGACTGGCCCATAGGCACTCCAACGTTACGAGCAGCTGCTGCTGCTTCTGCGTGGCCGAAGGCCAGGAGAGCTGCTACCTCCTGCGCCCTCAGGGTACATATGGCGGCGCGTGCAGATGCTGGCAGAAGGCAGCTGTATGCCCGCGTACACATGGAATGGTGAGGGCATATCTGTTTGTGTGTTATGCCTCTGTACATACATGTCATACTGTGACGCCCAGCATACGTGAATGTTGTTATAGGTAAGATTACATCGCTATATATGCCTCTGGGGGGCATCTGAGCGGAATGTTATTATGATCCACCTGCATATGATAAATACGTGAGCGTGACATGCCTATGTTCACGTGGTGTGATAGTGGCATGTTGTTTGGTGTGCATGTGACAGGTGCAACTTCACTGCATATACGTGAATGCTGTTTCTCGCAGGCTTCCGTTAATGTGAATGATGTGAATATGACATGCAATTTACAAGCATGGGAAAGTGAGTGATGTACGTACTAGGGAACCTGGCAGTGATGCTTTGGCCTTCTTTAAACTCAATGTAAGACCATTCCTAGGTGTATGCTATGCAATTATGCTTGCATGAGTTAGAGCCCTTTTAAATACAAGCATGTGCTTCATTGCTACATTGTTTATCTTAAGTATGACTGTGATGTGGTATTGGTAGATTGCCACGCCTATCACAAATTGCCCAAAGTGCATCCTATTACTCGGTATGAATGCAGATACATGCGTGCTGTTGCAGGTCACTGCACACCCTCTTCTCCACATTTCCCCCTCTCTCTTTCTCTCTCTCCTCCTCTCTCTCTCTCTCTCTCTCTCTCTCTCTCTCTCTATCTATCTATCTATCTATCTATCTATCTATCTATCTATCTATCTATCTATCTATCTATCTATCTATATATCTATCTATCTATCTATCTATCTCTCTCTCTCTATCTATCTATCTATCTATCTATCTATCTATCTATCTATCTATCTATCTCTCTATCTCTCTCTCTCTCTCTCTCTCCCTCTCTCTCTCTTTCTCTAGCACCTTGCTGGAACAGAGGCAGACAGTCCCTAACAGTGCCCAACCTGCCCCTTTCTCGTTTTGGCCTTGGTCTATCTGCTATCAGTTCACCAACATTGTGCCTGCCAACTTTGTAGGAGGAGGTCCATGGGCAGGTCGTGCGTGGTCACCAGACCTGCCCAACGACTCCATGCTCATGCTGTACTTTTTTGCGGCCTTCATTGACGCGCCCGGCTGGCACTTTGACAGCAGCAGTGCAACTGCCAGCGATGGAGGGGCGGGGTATGTCAACGGGGGCATAGAGGGGGGCACTGTAGGAGGAGCAGGTGCGTGTGGCGTGGTATGGTATGGTGAGGTGTATTGTGGCGTAATTGTGTAGATAGGCAGTGGTGGTTAGTGGGGTGGAGTGGGGCATCTGTGGTTCAGTGCGTTTGTGTTATTTAGGGTGCCCTGTAATTTGGCAGGACGGTAATGCTGGCGTAAAGTGGCTAAAATATGCTGGTATGTCATTGAGTGATGGCACTCCATTTGTTGCACTTGACCTCCGTCAAATTGTGTAATAAAAGCCTACCTTGATTTGAGCAGCTTGTATTGCTGAGCATTTTGGGATTTTGCTTTGCTCTACTTTCAGGCGCTGATAAGCCGTCCAGCCTCAATGGTCTCATGTCTCATGTCCTTAACCAATTAGGAAAACACATACACGCTCTCCATTCGAATGTTTAGGTGCCACGAGAGGTATGCCCTTGTTCCTGGGTGCCCTTAAGCCCCGCCCACCCCCCCAACATAGTGCTGTGCTAGCATACCGCCCTGAAAAGCTTGGAAGAGGCGTGGATGCGATACTTGCATTGCACCCAGCCGGAGGGGGGGATGCAGGTGAGAACAAGTAGGGCATGTAGAAGGAGGCACAAAGAGAGGAGGGGGAGGGAG
>Ga0307968_1002994_pt1:0-12500 | contig 14056 bp, 15 predicted proteins | sample OrgLakmetagen650_FD_201834 | JGI IMG/M metagenome (GOLD analysis project Ga0307968, IMG submission 201834) | Saline water microbial communities from Organic Lake, Antarctica - #650 | ecosystem: Environmental > Aquatic > Non-marine Saline and Alkaline > Saline | place: Antarctica: Organic... | reverse complement strand
TAAATGTGTGTACGTGATAGCATGCGTATGTGTATGTTGGTACATGCGTGTGGCCGTCAGGTCTGCTGGTATGATATTGCTGAACCCACCACTTGCTAGCCAGTCTTAAAATGCGTAGATTGTTATAAGTATGTTATACGTGAAAACATATGTTTGAGTGTGCGTGTGTGCACAAGGAAATTTATAGCACACCGTTTAGTTTTCAAAAGGCCAGTCATTCCGAATTGCATCCCAGTGCAAATGATCCGAATGGAAGTGCATGTGCTGTTCTAGTTTGGAAAGCAGGGAAGGAAAACTTTTGAAAAAGCTGATAGGATTCTATAGCCCTGCTTAAAAACTTGTGCACACATTTCAAGACACCTTTGCATGGTCATCCAGGCATGTTCACACGCACGTGCATAGTACATAAGGGCCAAGAGCACTCGTCACACACACTGCAGAACAAATAAGGCACTCTCAGGACAGATACAGGCACACACACACATACGTCTAAAGGCCTACACACTTCGAGTGGCACTCGGTCACACACCCTACCTGCCGAGCCAGTGGGTCCATGATGTGGCGCCACGAGTTCACCCCTCCCCCAAAGCCATGGATCATAACGATGCTCGCAACCCCACCACTGCTGCAGCAGCTGCTGCTGTTGCTGCTGTTGCTGCTGCCAGATACGGCTGCAGAAGGAGGGGGGGCCTCTTTGTAGTGCACCTGGGGTGTGTGTGTGTGTGTGGGGGGGGGGGGAGGGCGTGTGTGTGTGTGTGCGTGTGTTGCTTCATGTGTGCATGCATGCATGTGTGTGCGTGCAAGTGTGTGTATGTAAATACTAAGAGTGTTTTTGTGCACGTGCATGCAAAATGCTCCAGTTCGGCAGAATGAGCTGTGGAAGCTTTGCCAGTTCTAATCAGCAATTTTACAGTGCGCATGCAGCTGCAGCAGACAAGTGAGATCCGTGAAGTTTAAGGGTAGAACAAATGTCATCATTTTATGTTCATCCTTATTGACTAATTGATCAGTACAGGCACTTGGTCTCTAGATTGATGCCCCTCACGTCAGCAATCAGAAAGCAGGGCCACTCATTGGCATCGGTGACCCTCGGTTGACAATCGGGATTGTGTGTGTATGTGTGTGTGTGTGTGTCAGTGCGTGTGTGTGAGTGAGTGAGTGAGTGAGTGAGTGAGTGAGTGAGTGAGTGAGTGAGTGAGTGAGTGTGTGTGTGTTTGTGTGTGTGCATTGAAGCACTCTTCATTTTGAGCAAACAGAGAACAGGGTGCCGTGAACTGAGCAAGCACGGACCTGCACGGACCCACATTTTCTGGTCCATACTTAGAACTCAGCTAGCCTTCCACTCCAGCGCCGCAAATTTGCACTCCATTGACCCTGATGCTCCCATCCACCACGTTTGTGCCAAAGCACGTGCCCTTGTAGCGCGTGTGTGTGCCAAAAAAACACACCACTGCAATCAGTTGCTCTCATGTACCACATTGGAGCACCCCACTCAAAGGCAGGTTGAGCTCCACTGCACCCCACTCACCCTGATGCTCCCATCCATCACATCCACAAACTTGGAGTCCGTGTCTGCCATGGTCTCTGCCGCTACGTCTTCTCCCCCGTCAGGCCCATCACTTGATTTCGTCATCTCCTCGATGTCGGGTGCGCGCCGCAGGGCCTGCAATTGAGCAAGCAACCAAGACAAGAAGATCAATGCAGCGTTCTGTGCAAAAGTTTGCCATGTCTTCAATGTCAGGCACGTACTGCAGGGCCTCCAACAGGGATGACATGCACCGTATTATGCACATGATAGTCACACACGCACACACGGATAAGACAGCGCTATTGGAATTACACTTCAGGATGGCAACGAGTTGCGTGCCTTTCTACATGTCTGCCCTCCACATCCTAAACGACCAGAGGAGTTTCTATCAAAGGGTCTGCAATCGACAAGTTGCATGCCTTTCTACATGTCTGCCCTCCACATCCTAAACGACCAGAGGAGTTTCCATCAAAGGGTCTGCAACCAACAAGTTGCATGCCTTTCTACATGTCTGCCCTCCACATCCTAAACGACCAGAGGAGTTTCCATCAAAGGGTATGCAATGGCGCATGCAACCACGACAACATGATCATTGCAGCAACCCACACAATTAAATCCATAAGCGTCCTTGATGTGAGGGTACACGCTGCACGACTTATGATGTTTGTGCGCATGCGTGTGTGTGTATGTGTGTGTGTGTGTGTGTGTGTGTGTATGTGTGTGTGTGTGTGCTTGTGTGTGTGTGAGCGCTTGTGCGTGTGTGTGTGTGTGTGCACGTGTGCATTTTTAACAGGTGTGTGATTGCATTGCATTGGTGGCGTGTGTTTGCAACAGGACAGGGAGACTGAGGACCGCGCAATTCCTCGATCACCTAAGAGAAGAAAAGATATCAATCAAGGTCAGCAGGATCGCAGTCTGGAACTCAAACCAGCTCCTGATGAGTGTGTTTGGACAGAATTTGAAAGCAAACGTATACACTGACACAATTAGCACCTCCCCAGATCTCTCTGTGGGACAGATCCTTGAGGTCACGGACTGTTTTGCGCTCCCCACGAGGGACAGAGGGACCTTTGCGTCTGTGGTTTCCTGTGACAGACTTTTGTGTCCAGCCTGATGGAATGCATGAAGCAGCAAGCTGTGCTTTTGGTTGTGCTGTGTGCGCAAGAATACCTAGGGCACAGGACATACAGGTTGTACAACCCTCACATGCAGGCGCATGCAACTTGACACTACATTAATTAAAGCACTACAATCATGAAGGCTGCAGCTGGCAGGTACGACCATATAGGGTTTTGGCCGAAAACACACCTACAAGCACATCCATAAGCACCCACACACAGCAATGCACGCACACACCTACTAACACGCACACACACATACACAGATCTACGCACACGCTAGCATGCACGCAGACGAGGGTGACATAAATGTTTGGTCGCCAGAGGCACCTACCGTCCATCCATCTTCTGACAGGGTCTCATCCCACGGCATGCCATATCCAGTGAGGCCCAACTGTGCTCGGCGACGCACCCACTCTGCCGACCGCCTGCATATATGCAATTGAACGGCGTAAGGCACGTGCACACACATCAGCTTTATACCCAATACCCAGTGAGGCCCGACTGTGCTCGGCGATGCACTCACTCCGCGGTCCGCCTGCACATACAAATATAAACGATGAGGGTGCGAACACATCAGCTCTGTACACAGGCGGACAAAACAGCGCACACACTCTGTGCCATCAACTGCCCACCAAGGTGCCTGAAGTGTTGTTGGTGGGCACACGCTATGATGGTGTAGTGTGCTTCTCGAAATGAAAAAACATGCCCCATTTTTACCCACAGCTGAACATGTATGTGCATACACGTTTCAATCAAGGTACACACGTGTACGTCAAATGTTGGAATAAGCACACTACATGTGAATGGTTCCGCCTCCAACAACCGCCAGAGTGTTTCCTGCTTTTCCTCACTAATCTTTGCAGCTTATGCATCAAGGCAAACCTGTGTTTGCCCTGACCTTGACTTGCCAGCAAGCGGGCAGAGGTCTGAGCGAGCCACCCCTTGTCCTTACCTTGCAGCAAAAACATGTAGCCAGCAAAACAGGCCCGCGAGGCCAAACAGACACGCCGCTGACACGGCGTCTTTTCCGTAGCGGAACAGGATGGTTTTGACCACAATTGCAGGGAAGCAGCTGTGAGGGCATAGGGCATATACGCGTGTATGTGTGTGTATGCATTGTGTGTACATGTGTGTCTGCGAGCATGTATGTTAGTGTGTGTGTGCGTGCGGTTGTTGTACTTAGGGACACATAATAGCACACCATAATCATACGACGGGAACGGGGACGCACACAGGGAAGCGTGCACAGAGTTAACAGACCAAGAAATGTATGGACTCAGAGGTTGCCAGTGCTAGGATGCATATGATCAACCGTAGCAACAGACGACAGACATGCTTACATGGCTACCAGTAATTGGATGCATACAATCTGCCGAAACAACAAACCCGCAAACACACTCACATGGCTGCCAACAGATAGGATGTGTACAGGTACGGGCGATGCATGTGACGCATGCCCACAGCGTACACTACACTGAGCACTGCAGCGCGCACAACGGTGAGGCCCACAATGTCCTCCAAGGAGCGGCGGTACCTGGTTGGGTTGAAGGTGCGTTTGTAGGGGTGTGTGCGTGGGTGGGGGTGCGTGGGTGGGGGTGCTCGCTCGCGTATGCACCAGCCCACAAAGTCAAAAGCCTTCAAGCGTATACACACATGCACACACGACTGCTTGTTATCAAAGAACCCCGCTGCAGTGCTTTCACTCACGAGAAATGGTAATGGGTGAGGGGGGAGGGGTGAATGACCAGGGACGTGCTGGTGCCCAGGAAGTAGATGCAAAGTACGGCCACCACCTCCAAGGAGCACAGCATCCAGGGGGCCATCTGTGTGTGTATGTGTGTATGTGTGTGCGTATGTGTGTGTGTAGCTTAAAACTCGTACATGCAGATCCTCTGTCCACTACACCCATATACGCATGGAAACACCCATCCACACACACATACTTGCATATACAACCATCCACCCACACACAGACACACACACACACATAAACAACCCCCCCCGCTTGCACAAGCTTGCTCACCATTTGCAGCAAGGAGGCACTACACTGACACAAGAATCGAGCAAGCTTGACTGTGCGTAGCATGTGTCCTTGCAACTCCCCTCCGCCACAGCCAATTCGTTTGCTCCGACCTCCATTGCTGCTGTGCAGGAACTTGTCCTTCAGGTAGCTCTCCGCCTGTGCACATCGGAACAGATATATGGTTTTGTGTTAGTTAGCTGTTGACCTGTAGAACCTGCTTCATTGTTTGCCAACGGGTGCGCATGAAGCCAGAGACAGTCCTGTGTATGCGTGGGCGGTTGTGAGGCAGGGTTGCGAGGCATTGATGGGCTCGTTTTGTGTCCTATGTGTGCGAGCACTAGGAGCGCTGTTAAGCGTGACACGTTAAGCACACCATCAAGCTCTGCACTTACCACCAAAGCGCATTAAGTGCTCTCACTTATACACAGGCAAGGGCATCTAATGCGGACGATTTGCACTGTGTCCATAAGCATACGCGCAAACGCGTGCGCAAATGCAGATGCAGATGCATAGAGTCCCACACAAAAGCGCTCAGGTTCAACATGGAGTCAGTCGTGCTGGCGTATGAGTTATGTTACAGTTAGGCGTATGAGTTATGTTACAGTTATCAGTTGTGAGTGCGTGGATGGTGCAGCCCTTGCCAGAGGGGCACCCATCCCTTGATTCTTAAGCTAATACTGGGCAATCAACTAGCAGTGCCCCCTCACCTTGATTGAGCGAAACTTCTTTGACTTCTGCGGGGCGAGGCCTTCGTCCATTTTGCAGATGCAATCAGTCAAGTGACGCCCTTAGTTCATTCATGTTTTACGTTCGACGAATTATAGGTTGTCCTTACGCCCCCTTAGATTTGTTGACTGGCTCGCTCGTTCACTCATAACTTCAAGACTTATTAATTGTGAATGCAAAGAGAGTCCACTTGAAACCTCCATGTAAAATAATCGAATGACAGTCCATTCGTAAAATTATGGAAAGGAACATGAGTGGAACGTTGGACGGGGGGGGACTCCAACTGGCGCCTTTTGCCGTTTACGCCGGTGCGACCCTGGCCGCTTGCACCGCAGCGACGGCAGTCATCATTTACAAGCGGTATTCCGCCCAGCAGCAGGAACAGGCGGTGCAGGTCCAGCGGGCGCACATTCGGTCCAAGAGCCAGGCAGCGTTGCTCGAGGAGGACCCGTTGAAAAAGCGGGTCAGGGTGTTATACGGGACACAAACAGGTGATGATTCACACGGTTGGCGGGGGAGGGAGGGGGGCGTGGCAGGTAATTACCCACTTGTGGTTTGCCAGTTCATTTGACCCTCTGACAGGCTGGTTGTCAGGTATCTAACTTATAAGAAGATGTTAAAAGTTGTCAAAAAACGGTCACGGGCCTGCTTACCTGCACCACTGGGCAGCTGTGATATTTCTCTGGCTTATTTCAGGGGTTGTGCACGACGCACGCGTGCACACGCACACACACACACACACACACACACGCACACACACACACACACACACACACACACACACACACACACACACACACACACACACACGCGCGAGAGCGCACACACACCCGCACACACACACGACAAACGCACACACACACACACAAACACACAAACACACACAATACACTCACCTGTGCATGCACATGTACTCAAGCGCCTTTGTATACAGATGCACTAACAATTATGAACACACGCACACACAGACACTCGCATACATACACGTACGCTTACATACGCAGACGTACACACACACCTATGCACACACGCAAATGTTTGTACGCACACATGCACACACACGCACAACAAAATACTCTTACAAGCAATAATGCAGACGCACAGACTTGCACACGTACTTACACTGACAGACTCATGCACACAATCGCTTGAGTGCACATACCCTTGCACACATGCATTCACATAATTGCCTGGATACATACAGAGGCATACTCACGTATACTTGTACATGCTCGCATGCTCCAGCGTACAAACGATGCTAATTTCCCGTGATCACATCACTCCTGTGCTGCCTCTTGTTATGCATAGGGACGGCCGAGCGCTTTGCAAAGGAGGTCGGCAAGGAGCTAAAAAAACACCACAGCGAGGACGATGTGGTGAGCCTGTCACACTGTGCAAGAAGAGGGGGGATGTGTGGGGAAGGGAGCAACTGTTGGGGATACGTGTGCATGAAATCTTTGGTCTATCATCTAAAACATATGCACCACCAGGCCTGCTTGCAGCACCACTAGTGTGTGTATGTGAGTGCTGTGTGCTTTGTGTACGTGCTCTGTAAGCTCCAAACCATTGTAGTGAAGAAAGCAAGCGTATACAAAACACACAAACAACACAAAACACACAAACAACACACAACACATAAACACTCAAAACACACACACACAGGCAGTGGACGTCCTAGACCTGGAGAACTACAGTGCAAGCGACTGCTTGGCCAGGGAGAAGCTGGTGGTGCTGTGCATAGCCACGTACGGTGATGGGGAGCCCACTGACAATGCAGCGGACTTTTTCTCGTGGCTCAGCACGGAAGTGGAGGCAGTGACCTCAGGGGCCAAGGAGCCCTTCCTGCAGGTGTGTGCTATGCGTGCTGTGCTGATCACAATCTTTCTCAAAGCCTTGACAATACTCAAAGTCGGTCAAAACCACACATACACAGGTATATGTGTTGGGTTGGCCAAAATCATACGTACGTTCGGTGTGCCTAGCAAGAAAGTAATATATGATATATAATACGGTCCCGTACGCAGTGTATGTACGGTTTTGGCCAACCCTACACATATGGCCTTTTTTGCACTACATCAATACACTGTTTTAAGCAGGAGTACATTGCTCTGTGGTGTGATGTGTTTGGGTGGACGCATGAGGCCTTTGTCCCCCTTCCTTTCGCTCGTGCATGTCTTGTAGAGACACATGCTCATCTAATATATGTAACAAACACACGCTTGCACACACATACACGCACATGCGAAGGGCACCTCCTTTGCTGTGTTTGGCCTAGGCAACAAGCAGTACGAGCACTTCAACGCCATGGGCAAGAAAGCGTTCACTGCCCTGGAAACCCTGGGAGCCAGCCCCCTGCTTAGAAGGGGTGACGGCGATGATGACGGCTGCATCGATGACGACTTTGACAAGTGGACCAGCGAGTTCACAGAAGTGCTGAAGAGCAGGGCAGGTGTGTTGTGTGTGTGTGAGTGTGTGTGTGGTGTACATGTGTATGTAAGGATGTGGGTGAGGGCGTGTGTGTAAGGGTGTATATGTCTGTGTGGGTGAGGGCGTGGGTGTGGGTGTGGGTGTGGGTGTGGGTGGACGATTGTGACCACAATTGCTGAATTGACGACAGCTTTTTACGGTATGTGTTGTTGTTACTGATTTTTCAAGGAAGGGTGCATCAATAATTGATTAAAGGTTGGACAAGCTTCCACCATAGAATGCAAGCTTTAAAAATTGAAGAGCCGAGAGTTTGTATACATACATGAGCAAATTCGCACGAATGAGCTGACATTCCGCTTAAATTGTGTTAGGCGAATGAGGAAAAAAGTCAACTGTTTGCGACTTCTGGCAGAGCTCTTATAACAGCAACCTCGTCCTTGTGTGTGCCACACAGCACGTGGATGCAAACCAGCACATCTCGTGTTGCCCTGCTCTTTGGTGGAGGACAGAACATGAAACACGCACTCTTGTGTCCCCTTTCATACACACATACACACAAACACCCACACCCACACCCACACACTTTCTCACATAAACACACGCAGACCTAGTGGGTGCCACACAGCACGTGACTGCAAACCAGCCCATTGAGGTGCCCTGTTATTTGGTGGAGGAACTGCCTGTGGGCACCTCAGAAGATGCACCCTTCCCATTACACGGCACTGGCAGGTGTGCACCACTTGTTTGTGGGGATGTCGGTGTGTCTGTGTGTGGGGGTGTGTTGCGTGAGAGTTGTGGTGTGGGTGCATATGCATGCGTGTGTGTATGTATGTATGCTTTTTCACACACCAACTTTCATGTGCCTGCACGTCTGTAACGGCACATAAAGACATGCACTTATGTGCTTCACACACAAACACACAAACACGCTTGTGCACACAATACGCACGCGCATGCACTTTACTGATGCACATGCACACTCACTCCTACAGGGACCACCACAGTCCTTGCTGGGCCACCATCACGAAGGTGCAGCAGCTGCACACACCAGCGTCAGGTGTGTACACGTGTGCTTGGATATGTGTTCGCACAAACGCCTGTACATGCCTGATTGTAACTGTGTAAATGTGTGCTGCACATGTGTTTGTGCTTATATGTGCATTATTTTGTGCAAGCACAGAATCAAGACTGTGTAAGTCATTCAATTCAAATGTGAAGCTATGGCGTGGATGTGTGTGTGTGCACGTGTGTGTGCGTGCGTGTGCGTGCGTGTGTGTGTGTGTGTGTGTGCGCGCGTGGTGCCTTTGCAGTCAAGGTGCGCCTAGGTACGCCATATTTACCAAAATACAAAAAAGCCTACCGTACGTAAGTATATCACCACCCCTAATTATTGTTTATTGGTGGGGGCGGTGACATAATATTTGTGAAACGGTGATACATATATAATTATTTCTAGGGGGAGCGATTAGTAATATTGTTCAAAGTAACGAGCGGAGTGGATGCCCCCCCCCGCTCCGCCTGCCCCTTTTCCCCTAGACCCCGCCCGCCTACAGCAAGAGCGGACCGGGCTGAGGGGCAAAAGAGCGCAAGAACAAGAGGCAGCTATGCAGAACTCGCAGACCTTGGTTTGCCCCCCAGGATTGTACTGTTGGCATTGCATTGGCACTGCATTCTGTGTTTATGCAACAAATGAAGCTGACAGAGATGCAAGCATGCAGCACTAATGCACAGGCGCACACTTGCACGCGCACGCACACACACACACACACACACACACACACACACACACACACACACACACATGCACAAACACACATACCGTAGGTTCACGGGACCACACATTTTAAAAATTAATTAAATTTTCGATTTTAGTTCGTGAGGGGGTCTGGGGAGTAATTTTCGAGTTCGAATCCAGTTCGGGCAGGCCCTGTCAAGAATTGATTTGTGAATTCGAGACCCCACTGGCTGCTGCTGCTGCTGCTGCTGTGCAGGCTGATGGGCAGACTGCCCATTGGCTGCATGGGGAGAACCACTGCTGAGTGCTTGCACAGGTGCTTCCCTCAATCAAAGAAGCAACCCTCTTACCCACTTGTCATCTTCACTAACTCTGTGTGGATGCCCCAAGGGAAGGGCCTGAAGGGCCTGTGAGAGGAGGAGGCTTGTTCTTGGAGCAGCATGCATGGACGCCCCACGGGCCTCTTCACAGCCGCGCCCCTTGCCTTTGCCTATGCCTCTGCCAGCTCCTTGAGCTGCCTCTCCCTCTGCAGCTTCTCATGGTCCCTCTGCTGAGCGGCCAGCCTCTCAGCTGGGGACAGGGGTTCGAAGAACGGGTCAGGGGTTCACAACCAGGGCACGCTGGGAGCTAATTCTTGAAACCTCCCTGAAAACCACTTAAAAATAAATAATTTATCACTTCAAATTCAGTTTGGAGAGGGCCCCGAGAATTATTAAAATTTTTCGTTTTTTGCCAAATAATTATTTAATTTCCGAAGTGATCGTGAACCTACAGTATACACGCACAGGCGCACACACGCACAGGCACACATGCACAGGCGCACATGTGCACAGGCGCACACACACACTCTCTAGCACCCTTGCACACACACACACACGTACACACGCACGCTCTAGCTGTAGCACCCAAGCAGCACGCTAAGCTAGCACATGCGTGCAGCAGCAGTAGCAGCAGCAGCAGCAGCAGCAGCAGTGGCAGCAGCAGAAGCAAGAGCGGCAGTGGCAGTGGCTTCCATTTCCTCCTTGAGTTTGTGGGAGTTCAAGGTGGCCACACACAAACCCCCAGGGCTCCAAACGCCCCTTTGAGAGGGGTGGTTGCTGAATGTTGCTGTAAAATGAATAATTTGTTCATACGTCATATCGTTCCCTACATGTACTTAACCGTATGAAACGTCTCTGAAGTCTGTATGACGTATTTTTGTATGTCAGTATGTGTGGATGCCAGCCCTGGCCAGCCCTACTTGTGAGAGCCCTCCTAGGACCAAACGTTTGGAAACTGGGTCAGGTTTGAGTCAGACGTCTTACCTAATTACACGGGTGGCAGCCTTTTCAATCAGAATATTTCCTTTAGCTCTTCCACACACGTGCACGTGCACCACACGTACATTCACACGCGCATGCTTATGCGCGCACACACAAACAGAGACACACGCATCTGTTCACAGGGCGCTCCTGCGTGCACGTGGAGCTGGACATGAGCCAATGCAGCACATCCAGCGCAAGCAGCAGCCCAAACAGCAGTGCCAGCAGCATCACCAGCAGGTACACAAAATGCATTCCCTCTCCATGTGCACACACACGTCGCGCGTGCCATGCACTTTGGCTCTCCAGCAACCATTGCTTTTTCAATCCGTTCTTTGGATTTTCCAATCCTTTCTTTGGGTCCACTGGACCTGAGAGCAAAGCAGAGTTTGCCTCGACCATGTGACCATGTGACCATGTGACTCTGAATCGTAACCTGTGCATGCACGCTCATGCTGCACAATGTGCACCCAAGACTCGCATTGGCCATGCGCACGTGCTCGTGGGGCTTAGCCATGTAGCAGTAATGCCGCTCTCTCCTCCGAGCCTCGTGCGCATTCATTGCCCCCCTCCCTGCTTTTTGCCTCCCAAGCTGCTTATTGTCCGGACTCGGTCTCAAGCGTGTGGGAGGGTTCTGAAACGAGTCAGACAAGAAGCAGCCTGCGAGGTATAAGGCAGAGGTTGCGTGGATGGAATCCTACGGGGAATGCAGTGGAGGTAGCAACAGAACAGCACCGCTGCAGGGGGTCGGTCACCACACCCTTCATCCGCGACCATCCCGTTCAAATTGTCTGCAAGCGCCAATTGTGTATCAAGGTGGCAGTGTATTCTGTTCTGTGCAATACTCTTGTGAATTAATGGGTTGCATCCACACCAGGGTAGTACACAGGGTACCCAAATCATTTGGGTAGACCCGAAACAGCCCGTGAATATTTTCAGGGTCCCCCGGAAGTGCTTATAAAATTATTTAGGGTGTCAGGAGGCTCCAGTACGCATTACTTTTGGACGGCACGTGTCAAAACGATTGAAAATTATATATTCGGAATCCTCTCGTCGAGAGCTGTCGATTGATATATGTATGGGTCCAATCGGAGGGGGGGGGTCTGGGGAGGGGTCCGAGTTTTTTGGCCCCCCCTCCAAAAAATTACTGGGCCACTCCTACAAAGTTTTTAATATACAGCGGAAACCTCAGCTCAAGCCCAGTCGATTGGCACCCTTTTTGAGCAAATTGGGTAAAAAGGGGGGGTCTGTACACATGTCCAAAAGACAGAGGCACACGTGCTTGGGTGCAGGCCGCGGGGTGAGTCAAGCCAATGAAGCAGCAATTCACCCCAAACTTACAGGATTGTGCCAGCATGAGATAGTCAGTGGAATTCTGAAGAAATGGAGGCAATGTGGGACTGTGCAAGCCAGTTATGGGTGCCTGGTAGGTCACGTGTGCATGGGCGTCCGTATCTCAGTTTGCCCCATAACTCTGCAACACTTCAGTTTCAGGTCTTGATGAGTATGCAGATGGGTGCCTGTTTGAAGTAGGAGCAGATTGGTAACCTTTTTGTCCGGGTGGGGGCACCGGAAGGGGGTTTAGGGGGGGGGGGCAGGGGGGTCCAGCCCAAAAATCATACGTGCCTATACAATTTCA
>Ga0307968_1002993_pt1 | contig 14068 bp, 16 predicted proteins | sample OrgLakmetagen650_FD_201834 | JGI IMG/M metagenome (GOLD analysis project Ga0307968, IMG submission 201834) | Saline water microbial communities from Organic Lake, Antarctica - #650 | ecosystem: Environmental > Aquatic > Non-marine Saline and Alkaline > Saline | place: Antarctica: Organic Lake... | reverse complement strand
GTCTCTTTTTCTGGTGTCTTGTTCAGTCTGGCCTCCTTCTCTTCTTGAAGCTGCCTTTTTTTTTTGCTATAGCTCAACTGCCCTCGCTGGCGGATATAGCTGTGTAACCCTTACCCCTTACCCCTTATAATAAATAAAGATCATTGCAAGAGAAATGGAGCAAAAAGACTAAGTGGTTGGCGAGATATGCAAATTGATGTGCCATTCCCCCTAGAAAGCACCCATCAAGGGTAAAGATGCATGACGTGTGCTATTAGTCCTGTTATTCTTACGCAGGGCGACTCGTCTAAATCTGAGCACTTGCTCGAGTAGCTTATAAAGTCAGCATCATTTTGAAGCTAGGTTGGGTCCAATTTGATGAAGTGACGTGTGAGTAGTTGCACCTTTGCAAAAAGGAGTATGTTTTGGCTTTTGCCCAGATAATCCCCTCTGTGAATTTTCCTTTCCTTTTCACGGTGGAGGAGCTTTACGGTACTCGATACCAAAGTGGCTCCTTTTCCTTAATTAATGTGGGGAGTGGTTTTCACTGCCTGCGTAAATTTTTTTCTTCTCTCTTTTTCTTGCATCTGGCGAACTTCGTTTGTTACATGTTAGATAGGTTTCTGTTGGTGTATGGTAGTTGCTGGGTCGGGGCGCGTAACTATGATTGCATCCGGCTTGCTAAGTCTCTGCTGTTGTTGCGCACTGATGTTGGATGGTAAGAGCCAAGTCGGTTTCGGTTCTTTCTCATTCTGGGTGTGTGCACGGCGAGAGGGTAGCGACGTGTGAGAGAGTTCTCACGCGCGATGTATGTGTGTGTGTGTGTGTGTGTGTGTGTGTGTGTGTGTGCGTGGACACGAGGAGCGAGCAAGCGCGTCCTCAGCCAGGGGAAAGCAAGTTCCCGCTGACTAGCGACGTGGTCGCGGATCGAAAGTGTGCGTGGCGATGAGCCTGAGGTCTCACTTGTTCGTTGGCTTCGATACCAATGTAATTGTCACGGTTGTAGAGTAAGCCAGAATTATCCCTATCTGTGGGCGCTCATCAGAAGGGCTTTAAAATTACACATCAATCTTGATCTACTGCCTGACATACAATCACGGATTTCAAGACAACTGTCGCCATCAAATAAAGCAGGCGCGTATCAAATTGCATCATCCAGTTCTTGATCTTCCAAGTCAGGCAGAGGGAAACGTAGCAGTGCAGCAATTCCACTCAGTTGCGTAAGCTGCTGGCCACTCACATGCATCGAGGAAAAAATGAGAGCCTGCAAAAACGACAAAAAGCAGCTTATGATGGACATACGACAGGTAAGGCTGTTTACATTACCACCAAAACATGCAAACAAGAACTCAAAGGGCAAGGTTCAATCGTGCAGAGACATTCACGACGCAAGTTGCAAGCAATGGAAATGAAGGAAGGCTGCGCACCTCTCCACCACTTTCTTTGACGGCGTCCACAAGTCCCACATACCGCTTGCGCTTGGTCACGTCATTGATGCGAAAGAGCGAGTCACTGATGAGCAGGGTCTGAATGGCTCCTGTGTTCAAGGTCAAAGCTTGAATGTCAAGCATAAACCGCTTTGGCAGAAATTCTGTGAGACTCTGCAGTCATGTGCAGAGTAATGCACACACACACAGATATAACACAAAAAGACACACAAATATACGGACAACCTACCGATCTCATTCGCTGCAAACACGTGGCCTGGCCCGTAAAACGCACGTGCACTGTCCTTTGCCATCATCTCCATGAAGGCTTTCAAGCTGGACACCTCACGCGCAGCCATTGTGTTGGCCACACGTCCACTGACCAAAGGATTAGCAAGCACCTCCTGCATCCAGGTCAATTTTTAGACCCTTAGCAGCCCAACAAGCTACTGTTCCTGGCATCGGTTGATCGTTCTCACTCTAGAAGCTGGCAAGCACCTCCTCTACCTTTACATAAGGAAGATAGCTAAAAGTCAGACCCACCAGCCTGTTTGTTAAACACACCTGCGTGCTTTTTTACTTTTAAGTAGTCAGGAGCCTTAGTTAGACGTATATAAGCTCCCCTGCACACTCAATTTGTGCAATTGAGTGCCCAGGTGGACAGGGTGGAAATTCCTGTCAGAAAGTGGATTTCCAAAAGCTTCCCCGGTGCCATCAATTTACCAGGGGTGTTTGAAATAATATTGGGGACATTTTGGTAAGGTCCGAGGGTCTAGGGTGAAGGTCCGGTTTTGGACCCCCTTTTGGCAGGGGAAATGGCAAAGCTATGGAAAAATTGCACAGCCCAAGTCTGCAGGTGTGGTTTCACAGACTTTGAGTGTGTTTGGCACACTATTAGCTGGTCTCATTGAAACAAATGTTTGAGACCGGTGTGAATATTGCATGGATTTGGATTCACCTCAGCTGTTGCTGCCCACCACGGCCCATCTCCAGCATTCCAGACCATGATACTTGAAAGGGCATGCCCTGGGAGCAAACTCAAGGATTTTCGACACCCAGGTGGTGGCCAGAAAGCGTGTTTCCAGGGTTTCCAGAAATGCACCATTTTTGCCCAGCAAACAGGCCCACGCACCAAATCCTTTGGGGGCGAATTTTCAACCCCCCTTTTATTTGCTGTATGGTATGGTTTAACCCAAAAGGTGTCTGGGAACAAAAATATGGTGAAATTTGGATTTGGAGTCACATTTCTGTACCCATGCATGGGTACAACCCCCTTTTTGGCAGGGAAATGGCACAAATCCAGCCCCCAACGCACACAGCGGACCCCATACCCCATTTTTTGGTGCAGAAGTGTTTTATGTGTTCTTTTTTACTACCCTGAACCATTAAAATTCAAAAAATGATGATGTTCTTTTCAGGGACGAAATTTGGTTGGGAATGGTGGGTCTGACTCAAAGGATCACGATATGAAATTGTATTCCTGCACTTACAGGGAAGGCTACGCACCCAACAGCAAAAACAAGTGTGAGTATTTTTTATAACACAGGTCAGTGCAACGATAGGGGGGCAGGTTGCAGTGCAAGGAAACCTCTGAGATGGACTGCTGTTTTCAGTATTGAACCAAACTGCACACTAGCTTGAAAGAGGCTTGAAATCTGACACGGGCATGAATGCACTTATCCCTGCAAAGTTGCATGACAAGGGGACAGGCGCCGCTGTGTGCACACAGACACATGCACATACACATTCAAACACACATACACATACACATACAAACACACACCACACACCTGCAAGGCATGTTTGTAGGCGCTGGACGCAGGTGCTGTCAGTACTTTGCTCTTGTTTTCAATCAGCACCCTGCGCATCATCACATACACACAAAGTGGGCAAAGGACATGCTGTTCAGAAGAAGGTACTGCACATACAGGAGAGGGTACAGATGCAGCAGGGAAGGGTTATTTGCTTGCAACGTATATCATCGTGTGACGTCTTGCCGCGGCCCATGTGTGGGGTGCCAAAATGTACACGCAACATCAACAGCCCACCCCCTTCACACACGCACACGCACACGCATGCGCGCACACACACACACAATCTAGGTCAAACCTGAGATCTCTGCGCACAGCTTCTGCCTCCAAGTACTCTTTGAACGTGTCTTTAGCAAACCCAGGGCCCGCGATGATGAGGCACTTTACGATGCTGAAATCCACGTGACGCAATAAAGCTTGAAGGACACTGTGTGTGTATGTGTGTTTGTAGGAATATAAGAAAAGCGGGACACACAAGCACGTAATTGAGGCATTTGACGATACTGAAAGTAACGCGTCGCAATATGGCTTGGAGGACACTGTGTCTTTTCATGTATATACGTGCGATCTACATATAAAAAGCAGGACAAACCAGCGCATCATTGAGGCGCCTGTCGCTGCTTAAGTCTACAGGGTGCAGCACCGCTTGCAAGACGCTTTAAATGCAGGGTACATACGTATACGTATACACACACGTACACACAAACGTACACGCACAACTTTACACACAAGCACACGCAGATACACACATACGCACATAGATGACACGAAGCAATACCATAAATGTTACATAAACTGCAGCATTCCCGTCTTCTGCTGGACACAGCAGCTGTGCAACGCAAGGGCGCACAAATCAAGGCTTGCGGCCCTTGCAGCTCGCAGCTTGCATGATGACAGTCTTGCCTTGTGTCCAAGAAATCAAGGCTTGCGGCCCTTGCAGCTCGCAGCTTGCATGATGACAGTCTTGCCTTGTTGTTGTGTCCAAACAGGCGAAAGACCCTGACACCCTACTGCACGACTCACTTTTCTTGGAACTTTGTGTAGGCTTTGTCGTAGCCCGCCACAGCAGGGCCCCGCTTGCGTGGCAGGTTTGCCTCCACCTTTGCGCGTGTGAGCGTGGTCGCGGAGCCAACCAGGCACAGGTGGGCCAGGCCCTCCTGCCCACAAGAGAGTTGCACAGGTTTTACAGATTTAAATCGATTGCAGAGGCGGTGATCACTGGATTGATAAATGACGATGAAGGAGGTTGGCTTTGGAATGCAGAGCACAGGAGTAAGGGTAAGTAGCAGTGAGATGAATGCACTGAAAGCCGCCAAAACAGCATTGAGATCTAAGCAAGAGCTGTATACATTTAATCAGGTTTGGAAATGCATACCGTGGTGACATTTGGTAAATGATCACTACGGCTTATTATTCTAAATCCTAGGCTTCATCCTGGAAATAAGCCCTGTGAATGGGAAGCCTTGTAGATACCATCAGTTTTCATGACCACAATTTCTGCAGATTTTCTTCTATATGCAATGCTAGGTGTGAATGTGTGTGTAGTGTGTATGTGTGTATGTGCGTGCGCATACGTGCAGACTGCTCTTCTATCTACATCATTAAAACGAGTGCAGATGCTGCGTCGCTACATGTGCAACAAACCTAGCTACTCCTAGTGCCAGTACTTGGGCCTCACCGTAATGAGCACTGCCGCCACATCTGCCGACAGCTTTGGGTCTGTTGCCATCTTGACGCGCTCGATGTCCACCGCATCCCACACAGCCTTGTGCAGCTGAACATGCAAATGTGGAACAGGACTAGGGTTGGCCAGAATTGTGTATATACTCCATGTATGACTGTATAATTGGTGTTTATCCTGTCAAAAATACCGTACACACACCGCAAATATGTAGCTTAACCAACCTGGGCCAACCCTAAACAGGGCGAATGTGCACTTCTTTTGCGCTCAAACTCCACCACCTTGAGAAGCTGCAGGTTTTATTATGCTCAACGCCGTTTTCTTACTCAACCTCGTGCAGCTGCATATGTGCTTATGATATTGACGGAATGTCTGCATTCACGTTTTGTGCTCATGTCCACTGCTTGTGTGTGCACCTGCTTCAGCAGAGCTGCGGACAGGACGTGAGTTATGAAAAATACGCGCTTTCTGTGACTTGCGTCCATCTGTCACACAGCTGTATGCTGTACGCACACAAGGCCAGTAGCATTGCATGACAGCTGGAGTGCCACACACAGAATTACTGAGACTGCAGATTGTCAAGGCCCAGCCTCCAGCTGCGCTCCACGTGCGCTCCTTTAACAACAATCAGTACGACAAAAGCAAAAGGAAACCACACAACACATTTTTCCTCTCCATACCGTGAAAGGCCGCTGCACTTCTAACTCCAGCGTGTGGTACGCACTGAGCTTGACATGCTCGTTCTCACTCAGGTTACGCCCCCGGATGCGGATGGCGCCCCCTGGAAAAGGTCATGCAAGCAGTAAAAGTAGTGAGGCTGCTGTGAGATGTTCTAATGTCATTTATGACCCTCTGTAGAACAGAGACCTGCGCATGTGGGTGCGTCAAGCAATAATTAGTGAGGCTGCTGTGAGACTTTCTTATAAAGGTTGGCCAAAACCATACATACATACGTATGTATGGTGCGTATACGGTATTTTAAGCAGGGAGATTACCATACATGCAGTCATATACAGTGTACTTATACGATTCTGGCTAACCCTAACTCTTGTGTCATATTCCCTTCGATAGAACAGTAACCTGTGCATGTGGGTGCGTGGATGTGGCCTCAATAGAACATTGGGCAGTGCATGTGGAGGTGGTGATGTCCATTATATTGGGTCAACAACATTCTTATGCCCATAGTCTGCTGTGAGGGACAGGCGAACGGCTGCCTGCAGGTAACCGGGTTGATTCGGACCTGCCCTTGGCGCTACATGCGCACTAGTGCGTCAGGAGAGACATGTCAGCTTCGTGTAAGCTGGCTTACTCATGCATAGAGTGATACACCAAGCTTATTATTCGCCGGCCTACTAATGCAAAGAGTAACGCACCAAAGCCACGAGATACCTGAGAGGACTTGAGCTCATGCACCACGTTCGCTGTGAGATGGCTCAGCTCAAAGCCGCCTTCTCAGAGAACTGATTTTAACTTTTGACCAGGCTCGCCACCTTCCCCAGCCACATGCTAGAGCACACCGACCTCAATATCTTTTAAACATTTAGTCCAAAGACGCATAGTCCAAAAACACAGTGCACACTCGCAGTCATAATAAGCTAGCAGACACACATGCATACCCTCTGCGTCAAAGTCTGTGCTCTCGACGTCCAGCGTCAGCTTGAGCTTGATGCGCTCGCTCTCTGTGCCTGTGCCTGTCTCACGCCCAACCTGCACAAGCGCAAGTGCACTTTCTCTGCATGTAAAAACTCTCTGACACACACACTCTCGCTCTGTAAGTAAAAACCAACTGACACACACACAAACAAGTAAACAACAAATATAGTAGGTACACAGGTTGCCAGTGCCGGCTTCACAGTCTATGCATGAGCACCTGAGTAGTACACGCTGCAACTCACCCGTCCGACACAAGTGTCAACATGATATATACATGGTACAAGACCATGCGGCAGTGCCTATATCATGCATGAGCTGCATACAAACAGGTCCTGTGAAAGTGGTCTCTATTCTCGAGACTTGCATGATGGAAGCCTTACAATGTCAGAAGCATTAGGGCACTGTTTGCAATTGTGCTGCAATGTATGCTTAATCAAAAGCTCACCACCAAATTAAGATGCAAAGCCATTCATCCAGATGGTGTTCACACACATCACACACGGATCTCGTTTCTAGACACACAACCACATCGCTTCCAAAGCCCTTATCCAGATATTTTACGCATCAATATACGAGCATCGCAAATAGACACGCAATCGCTTGAGCTTGCAACATCCATTTGCAGAATCATGTCTACACAATAAGTGTGTCGGCCCAAGGTCGCTGTGACTGTTCTGACTGATAGAGCTAATCACCCATATACATGCCAAACACACTAGTAGCGTGTGTGCTCCACACCTTTCGAAACGTTGTGGCTGTGACGTGGTCGCCGGGCCTGATGAGGTTGTAGGCATGCCACATGTCTTCCGCTGCACAATAGACAAAAGGCAAGCGGCTTGATTAAACACATGGCAGATTGTTTAACAAGGGTTTCAGCCACACAGGGTATTTTTACTGAGTAACCATGTACTAGCCTAGCTATTTGCTGTGAAGAAATGATGCACGACACACTTTACAGTTATAAGCATACTGTGCCCTCTGCTGCTTGCTGCAAAAGACGGGGTATTTAAGTCAAAAATAAAAAAGGAGAAGCTAAAACTGTCGTGGCTGTAGGCATACTGCATACGCTGCATGTGCTTGCCAAAGACAGGGGCAATAATTCACTGAGGTTAGAGGAGCCAAATCAACGCTAGCGTTGTGCACATGTGTGTATGTGTGTGTATATGTATGTTTGTACGTATGTGTACATATGTATGTGTGCGTTTGTGTGCAAGTGCGCTCGGAGGAGAGCGATTAACTTGGCACACTCTTCTGACCATAAATTGATGTCACTGAACAATTTAGTGAGGCGTAGAATCTCAAGCAGGCTTTGAATCTACACCTGTGGAGATGTGGTGAGGCTCTGTGGCTACTGCGAGTACTGACTAATTACTAATTACCTATTGCTGATTCATTTCGGTGACACCCGTCCTAATGCAAACACAAAGAAGGCTGCCAGACTCACATTCTTCTGCCACCATGCGCACATGGCCCTCGCCGTCCTTACTGAAGCTCCTGGACAGCAGCTTCATTGCTACAACTATCTACTCTCCCAGCTGTCTACTGCTTCTGTATGGCTTTCGCTGCTGCTGCTGCTGCTATTGTTGTTGCTGCTCCTACTTTTAATTCTACGCTGCTCCTGCTTCTCCTGGATACTGCTGGTTTAGGGTGGTACAGCTAGGTGCGCTTGTCGTTGCTCTTTGGAGCAGCAAACTGGTAGATCCAAAACAGGCTGGAAGCGATGAACAGCACAAATGTAGTGACAGCAAAGACCTTGCCCCAAAATCCAAAGGGGTAGACGACTTCGCCGGCCTCTAGCTTCTTAGGCAATTCGTTCTGTGCGGACTGCTTGCGGTTGACGTTGCGTGTCTTTTGCTCTTTGGACGCGTTGTTCAGATTCTGGTGCACCTCTGATGAGCCAAGAGATGCGCGCTGCTGCACAATGGGCGTGGTGTTGAGTGCAGCATCTGCAGGAGTGTTTGTATGTGTGTGTTTGTTTGTTTGTGTATGTGTGTGTTTATGCGCATGTGCGCGTGCATGTGTGTGTATGTGTGCGCATGTGCAATTGTGCATGCGTGTGTGTGTGTGCGTGTGTGTCAGTATGTGTGCCTGTGTGTGCATATGTGGTGTGTGCATTTATGTTGTGTGCATATGTGTTGTGTGGAGTGAGTTAGTGTATGTGTGAATGTGTGTGTGTGTGTGTGTGTGTGTGTGTGTATGTGTGTACAAGAGCGTATGTGTGCGTGTGTGTGTGAGTGTGCGCATGTGTGGATGTGCATGTATTTGTGTGCACAATTGCAAGCGCTTGTTTTTGTGTGTGCGTGTACGGCAACTAACCTTTCTTTCCCATTGATCAGTATATTTTGAAAAGAAATTATTGCAAGGACGAATTCCTCCGTGTTTTCAAAAGTAATTTTTTTGTGTAGATGGCTGACCCACGATGAAAAAGGTGCAGCATGCAGCTGCAGGGAGAGCCTATCTGCCACCTCCCTCCTTCCCCAAACCCCATCAGGGACCTGACGTACATCAGCCAGCAACGCCTGCACATGAGGAGGACCCAATTGCTGCCTCAATTGCTGCCAAGAAGAAAAGACTAGGTAACAGTTGTGCGCACGCACTCGCACTCAATGACTGTCCCAGGCACTCGTGCACATGCGCTACATCTGTTCTCATGCGCCTTTTAGTTGATGCCCTGAGGAATGCCGCCAGGTCTGTGCCAGCAAGCATCCAGACCTGGCTGTCCGATGACTCAAGCACTTCGTCAAGGCCGTCTTCAGGCTCATTTGCGGGTACGGCCATTCCTTTTCAACGGCTTATGTTCATGCACACACACACACACACATACACACACACACAAACTCATAATACTTGTGCATGCACATACACGTGCACACATGCACACCAGCATGCACACACGCACATGCACACGCAGCACCCCCTCCTGTCAAGGGCCGGAAGAGCCAAACTCAGCAAGAAAGTCCTGGAGGAGAGCGCGCACAACAGCTGGAGGCAGGGCAGGGGAAGCAACCCATGGAAGGGAAGAGGGAGGAGAGACGAGAGGAGTACAACAGCCTGGGAATACTGCTGAATTATGGGTATGTGTCCCTGCCAACTGGATTTTTCTGGCATGCACTTGTGTTTTATGTTAACCTGTTTAAAATACACACATGCGTGCTTACAGCACACACACACACATGTGTGTGTTCACAGCACATATGCACCCCCGTGCGCGCGCGCACACACACACACACACACACCAAAGAGCAGCGCTCTCTACAGGCAGGCACATGCACAGCTGGCCGTAGCATAATGTCACCCACCCATCACAGCATGCCTGCACAATTGAATTGCCTGTCGCCACTACGGCAATTAGGAGGAGTGAGATCGCAAGGACACTTAGTACAGGTAATCAGTGGGTATCATACCCTGAGCATTTACTCATGGCTGCATTTGAAATCCTGACGCATGAACCATCAAAAACAGGGACGATGAAGAAGACGAGGACAGAGCATCAGGGCAAGCTCAGAGTGCGTCAGCCCCCCCTGCCCCGCACAGCTCAACGGCTGCCCTTGACGGTTGTAAGGGTGCCCCAGGGGAGGACAGCATAGACAAAGAGGTGTGTGGATGTACGGCTGCGCGCGTGTGTGGATGTGAGTGTACATGTATGTATGTGCGTGCGTGCGTGCGTTTGTATGTGTGCGTGCGTGCGTTTGTATGTGTGTGTGTATGTGTCAATTTCAATGCCAGAGGCCTGCAAACGGATGATGAATGATGAGTCGAACGCACAGATTATAGACAATCATTCCTGTTTCGTACTAGGCTGGGCCTCTGTTGCAAAGCAACAATGGCTTCATTCTTTAGACAACGGACAACCTTCCCTCAACTCTAACAGGCTGCTCAAGAGATATTGAGGCCGAGGCTGTGCCTTTGCAATTTCAGAGGCATGAGAAGCGAGTGCCCTCTGTGCTTTACTCCCTTGTTTGCAGCTGGCCCTGTTCATGAAGCAGCTTGAGTCTGACGGCCTGCTCAAGGACGAAGCCAGTGCCAGGAAAGCAAGTGAGGAGGAGGAGGAGGAGGAGGAGAGCAGGGGAGAGGCACACCAAGCAGGTGATGGTTGCCCCGATCAACAGCACTGTGTTACTGTCTATAAGCATTTTGTGCAAGCATGTATTGTGCAATGAATCAATCTGGCAATTGTACCTGGCAAATGGTGTAGCAAAATGATATACAGACATAATCTGCCCAAAAACTCTCCAAACCCATAATACTTAAACTTCACACACACACATACATACACACATACACACACACACGCACACGCACACACACATACATACCCACGTGCATACACACAGAACCGAGACTGCGCCAAGCAGGGGGTTCCACAGCACCTGCTACTCCTTCAACAGCCATGCGAGGCGATGAGAGTGCAGCTGAAGAAGGTGGTGCTGGTAAGTGAGCACTTCCTTCCTGCATTTGCTGACCTCATATGTGCTTTGTGATCCTGACACAGCTGATACCAGGAAGAAAGACTCTGTGAGGGTGGCCATAGTGCACTTGAATGCTTGAGTGAAGGGCTGGCCCTACAGAGCTGAAATCTGGTATCCATCCCCACATGATTGAGGAAAATAAAGCAAATACCGACAAACCCTGTGTTAAGCAGGCAAAGTAGCACGACAGGCAAAGGAATAAAATATTAGAAAAAAGCAGGGATGGGTCATACGGACCTCAGAGATGTTCAATACAATTAAATATACGGTTAAATACGCATTAAATACGCATTAAATACGCAATACGCGTATAATATGGTACCGTATTTTATGCAATTTCAGGAGTGCCGATTATTGACCCAAAATGGACCCGATTCGCCCCAAAATCACCCAAAACGTTCCCAATTCTTTTCCAATATATTATATGTTCTTAATATATTATATAATAGCATTGGAAGCGCACTAAAATACTGTTGTTGGGGCGGAAATTGCCTAAAAAGGCCAAAGCCAGGCAAAAAACGGCAAGTTTTGCAATCGTATAATACGGCTTAATTTGTTCAATATGATAAAATATGTGTTAAATACCATACGGCGTATTATACGAATACGCCGTATGAGTCATATGATATGATGTATGGGTCATACGGTATGACCCATCCCTGGGAGAAAGGAAGTTATTAGCTGAGTCCCGGGTGCTAAAACAAGCAAAAGCTTTTCCAAGGGCTGTACATCTTGTACATAGCCCTGGCCAACCCTTTGTTCGTGGTAGGGGAGGATGGTAGGAGAATGATAAGTTATATATCCTGTCACGTGCGATTAGAAACACGCATAATTTCCTACGTTGCTCTGCGCACCTGCAACGATAAAATGTGGTGAGGAGGAAGGAAGGCACAAGCAAGGCTCAGTCACACCACTTGCAACGGCAGGCAACTGAAGCTGCTTACTCTGTGCTGTTGATTTCATTGCTGTGTTGTGCCGGCATGCCTTGTGCAAATTATAAGGGCTGGTTGACACCGTTGGCAAAAGGCAGCCAAATTGCTGACTTTGAGTGCAAAGTGGCATTTTGTGATTTAGAGGGCATAGCAACATTTTGTACTCGCCATGCTACTTCAGGTGGTGTGAAGGTGGAGGAGGTTGCTGCTGCTGCTGCTGAGGCAGACCAAGAAGGGCTAGCTGAACAGGAGATGGAGGATCAGGAGGGGGGGTTGGAGGCAGAGCAAAAGGTGCTGGGCTATCTGGCACAGGAGCCCGAGTGGAGTAAGGTAAAACAGGGGGGGTGAGGTGCTTGATGTAAGCTCTGGTGTAGGGCACGCTTTGCGGTGGAAGTTGAAAGGAGGAAGTGCTTTGTTTGGTGCATCGTACGAGAAGCTCATCTTTGTCATGATAAGCAAGTGTCTATAATGATGTGCACTTCATGGGACATGGCTAGCGTGCGGCATGGGGTAGCACTCAGTGGGACATGTTTAGCGTGAGTCATGGGGTAGCACATGAAAGCACTTCATGGGACATGGTTACCGTGCAGCATGCTTCAGGGATCCTTCTTACAGTTCAGCCGGTACCTCCTCCTCTGCTCAATTTTGGCAGCTCCCAATCATCAATATCATGTACACGCGCAATACCTGTCAATCCCCTGAGTGGCTCGCTGTCTATTGCGCTTGGCCTCATGCTACAAGAGTCTCTCAACACTTTGACGTTGAAAGTGTTAAAAGACTCATGTGCATGAGGCCAACCTTGCACTCAGCGCTGCCCACAATTCGCCCATCTGAGCCCCTCGGCACTCCGCCCCATAGCGTTGGAGGGCGCACACTTACACAAAGCTCACTGTGGTGGGCACAGCATGCGCAGCACCGCCACCTTGTCTGCTGCTCACCTATGCCTCGTGAGGTATTGCAGCCTGAAAGGGGGCCACACCCAAAAACCTGTGTGGTTGACGCACTTCTGCCTTGCCGACTCACCACTCGCTTTTATGATCTGTGCTTGGAGACACGTGGCTTACGGCAGAGATGTAATGAAAGATGCTTTGACCATGTAGTAAACAGAATAGATTGTGTATAGTCGTACACTTGCACACTTGTCAAACATTTCCACCCATCTGAGCCCCTCGGCACTTTGCCCTGTAGCGTTGGAGGGCGCACACTCTTTTTTACACAGCTCGCTGTGGTGGGCACAGCATGCGTAGCACCGCCACCTTGTCTGCTGCTCACCTGTGCCTCGTGAGGTATTGCAGCCTAAAGGGGGCCACACTTGGAATCATGTGTGATCATTAGCACTACAAACCCAGGCTCCTATTCCTTAATGGATACAGGGAGTGGTCTTCTCTGCCTGCGTGCAATTTTCCCTTGCAGATCTAGGGCTTACATGCAGATCTAGGGCTTACATGCTCAATGCGTTAAGTGTTTTTGCTGTTTTTTAAAAGACGTACAGTCTGTACCATCCAAACGTACAATTGAATGATGACTTGACATGTCCCGTGCAAGCAATGATGCTCCACACCTTCTGCCAGAAAGATTTGATTCAAAACTGTTTCATATGGGCGCCACTCCTCTTCAGGTGCTGGACACCGGCAGTGGGCAGGTGTATTACTGGCACCTGGGCACCAACGAGGTGGTGTGGGAAGTGCCCGCTGGCTTTGATGCCGATGACCTCATCCCTCCTGAAACGGAGGAGCCGGTGAGGAGCAGGAGGCGCACGCTCACAAACTCACATGTATAACTCACACATTTACACATATGCACTATGCACACACACATGTGTACTCTTACGTATACATACACTTCTTTCATATTCCAATCACACACACAAACACACACACGCAGGAGCAGCAGGCAGAAGGACTGGGGGGTGAGCAGCCACAGGAGAGGGGGCAAGGAATTGTAGGTGGGGAGGAAGGGGCAATGGGGAAGGAGGGGACGTGGGGTAAGGGTTGCAGGGAACGCGAGACAGCAGCAGCAGCAGCAGCAGCAGGAGCAGGAGCAGGAGCAGCAAGAGAGGAATTAGAAGGGAAGGGAGTGAAAGTGGAAGGTGGTGCTGAGGGTGGGGCGGGGGAAG
>Ga0307968_1002992_pt1 | contig 14070 bp, 18 predicted proteins | sample OrgLakmetagen650_FD_201834 | JGI IMG/M metagenome (GOLD analysis project Ga0307968, IMG submission 201834) | Saline water microbial communities from Organic Lake, Antarctica - #650 | ecosystem: Environmental > Aquatic > Non-marine Saline and Alkaline > Saline | place: Antarctica: Organic Lake... | reverse complement strand
GGGCGGCTGCCTCCACCCCCCCCTTTGCAGCCCCATCATAATAGGCAGGGGCAACATGGGTATTTAGATCAGCAGAATTGGAGAGGGAGGGGGCAACGTGGACGAGGTTGGGGGGGGTGGTGAAAAAAGGGAAGGACTGTTGTTGGTTGATGCTTATAGGAGTAACAAGGGCGGACAGCCCTTCAACTCTTGACAAATCAGGTCATGTCTGTCTGGGAACGATGAGTACATGGTCTTGTGTTAATGATGAGTACATGGTCTTGTGTTAATGATGAGTACATGGTCTTGTGTTAATGATGAGTACGTGGTCTCGTGTTAATGTATCTTCTGGCGAGCACCCATGTTCAGCAGCAGGGCTACGTATTGAAGGAAGGGGCAGGGTGGGCGTCAGGGGTGCTGGTAAACAGAGAGGAAGCAGGTGCTCCACTACTAGTGCGTATCAGCACGATCACCCTTATTAATTACAATGTGAGGAGGAGGCCAGTGTAAACTCGCACGCATTTGTTTCTAGCTCCTGCTTTGGTGATGTGACGGCGCACACTTGCGTGGTGCAGTGCTTGTCTGAAGATGCATTTCACCTCTTTGAAAGTGATTTGTTTGTACGTTGATAAGGAAATGGACACGATGTATTGGAGTTTATGAGGCTTATAATTCCTCAACCCTTAATACAAACCTTCTACCTTGATTGTGGTCTAGCATCTAGCATGCATGAGGAGGATGCTTTCGCAGAAGATCGAGTAGCGATGGTCAGATGCTATCATTCTGGCAGTTCATAGGCAGTGATTGTTTCTCTCAACCCTCTCCCGATGTAGAGGTCCAACAATATTTTCGGACGAAATGGCTTGAAGTAGATCGTTAATACTGTTAGTGATGAGAAAGTGACGCTGCCTAGCATACTCAACTGAGTTGGCCATTAAAACTAAAGTTTCTTACCCAGTTGGTGTGTAAATGAGTGCATCAGTTTTGAAACTGAGGCTTTCTCAGTTGGTGTATAAAGTAAGGGACAAACTCCCAGTTTCCAAACTGACGACTGTGATACTTCTTCCGTTTCCCTCCCTAGGCCCTCAAAACTGCCAACTTCACCAAGTGAGGTGGTGAAGCTGCAACTGGCAACTCCCAGTTTCCAAACTGACAACTGGGCTGACTCCTCACTACCAACTTTGCCAACTAAGTTTGCCAAAGTTGCAATTGGCAGGAGAGCTTTTATCAAATTAGTGCATGGAAACCTATTTGTTTCTTCACAGTGAGGGGCATCGTTCTGAGGCCCCGGGAGGAAAATAGAGGAGTGCTTGCCCAGTTGACAGTTTAAAAACTGGGAGTTGACAGTTTATTTAGAAACTGGGAGTTGCCAGTTGCAACTTTGGCAACTCAGTTGGCAAAGTTGAACCTGGGCGTTCCTAGATCCACCAGTTTTTAAAATAAACTGACATTATAAAGTTGGCAAAGTTGGCATAGTTTGGATGTTAAAAACTCCAGTTTCCAACCCCAGTTTCATTTTAAATTTTTTTGACAGCGACTGGGGTCAAAGCTGGGAGTTGTCAGATGGAACTTTGGACCAGCGTCTCTGAGAGACCTCTTTGATGATTCGAGTTCTGTATAAAATGGCTTCGCTTCTCTTTTTATGAGTATAATGATTTGCAGGGTCTGCGTGTTTAAGAAGCGAAGCGATCTAAGCCAACGGTAGACAGCGCCGGTGTGGAAGCGCATAAATGGCGCATTTACAACGATTTGGGTTAATAACCTAGCATGTTTACAATGTAGTTAACTTCCGCCTCTTTTGCTTACCCCTCCACTGCCTTCTGTTTCCGGCGGTCAAAGTTGGGCCAGAGATTCCCAGGCGGCCCTGTGGCTCAGACTTGGTTTAGATGAAGGACATTTTATACAGGTCAACGCCACTTAATGAATCCACACCCATTATTCCTTCATCGACCCCCGACGCCTGGATAAAGATAAGTGAAAAATGTTCCGCAGAAATTAATTCAGCAATCTCGTTGTAAATGCAAAAGTGCTGCATCTCTCACCAAATCGCCCGCTTTTCAGCCCAACCGCATGAAATCCAACTGACTGGCTCTGTTGGTCTCTTTCTCTTTCGACCCGCCACCGGACACCTGAAGTGAGATTCACTTCATAAAACATTACATAAAAATATGTTAGCCAAAATGAAATTGAAAGTAAGTTTGTACAGTCTGTAGTGTCGCTCGCTTGGCAAACGGTGTGTGGAAAATACAGGGATGTGAATGTAGAAATTAACGAGCGCCTTAATTTGAACAACAGGAGAACGCCACCTCTTCAATTGAAGGACCTTAGAACTGCTCGCAGAAAGTGGGTATCATCCTCTCCCCCCCCTGTCAGGGATACACACACGTACACACACACACACGCACGCGCGTGCGCGCACACACACACACACACACACACACACACACACACACACACACACCAGCACACACACACACACACACACACACACACACACACACACACACACACACACACACACACACCCCCACACACACACACACACACACACACACACACACACACACACACACACACACACACACACACACACACACACACAAGAGCACACACATACTGCACAGTGGGTTGCGCTGCTTCAACGGCAGTGGGAGGGACGGCTCAGGGAGAACCACAGCCAGTGAAGCAGACGAGTGATGTTGGTGGAAAACAGGTACTTATTTCACTGTGTTTTATATTCTGATAGATCTGCACTGTTCAATACTGGTATTACCGATAGTACCGGTAATAGTCACCCATCTTCGTTGTAAATCTTTCATCGCAGGTGGAGGCTACCACAACAATGAAGCACTTGGAGGGGCATGCAGCAGTGGTCTCAACGAACGGAGAAGAAAAATTGCAGACCTTCAAAGTATGCTGCTAGTCTGATGCATGTATACTTTCACACAATATGGTACCTGCCTGTAAATATGATTTATTATACACTTTCACAGGTTGTGATAAAGGCGGGCGTTAAAGCTACTTGGTCTCTGTGCGATACATTCAAAGATCTGCTCCCTTTTCCAGGTAATCTGATTAAACGTGATCAAAGGAAGCTTGCAGTTCCGTGTCTCAAGCATACCAGCTTTTGCAGCTTGAAACTGTTGCTGCCTACCATTTAAATCCAGTGATTACAAGTGCAAGGTGGGGTGAGTGCATAGCATCCCTGGATCCGTCATTGAACAGCTTCTTTCTTCAGTAATAGATCGCAGAATATTTCGTTCGTGCATTTGCTAGAATGGGTGGTTGCTAGCAAGCCTGCAAGCCAATTCCAAACACACTTGCAGGAAGTGCAGGCGTGGCTCTGATCAAAGCTTGACATTTTCGGCGCAGGAGATACAGTCGTGGCCCTGAGTTCAGATATAATTATAATATTTTTGCTGCAGGAGGTGCAGGCGTGGCCCTGATAGGGCAAATTGCGGAGCTGGTCAGCACTGCTATGGCCAACAAAGACAACTTGGAAGCCTTGCTTGAGCGTGCTGGAGAGTTGATGGTACGTGGTGTGTGTGTGTGTGTGTGTGTGTGTGCTTGTGTGTGTGTGTGTGCGTGTGCGCGTGCGTGCGTGTTTGTACGTGTGTGCATGTGTGCAATTATTGCGGGCAGGATCTTCCACAAACGTGACTAAATGGTTAGTGCGTTCATATGTACTGCTCGTTGTGGTAAACAAGGTGAAAAGGAGTTTAAACAAGCTGCACGCGTAAGGAATCTTGGCAAGGTCGTGGCATGTGCTTGCCTGTTGTATATAATGATGTGCCCTCCGTGTCATCATGGGATCGGCAGGCAAGCAAATTTGCAATAAGGAATCTTGGCAGGGTCGTGGCACGTGCTTGCCTGTTGTATATAATGATGTGCCCTCCGTGTCATCATGGGATCGGCGGGCAAGCAAATTTGCAAGAATCAGGGAGCAAGCAAATCTGCAGAAGCACGTGGCGATTAAAACAAGAAGGGGTCCTCCACATTTTATTGGTACCTACATTCATTTTGCCCTCCAAACCAGTTTGCACATTGTACCAAAACATGCACAAAGCTGGCGTTGTGACGCAAAGGATGAGAGGGAAGCAGAGACAATGGTTTCGCTTTCTTTCCATTTGCTTTTTCTGCAGGGCGTCATCCAAACTCCTCCTTCCCAGACGTCATCATTGACCTTCACAACTAGTTGCATTATTTGGCTAGATAATTGAGTTTTGGGCTAAAAATGCATCTGGCCTGGTACGGCTGCTAGATATAGGAACTTGCAACAACCACAAGGACGGAGATAAGGATAACCACAAGGATGGAGATAAGGACAACAGTGCTGAACTTGTCGCTCACAGGATGTCATCATAGAGAAGCACACCAGTCAGCAGGACATGGAGGCACAAGGGAGCTCAGTGGCCAAGAGGTCAGGTAGCCGCAAATTCAGCAACCTGGTAGAAAGGCTGCAAGATCTGCTGGAGGTGAGTGTGGGGGTTGGAGTGAGTCTGCATGTATGTGTGTGTCTGTGCATGCATGTTTATGCGGGTGTGGGTGTGGGTGTGGGTGTGGGTGTGGGTGTGGGTGTGGGTGTGGGTGTGGGTGTGGGTGTGGGTGTGCGTGTGCGTGTGGGTGTGTGCAGAGGGTGAAGGCGTTTGTATGTGTGTGTGTGTGTGTGGGGGGGGGGGGGGTAAGTAAGAGTGGAATCCTTAAGGAAAGAAAAATATATGCTGATCCTATTAGATGTGATTTTGAATTCAGCACTGGATGGTATGAGCAGGGAATTGATTGTATCAGCTGATGATGTCAGCAGAAAATTGATGGTATCAGCAGTGAGTTCGAATGCAGCAAAGGGATGGTATGAGCAGGGAGAGTTGTATGCAGTTACGTGCACAAGAATGCTGCATCGCCTGAAAATAGAAATAATTACGTGCACAGCTGTTCATTGTCTTCTTATTCATTGTCTGGGAATGAAATCATTTACGTGCACAGGAATGTTTTGCATTGCCTGAGAAATGGAATCAGTTACGTGCACAGCTGTTTTTTTATCGTCTAGGCAGCTGGTCTAGGAATGAAATCAGTTACGTGCACAGGGATGTTGCATCGTCTGGGGAAGGAGCTGCGTGCGTGGAGAAGCATGTGGGAGTGCGCAAAGATGACTACTAGTGTGTGTTCGGATGGGATGAGGAGCATGATTTAAGAACTGAGTGTGTGTGCTGTGTGAGGCAGGTGCATGCAAATAGCACCTTATTGCACGTCAACAAATGTATCAATGTATTCGATCGTAACTATCACGCAATCATCCCCATATGTGCACCCCGGAAAATTCGCGCCTTCCCTACATTCATAAAGCGTTATATTGTCTGGGGCGTACTAACCTCACAGAGCTTTTGTCCCCAGCCCGATGCTAGTCTGGTGTTCTGGTAGTCTGGTGTCCTGATGCTAGTCTAGTGTTTTGTTTAAATGGGGCGGGAACGGAGGGAATGCACATGGGTAGGGTTGGCCAGAGTGTTACCATGCACCAAACATGACCTTATATTGGTTATTTCCCTGCCAAATATATTTTATGCACACTGTATATATATAGGGTTGGCCCAAACCGTATGACCGTATATACGCCGTATCCTCGGTACGCGTATATCCGGTACCGTATTTGAGATTTCTGACCGTATGTGACCGTATATGGACCGTATTTGCAGGTGGTACACCCCAGACTCGGGTTCAATTCCTTGCAACAGCGATTTTTGCTCTTTTTGGTCCAATTTCTTTTTGTCGCGGCTTTTTGAACTGAGCATTCCCTTAACTTCTTACTTACTTATATGCATGTATTTGCATTAAATACTTTGTATAATGTATGGTTATGGTAGTTAAGCCTCTCTTTACACTGAAAAATGCCACTTTTTGGTCTTTTTGGCTTCGAGCAGGCCTAGCTCCCCAGCCTTTCATTTTTTGGGTATGAAATATCGGTTCATGCGTGCTCAGCTCTTCAAGAGCTACAAAATGACCCCCTTATGAATTAATTCTGAGTATATCAAAATTTCCTTATATACGGTATATACGATTATACGGTGTATATACGGTCATATACGGCATATATACGGTATATGGAAATCCCATATACGGTTTGGGCCAACCCTATATATATACGATCCTGGCCAACCCTACACATGAGCACAGGCACAGCTGTGTAAAGAATAATATTGTTCACACCTCGCAGGGCAAAATGCATTTTATGCTGATCAAGTATGGATATGTTTTGCAATGTTACCCTTCAAAAATAAACAAAGGAATATTACAGGGTACAGGAACAGAAACAGAAAGGATGGTTTAACGCAAGTACTTCCAAAGTGCTCCGTACTTTGTCCTAAGAGGTCACATGTTCTTTAAAGAAGCAAGGACAGTTTTGTTGCTCTTTTGCAGGTCCTAATGGAGAAAACAATTGCGTACACAATTGCGTACACGTATGCACACACACATACATACACAAGCACACACACACACACACACAGACACACACACACACACACACGCACACACACTCACACACTCATTTGCAGGCCATATTGGCGTACACACGCAGTTACTGTGACAGGAACTTTGTGCTGAAGCTGTTGATGGCATCCCATGACAGGGATAGCCACCAAGGCATGGTCAATGATCTGGCAGAGCTGCTAGTTGTGAGTCCTGCCGCCATGTGGATATATACATGCAGTCATTTTGCGTCATTCATGCTGATATAGGGGCTTATCTGGCAGAGCTTCTTGTTGTCACAACACACAGTCCTGCTGCCATCAGATGAAATAAATGGTGGTCTGGATTGGGGCGATATAGGCTAGGGAGCGATGACGTGGTGCTTGCGTCTGTGTGCATTATTGTAGGGGGCAAAATGCGACCGATTTTCTTTGATCTGTTGATGCACAGACAGGTGCATTGTTTTAGGGGGCGAAATGTTACAAATTTTCCTTGATCTGTCGATGCACAGACAGGTGCATTATTGTAGGGGGCAAAAAGCAACCGCTTCCCTTTGATCTGTTGATGCACGGACAGGTGCATTGTTTAGGTTGAGGAATGCAATCAACCTTCAGCCAATTGAAATGCAACCAATCTTTGGCCTATTGAACGTAATTCAAGGGAGGAGAAGGATGGAATCGAGGAAGAGATAGGTGTAGATTGCGCCTCCACTGCCTTTTCTTGCGTGTCAAAAGTAACCGTGTGCTGCTTCAATACCTCTGCTTCTCCGCACCCTGTGCCATGTTGTACCAACTATAGAGCATAGGGCTGATGTACTACACGGAGCTTTGCTCACATTTTGCATCCAAGAAACATATCAATAAACATGTTTCATCCAATAAACACAAATATTTTGTATCCAATAAAGCTCTGCCTCTAAATGTTGCAGGATGCCCACTTCTCAGTGAGCGTTGAAACTCACTCCATTTCTCTGGAAGTGCATGCCATGACTTCGGAGATGAAACAAATGATGGAGGATGCTCGAAACAGGACTCCATACGTGGTAGGTTGATCACTTACTTTCGATCACTTGTTAACTCTTTGCACAAAAGGGCAACGCACTTAGCTTGCACTGCAATACACCATGGCTAAGCACATAGCGCAAACGTTTCTCCAGCTGTTGCCTCTCTGGTCCAGCTCCAACTGCAATGGGTACTTCAAAATACAAACTGCCATCAACACATCTTGTCATTTTTGTACTTTTCCTCAGGACCACTCCTCTGAGGTTCAGCGCATGGTTGAGGGGCTAGGTGGCATCGACTCTGTGCTGAAAAGCGAGGACAAGCTGCACCAAGTCGCTCAGCACTTGGACGCAGGTACTGTTAAACAGTTGTTAAAAGCAAATAATGTTAACACTTCAAACATTAAAAGAACACGAGATACGCCTTAAAGAGGCCTTTGATTGGATTTTATGGAGTAAGGGAGACGCCTCTTTAGGTTGTACTGCTAAAAAGCAGATACTTCGTGACATGGACATGGGAGTGTCGCAATAGTTTTGATCAACACAGGCCACAATCAAAGCATTGAAGACTAGCTGTTTGTAAGTTGCCCAGCAGTTAAGCCAGGTGGTGGTTTATTTATCATGCAAACAGAACTGCCATTGGGGAGCATTTTTATTTATGCCGGTCACACATGTGTGTGTGTGTGTGTGTGTGTGTGTGTGTGTGTGTGTGAGTAAATGTGTGTGTTAAGTCTCGCTTGAGTCTACCAAAGAGGTCACTTCACGTTGCAGGTTACCAATATGCATCTGCATGATGACTATGGTTGGCCAGCATTGTGCATTCAATCCGTATACGACCGTACATACAGAAACGTAATGCGAGAACGGCCCTAAATACACCGTAATAACGGACGCTCGTATGATTCTGGCCAAACCTAGTAATCACCCTTTGTGGATGCCCATTTTGTGAGCTAAATAATGTAATGACGTGCAATTGCGGATGCAGGTCAAAGTCTGACAATGGCAATGATCCAGAGCCAGGTGTGTGGGTGTCTAAGTGGGTGTGTAGGTGTGTATTTGTGTGTGTCAATGGATATCTCCTCCGAGAAAGAAAACTGTTTTCTTCCGAAAAACACCCATCCCCCTACTACTAACTATGAGCTGGTTGCCATTCTTTGGCTGCTGTGCTCTCACACACAAGAATGTTGAACCCTGAAGTGGCAGAATGCAGGCTCTATGCTTTTCTAAATGACTGCTGAGTGCACAAGTCTATAGTGCTGATTAAATGCCCTTAAATGGAGGTGGAGGGAAAGTGTTGTTAGCATAGACAAGTGCTGCAAACGTGCTTCACTTGCTTTGTTAGAGAGTTAGAGAGACAAAAGGGCATGTTTCACAGGTTCTACAAGCCTCTTGCAAGGCACAAAACAAAATCATCGACCACGTCAATTGTAATGCATGTACACCAGGTGCAAGCGTCTTTTGAGGCGGCTTCTGCAGCTAATGATGTGGGAGTCCACAGCTTGATCCAGCACACAGACATGCGCACATTCTGGAGGAAGTATTTTGCTGGCCTGCCAAAGGTCTGCTGTGCGTCCGTGAAGATCGGCGCTGCTCAGGCGGCTGATTTATAGTGTTGCCTCCCTTTGCCTTTTTGTGCTCTGACAGCTGATGGATTAGACAGCCAGCAGTTTGGTTTCTAAAGTTAGTTTAAATGTTGGGGACAGGGCCACGCAAGCGTGGCCTCGCGCTCACACAGAACACCACAATTTTTTAACAAGCACATTTTGCAATGTGGATTGATTGATCGCACTTAACTCTCAGCCTTTTATTCTGCTACCTTCGCTGGCATGAGGCAATTTGCAGCAGCTTTACGGTGATTTGGAAACCACAAGCAAGGACGACCTTTTTCACAAAACTGTGCTACTTGCAGGTAGATTGGGACATATGGTGGTGTGCGTTTCCCTCACGCCTAGATGAGGTGATCAAGGACAATCAGACCATCAGTCAGGTGACGTTATGAGCAATCTTATCAAAGGCCCTCAGTACCAGGAATTTCTCCTAATTTCTCCTTTTGTGACAGTGTGGGAGTTGAACACGAGTGCATGTGCATTTGCACAACCCGAGCATTGATTCAGGGTTTTGAGGCTGTTGCTTCCTGGCAGCAGAGTAACAATTTAGGGGAGGGGCAGAAGGGCAAATTAAATGTCTTTAGCCCGACCACAAACTACTAGATTGCATGGATGAACCATGGAACGTGCCTTGGCGTTCTACTGCCTGCCAAACTGCTCTTGATTGCTTGCCCCTCTCTAATTGTCCCTCAGGTTGTCGCATTGCTGGAGAATGAGCATGCGCAGCAGCTCTTCCAAGCTTACGTTGAGAAGAAGGGCGCAGACACCATCAGCGTGCGAGAGGTGCGTGGAGGGAAGTGCGAGCAAAAATAAGTGAGAGCAATAAATATTGCTGTACTTGTTTAAATCTCAGTTTTGAGTATCAACTGTTGCCGTGTCTGTTCTTACTTAGCATAAAAAAGTGTACAAACCACGTGTACAACAGAACCTGGTCCAGAAAAACACCAACCAGTACATATGAACAGTAGATTGTGGAATTCCCGAGCAGCAGCAAGGTACTGAATGAAGGCCTTTGCGAGGCAGGCCACGTGACGCTGAAGCTTTGCACAATGTTTCCATCATGTGAACTGCAGAAATACTTATCCACTCCTTTTAACTCTATCTTTCGCCTGGTTTGTTTGCATGTTGTAGGTACAGGCTGGTTTTCCTGCAGGGGAGGATATCTTGGAGGTGGTGATCAAGGCAACTCAGCATGCTGCCTCAAGTTTGAAGGGTGAGGTCGGGGCAAAAGAGCAAAAGATCGCTGCAGCCTTGTGCCCCTCTGGAAAGGAGGGAAAGGCTACTGGGTTGTGCCTGCTCCCAATCCCTGATGCAATGTACACAGGTGAGCCATCTACAGGGTGGGGTATCTCACAATATCAAGCCTCTAGCACGCCTCCTGGTTGCTCTAGGTTTCTGTGGGTGTCTGTAAGTATCTAGGTGTCTGTAGGTCTAGGTATGAAGCAACAGATGCTCATCATGCTACATGCGTAGGCTTGGCCAGAAATGTATAAATGCACCAGAAATGACGGTATGTCTGGTGATTTCCCTGCCAAAATACCAAAATACCGCATACCATACGGTACCTTTGAGGTTTGCAAAAAACAAATAATAAACCCCCGTGCGAGCAATACGAGGGGGGCAACACTTAATTAATAAACACAATGTGAGCCTATGCGAGGGCCTTCTGGCTCGACGCTGCACGTGCACGCTTGTGAGCATGCTTTTCTGCGCACATGTCCATGCGTGTGCGTGCGCGTGTATGCATGCACAGGGATGCACATGTGTGCGTGTATGAACATGCGTGTACATGTGTATGCACACTCGTATGCACGCGTGCGCGGTACTTGTGCATGTGAAGGACGGCACCTGCTTACACTGCTGCTCCTCCCCAAATATCCCCCTGCTGCTGATGCCTGAGGTCAGCCTAGGCCTACCAGGTGGCCTTTTCTTTGCTGCTGCTGCTGCTGCTGCTGCTGCTGCATCCCGCTCTGCCTTTTCTGCCCTGTCCTTTGCAACCTGTTCGCATGCACTTCTCCTGCTTGCTACTCATCTGCCCCCTTCTGATTGCTGTACGGTTGCTGGGTTTAAAGAAGTCTGCAACCCCAAGCTGTTTGTACCCCATGGGGGCCTTGAGGGGCGGCTTGGGAGGCTTTACCGGCCTGTCCCCATTCATACTGAAAATTAATTAACCGCAATGCAAGCTCTGCAAAGCCCTTGTAACTTGATTATCTTATGTGCTTGCGACACACCGCAAGGAGGTGAAAAACGTCAGTGGTACGCGGTGATAAGTATCTTATATGTATGGTTCTGGCCAACCCTATACATGCTGCCTACAGATTTTGGTAGGAGCATGGACGGAGGTGCTGTGTCAGGAAGCTGATTATTGTCAGTCCCAGGTTGGCTATAAACGTGTTTCCTATAAACGTGTTCAGACGTACAGGCTTATGCAAGCAGCAAGCTGGCAAACCTTTCAGGCAAAGGCTTATAATAGCCAAGGTCAAAATACTTGATCTTTGATTAATGTGGTGAGCGGACACACCGCCTGTCTTTTTCCTTGCTTCTACAATTTGTGGAGCAGAGGCAGGCAGCCCTTGTTTTGCAAACATGGGCATGGGAGTCTCAGGTTTTGCGCTTAGAGAAGCCACCACATATATTCAGGGTTGGCCATAACTATATGTACGGTGTATATATGGTATTTTTGACAGGGAAATCACCAAATATATGGTCGTATACGTTGTATATATACAGTTCTGGCCATCCCTACATCTATCTGTTTTGACATGCAGGCCGTGAAGAAGAGGCAGCCAGCCTCGTACAGCAGCTGCAGCAACAGCTGCACAGCAGCAGCCCCTACACTGCAACCCTCTGTCTGGTGGCAGGTAGTGGGTTAGGGAAGTCAAGCTTAGCGCTTGATGTAGGATGGCGCTTGACTCAGACTGGATCCATCCCAGGTCCGTGGGTGTGTGGATGGGTAAGACCATCGTATTGTCTGTATGTTGTGGGTGTTTGAGTTTCCTTGCATTGCCTTGCAAATCCATTCCGACCTGTGGGTGAGTGGTTGGCTGGTTGGGATCAGTGCATTGTCTATATGATTTTGAATGTGTGTGAGTTCCTGTGCATTGGCTTGCGTATCCAATGCAGTTCTGTGAGTGTGGGTAGGTAAATCACTGATCACTCTCACACATTATGGGATGTGATTTGCTCTGCATTGCCTTGCAGATCTATGCTTGATCCTGGTTGGGTGGGTGGGAAGGGTATTTGCAACCCCTTTACATTTGTATGTGCGAGTCACAGTGCATTGCCTTGTCTTCAAGGGGACAGAGCTGCTTGCTTGATAAATTGTCTGTACCTGTTGGAAAGTAGGGTCGGCCACAACTATGTATGTACATTGTAAATGAACGTGCGTATAGCAATTCCATGCCGAAATATCAACGCTGTGTGTACTATTGTTTTTGGTGCCAAGCCTATGACTCACCCTGTACATGCATCTGTGATGGTACATACATCTGTGTTGGTGTATGTATCTGTCCCTTTGACTCACCCTGTACATGCATCTGTGATGAATGTATCATTCCCTTTACAACTGTATATAAGCAGGCGGCGCGTTGTTTGTGGATTTGCGGGAGGCCTGTGCATTTGAAGATGTGCTTGGAAGGTTCTGCACAGCTCTAGACGTCACCATGGTGTGTGTTGATTTGTCAAAAGCAATCTATTTGTTAGATTACTCAGTCAAAGCGACTGCTACAAAGTGTAGCACGGCACCCTTGAAGGGGCGCAGGAGGATGGGCCATTTCCAGATATTGTTTGTAATTATGCAACTCTCTTTCGTTTACTTATAGCAGATGGGTGTTAAATTTTATAGTTCCTACCATTGGTCCATATCAATGCAGCATAATGATTATGGCCAACCTCATTGTCAAGTAAATGCATTTGCATCCATACCCGTGTTTGCATTTTCGCATCCACATTCAGATGTGCGTGAACACTTACCAATGTGCACGCTAGTTGCATATGTGCACGCCTATGTGTATGTTCTACCGTACGTACACCCTTATGCAGGATGAGCACGCAAGCCAACAAGCCATTGCCCGTATCAACTGGCACACTGAGCAGCTTGGTGGCCCCTTGCTGCTTGTGGTCGACAACGCAGAGGAAGCTGCCAGCCACCAGGAAGACGCGCGCAGTTTCCTTGACTTCATTGCTCAGGTAAGCAAAGAATGCTAAACAATGATATGGACAGCAAGCTGCTCGACAACAGCTTGATGTTGGGAAGCAGAGTTGGGCAGGGCCCCCAGTTCTACAATACTATGTTCAATCACACTGCAAGACACGTGCACAAAACAAGGGCTGTTATATGGCTTGAACCATCCCCATCAGAGACGCATGTAATTGTGTACCCACCACTTCCTGTACATATTTTTACCATTGCATCCAAGCAAATAGCCACCAATGTCTTTAAACATTTATATTGTAGGCTCCCTTTTTTGGCATCAGCTCACAGCTTGCGCTCGTAGCAAACCCAACAATGCGCATCGCATGCTCTGATTTGATGTTATGTTAAAACTGTGCACACTTTTGCAAAACAGGTCGCTAAGCAGGCCGCCCTGGTCATCACCTCCCGAGTTCCGATCATGGCAGGCACACTTTCACAGCATGAGCTCGCTGGCATCAGCGCACCAGCATGCCAGGGCCTCCTGGCAAACATCGCCCCTAACCTTTTACTAGCCGAAGTGATAGAAGCGGTGCAGCTTTGCGATGGGGTGCCATTACTATTGAGGCGCGTTGGTGACGTGCTGAGGTCAGGGCAAGTCACGATACAGGTGAGATAGTGGCTGGTGATCAGTCGGGAAGCCACAGAGTCACACTTGTGTGTGTGTGTGTGTGTGTGTGTGTGCTATTAATACACTATGAGGTCAGGGCAAGTCACGATACAGGTGAGATAGTGGCTGGTGATCAGTCGGGAAGCCACTGAGTCACACTTGTGTGTGTGTGTGTGTGTGTGTGTGTGTGTGTGTGTGTGTGTGTGTGTGTGTGTGTTTT
>Ga0307968_1002989_pt1 | contig 14073 bp, 13 predicted proteins | sample OrgLakmetagen650_FD_201834 | JGI IMG/M metagenome (GOLD analysis project Ga0307968, IMG submission 201834) | Saline water microbial communities from Organic Lake, Antarctica - #650 | ecosystem: Environmental > Aquatic > Non-marine Saline and Alkaline > Saline | place: Antarctica: Organic Lake... | reverse complement strand
CCTCGCGAGGGCCACGTGAAGAGGAGACGGCGAGGCTGGTCTCCTGATAACCATGCACAACCAACACAGGTCGCCAGACCCGACAAAAATTGAGAGAGCCACTGCAACGAGTACAGTGGCTCTATTTTCTTTTTCATCATTTCTACATCCATTGTATGGTGCAAAACACAAAATATTATCCTTTCCTAATCCATGCCGGTAGTGTTTACACCATCTGTGTTCTTATTTCTTTTCTTATGGTTGACGTCATGGTCTGCCTGGAAGCATGTGATGTGCTGAAGCTCTCCAGCCTTCCTTTGAGATATTCTGTAAGTAAATGTATTGATGCTTCCAGTTTATATTCATGCACGGTGAGCTGCAATTCGAGATATCCAAAAGGCCCACCGGACAAAATCATGATGAGTTGTTTAGCTTGTCCTTGGACGATGGTTTTATTTTCAAGCTGTTTTAGCAAAAATCCTTAGCTGTTTGTGTTCACTTGGTGGTCTGAAATGGGTAAGATACCTGTCCCCTTCGTCTTTTTTCCTGAGACAATGAGGGCAGACCAATTCGTATGACTTGGTTGAGATTAATTTGCCTAGTAGTAATTTGCCTAGGTTTGAACTGGGGAAGCCAGCACCAGCCAAGCCAGCAGCATCATTAAAACTAATAGCACCAGGCAAGCCAGTAGCACCAGGCAAATCAGCAGCAGCAGCCAAGCCAGTAGCACCAGCATCAGCGAAACCAGCCTCAGCAGCCCCAGCAACAAAATCAGCGACAAACATCCCCAAGAGAAAGCAGGCACCAGTGACAGATAGCAGCCAGTCAGTCCCACCACAAGTCAGTCAGCCTTGAGCAAATTGCGGTGAAGTTCTGTTCCTTTGCTTGAGGGTCTCATGGATCACAAGTTTGACTCTCTGCCCGGGTTGATAAGGTGGGCCCCAAATGTTACGGTTCCTCTTTTGACCGGGATATATTCTGTGGTCTTTCCTGAGGGTGTATTTGACAAGCTTCTGTGCAGGCTTCTTAAATGTAGAACAAGCATGTGGCAATACAAGAAAAAGCACGAAAAACGCAGGAAACGAGCCTAGGGTTTTCCGAGTTGTAACCAGCCACGGCATTGAAAAAGTAAATGACTGGCAAAGTATTTGTACGAAGTTTGATTCCAATTGCTTGTATCAGGCATTGTTACAAGCACGTCAGCTCCAAATCTGAGGCCACTTTTTCCCACTTGGTGCCCCTTGCTGGAGCCTGCTCATCTCCGCACTTCAACCACGGCGCCTGCGGCAAACAGCTGCCCTCTCCCACGCTTTGCTGCTGCCCTTGTGCTTCTGATACCCAAGCCAAAAAAAACACCACCTCTTTTCTACTCTCAAGCACCTGCAGCACTGATCCACTCCCTCCACCATCTAACTCTAACTCATGGTGCTGTTGCAGATGACGCTGCTGCACACTCCCAATCACTTCCATAGCCTTCCGTACCACGCTCCCTGCCTGCTGCTGGTTAGTGAGCGGTGCTGGCTCAACAGGTCGTGCACAGGAGGGGGTCAGAAGAGAGGGCTGACGCGCAACAGGAATGGCCACTAAAGGAATCTTTAGCTTGGCACAGCTGTCCATGACGCTGTCAAGGCCGCCAGATTCCAGGGGAGAACCAGCATCTGGGACGAGAGGCATTTGCCAGCAGGCCCTGCTTGCAGGGTCCACGCACACAACACCAATAACGTGCTGCTGGCCTGTGGAGCGATACGGTGTAAGTAAAGGATCAAATGAGTAGGGTTGGCCAGAACCATATATATATATATATATATATGCGGTGTATATACGGTATTTTTGGCAGGGAATCACCAAATATACGGTCATATACAGTGTATATATATGGTTCTGGCCAACCCTACAAATGAGCCCTTGTGAATGGTCAAATGGGCCACACTCTGTAAAGGAGCAGGGTTCAACAAGTTGGACAGAACCATTAAGCATTCAGTGCATACCTACACGGTGTTTTTGGCAAAAAGACCACTGAATATATGGTCATACACGGTGCATATATACGATTCTGGCCAACCCTATATAATGGTACATATAATGGTATATAAATACGGTGTATACCTACACGGTGTTTTTGGCAGGGAAATCACTGAATATACAGACATATGCAGTGTATGTATATATACGTTCTGCTGAATCTATAGATGAGCCACCCCCAGGCCCCATTTTATTGATGAATTCCAAATTTTAGGCACCTTTTCAAGAGTTCAAGAGTTGAGGGACGCTCGAGCTACCGACCAAGAGTCGAAGGACGCTCAAGCTACTGATTGAGCTACTGATTGAGCTACTGATTGAGCTACTGACCAAGATTTGAGGGACGCTCGAGCTACCAAGTTGAGGGAGTTGACCAAGAGTTGAGGGACGCTCGAGCTACTGGCCAATGCTGATCGTGAAAAGCATTGAGTCCGTAACCTCAACGACAAGACACAAAGGGGAAGCACTGAAAGCAGAGGACATTACAACGATCAACCTCTTAAACATGCTCCTGTCTCATCAATAAACTTCAGTTGTGTTTAGTGACGTTTTAGGCTGCAGGCTTTTTATAAGATTCTGCTCAGATGCCTTAGAGGCATAAATAGCGAGGTAACCTTACCTTAACTTTTTGGTCTCAAGCTTTTTCCATTTCAGCGCTTAAAGTAGCTGCGGACTAGGTGAAGGGCGTAGACGGTCTGCTGTGTTAAGGGCATCTCAGTCAACTGTTTCTGAGGGGAGGGGGATTTAAATGCATACGGGATTGCAATGCCTAGAGGATTGCAATGGAAAAAGGCCTTCAATCAAGGCATTTGACTGCGCCCAATGCGTGTGACTGCTGTAGTAACTAACCTAATTCCTGTCTGTGTTTCAGCCCCTTCCCATGGAAAACCTGTTTGTTGTCATTTACTTTACAGGTCCACTTTCTTTCCAAAACCTGCAATTACATTACAACAGAAAATTCTTCCTACAATTGGCTTTCAAGACAGTATAACTCTCAGACTGCCCCACCAAACAGCCTCTTCCCTGTCAAAGGGGTCGTAATATCGACCAGAAGCAGGGATAAACGATTTGGTGTATAAATACACAAGCGACAGCAGGGAAGGGTTAAGCCACACAGCGGTGTACCTCAAAGTTCTGGCTGGCACCAGGTGTGTGTGAGCTAGGAGGCAGAATGAAAAAACAAAAGGGGCTGGTAACGACCCCAGACGTGTGTGTGTGTGTGTTTGTGTGTGTGTGTGTGTGTGTGTGTGTGTGTGTGTGTTTAGGAGGCAATATGGAGGTACAACAGGGGCTGAAAGGGGAGGACTTTCAGCCAAGCTGGATACAACGACCCACCTGCGCAACCAAGACAACTCACGCAGCCATCGCCCCTGCCGCCTTTGCTTCCTTTTTGGTCTTGAGCACCAGCACCACCATGCAGCTGTTCCACACGCACTGCCAGTTGTGTGGGACTCACGCCCTCACCCAGCATGAGGAGTGTGATGTCAGTAGAATAAGAAGTCAGTGGGACGGCGTGATCGCACCAAGGGAGGAGGGTGGGTTGCGTGATGCGGTTAATGCGTGGGGTGCGGGGGGTCGGGTTGACGCGTAGGTGACCGTAGCAGCAATGGCGGCAACTGTGAGTGAGTGTGTGTTTGTACATGTGTGTGAGGGTCTATGTGTAATGACCGTAGCAGCAATGGCGGCAATTGTGAGTGAGTACGTGTTTGTGCATGCGTGTGAGGGTCTCTGTGCAATGACCGTAGCAGCAATGGTGGCAATTGTGAGTGGGTGCGTGTTTGTGCATGCGTGTGAGGGTCTCTGTGCAATGACCGTAGCAGCAAGCTTTAATACTTGTGCTGGTTTTGGCTGAATTCAAGTTAATCAGGGGCCGGTTGTGCTGCAATATCATTCAGGTTACCTTAATCAATGTGTAAGGTGTTATCACTAATTGTGAATATTCACTTCCTGTCATTCAGGGGGCATAGCAGGACGAACTCAGCATGCTGAACCAGATAATGTTAACTTATCTTGGAGCTAAGCAAGTGCTTTGATGAACGAGACCAATCAGTTTCTTTGCAAATAGATGTTAGAAGCCAAGGCTGACAAATGTTTTGCTTTGACTGTCGTGCATTCTTGGCGTCAGCTGCGGCGATAGCCCCGTAATACAAACAAATGCCACACTAATAGGGTTGGCCAGAACCGTATAAATACACCGTATATGACCGTATATTTGGTTATTTCCCTGCCAGATATACTGTATATACACCGTATATATATGGTTCTGGCCAACCCTACACACTAAGAGTACTAGCGCTTATGAGACTGGTTAAATGCAAATAATTAGGGTTGGCCAGAACCATATACCTATATACGGTGTATGTACGGTAGCTTTAGCAAGGAACTTGCCAAATATACGGTCATATACGGTGTAAATATACGGTTCTGGCCAACCCTACAAATGATGGGAGGAAAAGTCTGGTGACAGAGCACAGCTGAACACAGAAGCTTCTGCAGTTTGTGCGTACCATCTGACGCAAAACAACTTGACAGAAATTCAGAGAAGCTTCTGCAATTTGTGCGTACCATCTGACGCAAAGCAACTCAACAGAAATTCAGAGCTGATTGGGCCTACCGTCTTCCGCAGCAGTAGCCCCGCGCACGTAAGGCATCTTCAGTGAATACCTACGCACACAGCGTTGAGTTGTGGTGTGTGTGTGTGTGTGTGAGTGTGTGTGTGTCAATGTGTGAATGTGTGGTGCATGGAATGTGTATGATGTGTGGCATGGCATGTGAGCGTGCATGTGTATGTGTGTGTATGTGCACGTGCATGTATATGTGTGTGTATGTGCACGTGCATGTGTATGTGCATGTGTATGTGTTGTGCATGTGTATGATGTGTAGCATGGCATGTGAGCGTGCTGAAGTGAACACCGAAGCACACTGTGATAATTTGTAGTGCGTAGATGTGTGATGGATGACAAAGATTGTGTGACGTGAGGTATGAGGATCTGTGTAGTCACGTCATATGTAGGGTTGGCCAAAACCATACATACTTACGTATATACGGTATTGTTAGCAGGAAAATCACCATACATATGGTCATATACGGTGTGTATATACGGTTCTGGTCAGCCCTAATCACATGCATACATTGTGCATACATTGTGCATACATTGTGCATGCATTGTGCATACATTGTGCAAACATTGTGCATACATTGTGCATACATTGTGCATGCACTGTGCATGCATTGTGCATACATTGTGCATCCTGCATTCCTTGTGCATGCATTGTGCATGCATTGTGCATTATTGTGCATACATCGTGCATACATCGTGCAAGCACGTCCAAAATGAAGCAGTGAGAAAGAATGGCGTCCAACCCAAGTCATTCAGTGAAGGTCGCATTTGGAACGACTCGAATTATGGGCTCATCCTTTTTGCAGAAAAGCCATGCTAATCGGTACCATGAGAGGCCGAAGCATGGAAGGGGGTCAAACCAACTAGTGAGATATGCCAATCATATATGTCGGCGCTACACCTAGCAGTCCTTTGTTTGTATCAACTTGCACTCCTTTGTTTGTATCACCTTGCAGTCCTTTGTGTGTGTCACCTTGCAGTCCTTTGTATGTGGCCTACATCTAAATACAGGCTTCTTATCCAAGCTGTGTGTGTGTGTGCTATAAACAGATCACGCTTTATGCATATTAACGCACACACCGCAGCAATTCCAGCTAATTTTTCAAACAGGATTGTATAAAATCTAATAAAAAACCAGCAGTATGAAGATCCATAAATAAGAACTGATTTGCAAGCATGCAGTTACAGACTAATGAAGTGTGCCTTGTGCGTTCATTTGCAAAAATAGGTAACACCGTCATCGACACACACACGAGCACACATACACACACACACGCACACACTCACGTACATTAGGTAACACAGTCATAGCCACACACACACACACACAAACACACACACAAACACACACACGCGCACACACACACACACACTCACACACATAGGCACATACACACAAGCACACACACACGCACACACCCACACGCACCTGGTATCCAGACACAGGATCGGTGTATTGCCTTGATCCCAACGCACAGGCTGCAGCATGGGCCTCCTCCACATCAGGGGGTAAGCTTGGTGCACAGCTGAATGGCTTATGCGATGCACAGCTGGTGTGCGAACAGGCACCTTCAGCAACAGCAGGATCAGCATCCACACAGGTGCAACCGATTGCAGCAGCAGCAGGACTAGCATCAGTAGAAAGGGCACCACCATCAGTCGCAGCAGCAGCAGCAGCAGCACCACTACCATCCGTCACAGCAGCACCAGCAGCAGCAGTGTTCTTGGGCGTGTGTGCTCGTCCGTTTGCGTTTGAAAGTGCTACCGAAGTAGCTGCCTTGGCCGCCCTGAGATAGAGGACACAGTTTGTACGCATTATAGGGAGACACAGTTTTGAAGAGTTGAATGCATGCCACGTTGGAAATAACAGTGTTGAGTTGAATGCACGCCACGTTGGAAATAACAGTGTTGAGTTGAATGCATGCCACGTTGGAATTAACAGTGTTGAGATGAATGCACGCCACGTTGGAAATAACAGTGTTGAGTTTAATGCATGCCACGTTGGAAATGACAGTGTTGAGTTGAATGCATGCCACGTTGGAAATAACAGTGTTGAGATGAATGCACCCCACGCCGTAAATGCAGGGCTGGCCAGAACCGTATATTTGGTGGTTTTTCTGCCAAAGAAACCGTATGTACACCATATATGCATGGTTTTGACCAACCCTACGTATATACACTTATATTTCAATCCATTGATTTCACAGAAGAGTGCACTAAGGGTGGAAGGCAGTACACTAAGGGTGGAAGGCAGTACACTAAGGGTAGAAGGAATAACACTGAGGGTAGAAGGAATTACACTAAGGGTGGAAGGCAGTACACTAAGGGTTGGGGCAGGGTGCTTAACTGTATGTTTACTCTACGCTGGCTGATCAGCAATGTCTATCAGCCCAACACATGTGGCTGCCGGTTACCCCCCTTTGTAAACCCTTTTGTAAACCCCTTAGCAAACCCTAAGGGTGTAAGGCAGGGTGTTCAACCAAATGTTTACTCTACGCTGGCTGATCAGCAATGCCTGTCAGCCCAACACATGTGGCTGCCGGTTACCCCCTTTGTGAAACCTTTTGTAAACCCCTTAGTAAACCCTAAGGGTGTAAGGCAGTTTATTTGTGGCTGGCCGAGACCAGTCAGCAGCCGATCAGCCAAACAACCTGGCTGAAGGTCACCCCTCATTGTAACCATTAACCATAGTAAACCCTAAGGGTGGAAGGCAGGGTGTCGGAATTGCACTACCCAGGAGTCAAAGGCAGGGTGTTGGAATCGCACTTCCCAGGAGTCAAAGGCGCACGTCTATCTGGCATTTGTTGCTTACAAGATGAACTCATTCATGAGCTCATTTTACGGTATGAGCAGGTGAGCAGCCGTACTTCTTGATTGAAAGCCTTTTCCTTGTAAACCTTGTATCTTGCAAGATAGGCTGTGCGTACAAAATAGGCTGTGCTTAGAAAAATAGGCTGTGCTTACAAAATAGGCTGTGCTTAGAAAAATAGGCTGTGCTTACAAGATAGGCTGTGCTTACAAAATAGGCTGTGCTTAGAATAATAGGCTGTGCGCACAAGATAGGCTGTGCTTACAAGATAGACTGTGCTTAGAAAAATAGGCTGTGCTTACAAGATAGGCTGTGCTTCAGGCAGGTGAGGCTGTGCATTTCCACCAGCACAATATCAACACTTGCTGATTAACATCACTGGCTGAGTAGAACGTTATCATCACTTACTGATTATCACATCACTTGCTGATTACCACATCACTAACTGATTATCACATCACTTGCTGATGAGCACATTATCATCACTGGCTGATTATCACATCACTTACTGTATCACATCACTTGCTGATGAGCACGTTATCATCACTGGATGATTATCACATCACTTGCTGATAATTGTTTGAGACAGCTCTACAGCGTCTGCACAAGGCGCTAGAAAAAGAAAAAAGGGAAGAAGAAAAAACTGCGCAGGCGGCGAAAAAACACTCCCCACATTAAATAAGGAAAAGAGCCACTTTGGTACCACGTACCGTTAAGCTCCTCCACCAAAGGATAAAAGGAAAAGATCAATGGGGATCAGGAGGGTTGCAGGCTTGACCTGAAACCGTCTCCTGATGAGATTTTATACAAAATATGCCTACTCGGAGACCCACCTTGCCAAACCTACCATTAATCATTAAAGCAGTCATTTTTACATCCACGCAATCAATTCTGCCGCCAGCTCAAGACACATACCAAATGGACCCCACCTTGCGATCTCCACTTCTTTGACGTCTGGCATTTGGAACCTCTTCCAAGGGAAGCCAGCAGGGATGAAATCAGGTCGATCATTAAAGAGCCCAACCTACAATCAGGTCGATCATTAAAGAGGGGATGAAATCAGGTCGATCATTAAAGAGCCCAACCTACAATCAGGTCGATGATTAAAGAGGGGATGAAATCAGGTCGATCATTAAAGAGCCCAACCTACAATCAGGTCGATTATTAAAGAGGGGATGAAATCAGGTCGACCATTAAAGAGCCCAACCTACAATCAGGTCGATCATTAAAGAGGGGATGAAATCAGGTCGATCATTAAAGAGCCCAACCTACAATTAGGTCGATCATTAAAGAGGGGATGAAATCAGGTCGATCATTAAAGAGCCCAACCTACAATCGGGTCGATCATTAAAGAGGGGATGAAATCAGGGTTTCAGTACGGCTAGGCTAAGCGAGTATGCAGATTGATGCATGGACCCAGCGCATGGCAAGAAGGATTTTATGAGTGGCTGGTATGTTAGTACAATAGTGCATGGGCCCAGCGCATGGCAAGAGGGATTTTGGGAGTGGTTGGTATGTTAGTACAATAGTGCATGGGCCCAGCGCATGGCAAGAAGAATTTTATGAGTGGCTGGTATGTTAGTACAATAGTGCATGGGCCCAGCACATGGCAAGAGGGATTTTGGGAGTGGCTGGTATGTTAGTACAATAGCGCATGGACCCAGCGCATGGCAAGAAGGATTTTAGGAGTGGCTAGTACATTAGTACAATAGTGCATGGGCCCAGAGCATGGCAAGAAGGATTTTAGGAGTGGCTTGTATATTAGTACAATAGTGCATGGGCCCAGAACATGGCAAGAAGGATTTCAGGAGTGGCTTGTATATTAGTACAATAGTGCATGGGCCCAGAACATGGCAAGAAGGATTTTAGGAGTGGCTAGTACATTAGTACAATAGCGCATGGGCCCAGCACATGGCAAGATGATTTTATGATTGGCTAGTAAGTTAGTACAATAGTGCATGGGCCCAGCACTTAGCAAGAAGATCAGGTAAAAGGGAGTCACCTAGCAGCAGGCTGTCCACCCATAACTCACCTCCAAACAGACAAGCAAAGCAGGAAGCCGTTTAAATAGTGATTCAGTGCAACAATTTCAATTCTTCATACTAAGCTGCTATGCTATGTAGGGAGTGGTTTCACTGCCTGCGTAATATGTTTTCCTATTCTGCTATTTATGGTTCAGGGTGAGGAGGGTTAGGAGGGCAAATAATTTTTTTACAGCTGTGGTTAGCAGGAGGGCAAGGCTGTGATGAACAGGATGTGATTTACAGGAGGGCAAATCTTTTTGTACTGCTGTGATTAACAGTATATGACAAACAGGCTGTGATTCAGAAGGATGTGATTAAAAGGCTGTGATGAACAAGATGGCAAGGCAGTGATTCACAGGAGGGCAAATCTTTTTTTACTGCTGGGATTAACAGACTGTGAATAACAGAAGGGCAAGGCTGTGATTAGCGGGAGGGCAACTTTTTTTTCACTGCTGTGATGAACAGACTGTGAATAATCGGAGGGCAGGTCTTTTTTTAACTGCTGTGATTAACAGGAGGTCAACAGGGCGTTTAAAAAGTAGGGCAGATCTTTTTTCACTGCTGTGATGAACAGGAGGGCAAATCTTTTTTCACTGCTGGGATTAACAGGCTGTGATTAAAAGAAGGGCAAGGCTGTGATTAGCGGGAGGGCAACTCTTTTTTCACTGCTGTGATGAACAGACTGTGAATAATAGGAGGGCAGATCTTTTTTTAACTGCTGTGATTAACAGGAGGTCAACAGGGCGTTTAAAAAGGAGGGCAGATCTTTTTTCACTGCTGTGATGAACAGGAGGGCACATCTTTTTTCACTGCTGGGATTAACAGGCTGTGATTAACAGGCTGTGATTAACAGGAGGGCAAAACTGTTAAAAATGAGGGCAAATATTTTTTATTGCTGTGATGAAAAGGCTGTGATTAACAGAAGGGCAAGGCTGTTATCTTTGCTGTGATGAACAGGCTGTGATTAACAGGAGGGCAAATATTTTTTCACTGCTGTGATGAACAGGTTGTGATTAACAGGAGGGCAAAACTGTTAAAAATGAGGGCAAATATTTGTTATTGCTGTGATGAACAGGCTGTGATTAACAGGAGGGCAAAACTGTTAAAAATGAGGGCAAATATTTTTTCACTGCTGTGATTAACAGGCTGTGATTAACAGGAGGGCAAAACCGTTAAAAATGAGGGCAAATACTTTTTTACTGCTGTGATTACCAGGCTGTGAATAATAGGAGGGCAACTCTTTTTTACTGCTGCGATTAACAGGCTGTGATTAACAGGAGGGCAGACCTGTTAAAAATGAGGGCAAATAATTTTTCACTGCTGGGATTAACAGGAGGGCATGGCACAGCAGGGGTTGGTTTTACTGCCTGTGTACTATTTTTCCAATTCTGCTACAATTAACAGGAGGGCAAATCTTTTTCACTGCTGTGATTAACAGAAGGGCAAGGCTGTGATTAATAGGAGGGCAACTCTTTTTTACTGCTGTGATTAACAGGCTGTGATTAACAGGAGGGCAAGGCACATTAACAGGAAGGCAAGTGATTAACAGGATCAGGCACATTAGGAGTGATTAACAGGATTAGGCACTTCAACAGGAGGGCAAGGCACAGCCAAAGCGCATGCCTGGCAACCTTCACCGGCTCCAAAGTTGTGTCTGTTTAACTTGATAATTTTTTCGGAGAGGCTTCAGCTCTTGTCAGCAATGGTTGAGAGTGATTCATTAGAGCATGCTGACAGCATTCTATTTTTCTAGGAGTGCTACGACAACATTACAGTATGCAGTTAATGGGACACGTAACACTTTATGGGACACGTAGCAGTTAATGGGACACGTAACACTTTATGGGACACGTAGCAGTTAATGGGACACGTAGCAGTTAATGGGAAACGTAGCAGCTAATAAGACACGTAGCAGTTAATGGGACAAGTAGCAGTTAATGGGACACGTAGCAGCTAATGGGACACGTAAAGTTAATGGGACACATAGCAGTTAATGGGACACGTAGCAGTTAATGGGACACGTAGCAGTTAATGGGACACGTAGCAGCTAATAAGACACGTAGCAGTTAATGGGACAAGTAGCAGTTAATGGGACACGTAGCAGTTAACAGGACACGTAGCAGCTAATGGAACACGTAAAGTTAATGGGACACATAGCAATTATTGGGACACGTAGCAGTTAATGGGACACGTAGCAGCTAATAAGACACGTAGCAGTTAATGGGACAAGTAGCAGTTAATGGGACACGTAGCAGTTAACAGGACACGTAGCAGCTAATGGGACACGTAAAGTTAATGGGACACATAGCAATTATTGGGACACGTAGCAGTTAACAGGATATGTAGTATATAACGGGACACCAGGCCTATCTTTTGAAGAGCAAGACCTGCTCATGCAAATATCAACTCAAACTAACAAACCTCCTGGCTGGTTTATCAGAGAAATTAGGTGAATCAGGCTCCCACAAAGACAGTTCATGGTTCATGGTGATAGTGTGGGAGCATGACACAACTGGCAGTGGATAATGGCCCTGATAGCATGCAGGATACATGGGCCACATATTGGACGTACTACCCACCTACACCGTGCGTGCAAGGATTTATGATCAGACGCACATCATGAACACGTTCGCCAAGAGATCCAGGTACACACCACAACCGCACACCAAAGAAATGATGATCAAGCACACACATGAAGTCCACACTCCCCAGGAAAGCAAGAGCAGGTGCGCACCCACACCCACACAATGAGAAGTCAAGAGCACAAACTCAGGTGCGCACCCACACCCACACAATAGGAAGTCAAGAGCACAAACTTAGGTGCGCACCCACACCCACATACCAAACAATACAAAGGCAAATGCACATGAAATCCACACTCCCCAGGAAACCCAGAGGCAGGTGCACATCCAAACCCACATACCAACAAACGGAAGGCGAGCGCATATGAAAGCCACACCAAAGACAGACAATCAAGCACACGCATAAATCCACACTTCCCAGGAGAGTCAGAGCAGGCGTCCACTCACACCCACACATCAAAAAGTCAAGAACACAAACTCACCGAGAGATTGAAAGCAGGTGCGAGCCTGCAAAAACACACCAGGGCGTCAAAAACACTTGATTTTTATAACCAACCTACCAGGAACTCCACACTACGGTCACATGACTCGAAACCACACCTACCAGGAACTCCAGTGCCTCCACAAGACGTACGGTCACATGACTCGAACTCCAGTGCCTCCACAAGACACTACGGTCACATGACTCGAAACCACACCTACCAGGAACTCCAGTGCCTCCACAAGACGTGGCCCTGGACGATTAAAATGTGCATTCCCGTCCACCAGCACAACCTGCCCCTCCTTGACGGCACGCAGGTCCCTCCTGCATACGATGAACACGGTTTTGTTTTTCAACATAACTCAGAAGTTTACAAATGTATTAGTGCAGCTGTCGATCTTTTTGATTGATTTATTTGTTAAGACCTAAAGGTTGAGCAGCCATGCCAGGCTGGAGGCCATTGTAATGTAAACTAAACTATACGATGAACACGTCACTGTCCTATGTCCTCAAACATGCAATGCTGCACACACACACACACACGCACACACACACCCACCCACCCACCCACCCACACCCACACCCACATACACACACACATACTCACACACTCACACACATCCACACCAAAGAAAGCTCCTGTGCACCATTTCTGTCCCCCTAGCAATGCACACACACTAAACAGATGTCTAAATTGAGATTAGCTGTACTATAATGACCAGACAACGTCCCTTTAATCAGTGCATACACCTTCTAATTGTTACAACTGACATGCACCACCTTCTGCTTGGTTACAGCTTGTTAAGAGAGCAATCTGATAGTGTGTGTTTATGTGTGTATGAATATGCGTGTCTTTAATAGACTTTGTCTAACTTTATCGAATCAATCCCCGGCCCTTGTAAACCGTGAGGCCCTAGAGATAGGGGGACGGTTACTGTATATAAACTTTTCTAAAAGAGGAAGAGAGAAGGAGAGAGAGAGAGAGAGATTAGTGAGCCACAACCTATTAGAACAACCTGCTCACCACCACCCTTGGTCTGCCAGAGCTGCTCAGGCATCAACCAAAAGCACTAACATACACCCTCCAGATTACACTTGCCAACATTAGAGCAACCTGCTCACCACCACACTTGGTCGGACAGGGCTGCCAAAGCCTCTTCCTCTGCTGTGGTGATATCCAGGCCACAAGGGCTGTGTGAGAGCAATTAAAAGAGCAGACGTCAAGAATGTGCGGTACGCACAAAGACTGTGGCAATGACTGTGGTACACACAATGACTGTGGCAATGAATGTGGCAATGACCGTGGTACGCACAATGACTGTGGCAATGAATGTGGTACACACAATGACTGTGGCAATGACTGTGGCAATGACCGTGGTACGCACGATGACTGTGGCAATGAATGTGGCAATGACCGTGGTACGCACAATGACTGTGGCAATGATTGTGGTACACACAATGGCTGTGGTACACACAATGACTGTGGCAATGACTGTGGCAATGACCGTGGTACGCACGATGACTGTGGCAATGAATGTGGCAATGACCGTGGTACGCA
>Ga0307968_1002988_pt1 | contig 14076 bp, 18 predicted proteins | sample OrgLakmetagen650_FD_201834 | JGI IMG/M metagenome (GOLD analysis project Ga0307968, IMG submission 201834) | Saline water microbial communities from Organic Lake, Antarctica - #650 | ecosystem: Environmental > Aquatic > Non-marine Saline and Alkaline > Saline | place: Antarctica: Organic Lake... | reverse complement strand
TGTGTGTTTGTGTGTGTGTGTGTGTGTGTGTGTGTGTGTGTGTGTGTGCGTGCGTGCGTGCGTGCGTGTGTGTGTGTGTGTGTGTGTGTGTGTGTTTGTCTGCGTGCGTACTTTTAGTTACGTGGCAAATAATGTTTGTTCGTGTGTGTTTTGCATGGGTAAAAAAGGAAGGACCACCAAGCACACACTGGGGCGGTCAGTGCCACTATACCTGTGCGCACATGTGTGTGTATATGTATGCGTGAGCTTTTCATATGTTTGACACAGCAGCTTGGCGCTCATATGTATGTTGTGTGTAGCCAAAGTGAAGCGAAGGTGGGCGAATAGACACGCACACTGAAGCATCCAGTGTCACAGTACAAAAAGCACTGACACGCCTGCGAGCAGCCTGAATGCACGTATGCACATATGCACATATGCACACAACCTTGTGTAAATGAAAATACATGTATGACCTGCATAAGTATGCATCGATGTTCAAAAATCAAAGCAATTACCGTTCAATTAGATGGGTAAATGTGCGTCGGTGTCACGTTCAAACAGATATGTTTAAGGCTGGCAATGATTGCACCCTTACTGTGTAAAGGCAGTAAGAAGCACAGCAGGCCTTCTAAGCTTCATTTCTGCCAGGTATGGCAAGAGTTGCACCCACGAATATGTGCAGATGTGGTAGCATAGCAGACCTTCTAGCCTCCATTTTATGGTGATGGTGATGGTGATAGTGTCGGTGTTGGTATTGGTTTTGGTGTTGGTGCTGGTGTCGGTGTTGGTGCTGGTGATGGTTTTGGTGTCGGTGCTGGTGTTGGTGTCAGTATTGGTGTTGGTGTTTATTGGTGATGGTATTTATTGGTGTTGGTGTTGGTGTCGGTGTCGGTGTCAGTGTTAGTGATGGTGTTAATGATGGTGTTGATGATGGTGATAGTATTGGTGTCGGTATTGGTGATGGTGTTGGTGATGGTGTTGATGATGATGATAGTACTGGTGTCGGTATTGGTGTCGGTATTGGTGATGGTGTTGGTGATGGTGTTGGTACTTATTAGTGTTGGTGATTGTGTCATTTGTTGGTGTCAGTGTTAGTGATGGTGCTGGTATTTGTGTTGGTATTTATTGGTGTCAGTGTTGGTGTTGGTGCTGGTGCCGTTGTTAGTGGTGGTGTTGGTATTGGTGTTGGTGATGGTGTCGGTGTTGGTGATGGTATGGAATTGGTGATATTACATGGTGGGAATGCGGTTCTGGCCAACATTGCGTACGGCCCGTACGGCTGCTTACCTGCTCAACAAGGGCAGCGCCCATGATTGCACTAGCTTGCAAGGTCTTGCCCAATCCCTGCAACCATTCATGCATGGCCAAAAGTGCTGTGTGGCACGAAAAAGAATAACAACGAAGAAAAAAAACGGACAGGAAGGCAGTTAAAAAACACTCCCCAGGTTAATTGAAGAAAAGGAGCCACTTTGGTACCGGGTACCGTGAAACTGTGAAACTGTGAAACTCCTCAACCGCAAAGGAAAACAAACAGGACGATAGGGGATCAAGAGGGCTGCAGGCTTGACCTGAGACCGGCTCCTGATAGAGTTGGTGTTGGTACTGGAAAGGGCACGTCTGGTATGAACAAGTTAAGCAGCGTAGGGCAGAGTGCACTGTAGGGCACGTGGCTAACTTGAACAGGCTTCCAGCGCAGTGTAGGATGCTGAGGTTTTAGGAATCATGGCGACAAACATAAAGACAAATCGCAAACATAGACAGATCGCTTGTAATGCACCTTTCCAGCACAGCGTAGGACGCTGAGGTTTTAGTAATCATGGCAACAAACATAAAGACAAATAACCTAAAGCGGCCATGCCCGTTATCAGCTAGCACTCAACGCAAACTAATCACGCAACGCAGGCCAAAGCATATGTTAAGAAGCATTTTAAGTCGTTCTATCCCGGCTCGGCTTCACCAAATGTCGGAAGGGAATTTACACATGGCCAACCATCCTCCTAAATGCTGACTAAAGACCAGGTGTAGAAAGGATGGTCCCTACAGTGCAAGCTGTGGCAAGACAGTCCAACTGACATTTAATTGCACTTGCCTCCCAAGAATGCAAGTATTTCTGCAGCAGGCTGCAGAGTACTCTGCAGTTTTCATCATACCGTATGCCAGCAACCTGCGCAGGCCTAGAACGCACTACAAGCCATGGCACATACTTTTAACTTTCAACAAAGACTACATTTAGTTTGTTTTGATCAAATCGTCCGCCAGCACTCTGTGCAACCCAAACACGTGCTGCAGATCGAGGCAAGGCACACGCTATGAACAAAGCCGACATTCACTTGTTTGTTCTTACCAAACAATCCTCCAGCACTTAAAGCAAAGTTAAAAAGTGCTGCAAGCCAGGACGTACACTCAAAAGCACACTCAGAAGCGTCTGATCTGTTCTCACCATGTCGTCCGCCAGCACGCCATGCAAGCCGAAACGCCGCAGGAAGGCCAGCCAATTGATGCCTTCTTGCTGGTACGGCCGTAGCTTGACGGCAATGGGCATGGGCAGCTGGTAGTCGTCAGCCTTTTTGTTGTCCAGCAACTGCACACACACAATTGAGCATGCCTCGACCCAAACTCATGACTTGTGTAAACACGTAGACAAATACCTCTTCGTTGTGGACATGTTTTAAAGCTGGTGGACAGGTTGGGTCATAAAATCAGGGCTTAGGTCGGTACCTTGCAGCCTAGGGTTGGCCAGAACCGTACAAATACACTGTATATGACCGTGTATTTGGTTGATTTCCCTGCCAAAATTACCTTACATACACCGTATATGTATGGTTATGGCCAACCCTATTGCAGCCTCATTTTATATCATTTTCAGCGGGTACCTGTCAACCTCATTGTAGTATATCATTCTCAGCAGGTACCTGTCAGCCTCATTTTTGTCTAGCAGCTGCAGAGTTGATGAATAGTTTGGTTTAGGTTTTCAAATTTGATGATGTATCGGTTTAGGTTTAAAATTTGGACGGTAGACCAGGACTTTGGCAGGAAAGGGCAGTGGGAGGCTGTCATAGTTTCTGTTTACTGTTTACTCAAGGCTTAAGGGCAGTGGGAGGCTGTCATAGTTTCTGTCTACTGTTTACTTAAGGGCAGTGGGAGGCTGTCATACTTTCTGATTATGAGCGACTGCAAAATGCCGTAAGTACTGAGCTCTTGCTGAGCAGTGCTTGTAGGATTGTAAGTACTTAGGTGCTTAGGTGCTTATTTAGCATTGTAGGTACTCGGGTGCAGCACCTGTTGAGTAGTGCTTGTAGGATCTTGTTGAGTAGTGCTCGTAGGTCGCAGGTGTAGGACTTGTTGAGTAGTGCTTGTAGGTCACAGCACTTGTTAAGTAAGCTTGTAGGATTGTAGGTACTTGGGTGCTTGTTAAGCATTGTAGGTACTTAGGTGCAGCACTTGTTGAGTAGTGCTTGTAGGTCACAGCACTTGTTGAGTTTTGCTTGTAGGATTGTAGGTACTTGGGTGCTTGTTAAGCATTGTAGGTACTTAGGTGCAGCACTTGTTGAGTAGTGCTTGTAGTATTGTAGGTACTTATTGAGCGTTGCTTGAAGGGTATGCATGGAGTGGCATCGGATATTTAATAATTGATATTTGGGAGTGTGTGTAAAATAGCATTTGATATCTGGGAGTGTGTACAAAATAGCATATAGGATATTTGATACTTGGGGGTGTGCACAAAATAGCATCTAGGATATTTGATATTTGGGGGTGTGCACAAAACAGCATATAGAATATTTGATGTTTGGGGGTGTGCACAAAACAATGTGTTCTCCGCTGCAGGAAGGAGTGCGTAAAGAATGTGAGGGAAAACTCCATCCTTTTTAAAACGTGCAGCATCCAGGCTTGCAGGGATGAGGCAAGACACACACACACACTCACAAAACATAAGAACACGTCATACTAGTACACATCTGACCTGCATGAGGAACGCCGTATATTGTTCTACACCCTGCTTCTGTGCAGCATCCAGGCTCACAGGATAGGGGCCCAATGCACGCACAAACATACAACACACACAACGGATAACCCACACGTTCACACACACACACACACACACACACACACACACATGCATACCGACCTGCATGAGAAACGCAGTATCCTGCTCCACACTCTGCATCTGTGCAGCATCCAGGCATGCTGGTGTGGGGGCAGACTCGTGTACAACATGCGACTAATACACATAGAACAACACAAATGTCCACACAAACACACATGCATACCGACCTGCATGAGGAACGCAGTATCCTGCTCCACACTCTGCATCTGTGCAGCATCCAGGCCTGCTGGTGTGGGGGCGCCTTGTGTTAAAGGTAGCAGAGCGACCAGCGCGCCAAAACAACTGGATGCTTGGACACGCACCTGTGTGTGGAGTGCATGAGAAAAGATAAACTATGAGTGAAATGTGTTAGACCCTGCTATCTGTAGTTCGGTTAAGAAAGGAACCTAGACATGCACTTGTGTGTGGAGTGCAATGCAAGAAGGAAGATGAACAGAAATGTATGCTACAGGCCTCACCATATATTTTCATGCATGCGTGTATGTGTGTGTGTGTTTGTGTGTATGTTTGTGTGTGTGTGTGTGTTTGCATGTGTGTGTTTGTGTCTGTGTGTGTGTGTATGTGTGTGTGGTGTTATTTTGAGTGGAGAACCAACTGGGTTCTGATCGTGGCCGATGCAAAGAACAAAGGTCTAGAAACTACAAAGGTAGTGAAAGCGCCTTTCCCCTGTTCAGTGGTGGCCGAGGTACAAACCTTGACGGGGCAAGGGCTAAAAAAACAACATGATTAAAAATATGCAGTGCATGCGCGCGCTTACAAAACACCATATAAAAAGCAGTGAAAAGCAAGTTGCACGTGAATCCAACCATGCTAAGCTACCCATGGGGAGTGATCACACGATATGTTACGCCCACTCACTACGCAAAGGCCACTCACTACGCAAAGACCACTCACTCTTACTAGTAGAGAGGTGCTGCTAATGCAGTAACAAGCAATACTACCAGCAGCAAAGAGTGCCCACATGATGCTTAAAGCCCACTTACTACTCAAAGGCCATTCAAAAAGCAAAGGCAACTCACTTCCTACCGGTGGAGAAAGGCCACTCACTACGCAAAGGCCACTCAGAAAGACATCATTAACCACGCAGGCAGAGAAAACCACTCCTCACACGCAAAGGCCACTCACTTCTTACCAGCGGAGAGGGGCTAAAGTCCTATGCTGAAGAATGTGTTCACGCACTAAGCACACCTAACATACTGCCAGCACACCTCGAAACATACTACCACAGGTCCTCAAACCTAAACACACACAATTATCCACGCATTTTAACAAAAGTAAGCTACTTAACAGTGGAGAACCGCACGACTGTATTCATATACATACATGTCCCATTGCTATGCATACACCATACATGGTATCCTTACATACTGCTCCGCACATTCCATACATAGTGCTGTCCACGATAGACAGAGGTCGCTCACGCACTGTAGCAGCAGCATCAGAAGCAGCGTGATGCTGTCCACGATAGAGAGAGAGGTCGCTCACGCACTGTAGCGGCAGCATCAGAAGCAGCGCACGCTACCAGAATGGGTCCACACAACGGTACACACACACACGCTACGAGAATGGGTCCACACAACGGTACACAAATACTTGCATTGTAACACTCAAATGCAATATCTTACTAGTGGAGACGGGTCACTTGTACACCGCAGCAGCGGCACTTGCCACCAGCAGCACAACATACGACAACACACAACAAATATTCAGGCAAATAAATGTGTGCACACTAAAATGCAGATCCTACTCACCGGTGGAGAGGGGTCACTCATACACCGCAGCAGTGGCACCACCAGCAGCACAGCATACGAAACCAGCCTGGGGCCAAGGGCCTCTACTAAAGAAGAGCCGCCGAGCACCCCGCCGAGTCGGGCAGTGGAATCGGGGCTCAGCAAAAGGGGCACCTGGGGGAAAGTTGAAATGAAGTAAGGAGTAAGGAGTAAGGAGTAAGGAGTAAGGAGTAAGGAGTAAGGAGTAAGGAGTAAGGAGTAAAGAGTAAGGAGTAAGGCGTAAGGCGTAAGGCGTAAGGCGTAAGGCGTAAGGCGTAAGGCGTAAGGCGTAAGGCGTAAGGAGTAAGGAGTAAGGAGTAAGGAGTGAGGAGTGAGGAGTAAGGAGTAAAACGTGATGGATGCCAAGACCCAGACTGAGAGGATTTTGAGCTGCCTAGCACACAGCCGAGATGGGCAGCGAAATTGAGGCACCGCGGAAAGGCATCCAGAGGCAAACAAGTCTAGAAGAAGATGAGTAGGTGTAAGAAAGTTGAAAAGAAGTATTCCGAGTGGTCAAGCACACTGCCGAGATGGGCAGTGAAATTGGGGCACCGCAGAAAGGCATTCAGAGGCAATAAAATATAGAAGAAGATGAGTAGGTGTAAGAAAGTCAAAACGAAGGATGAGAAGTAATATGAGTCGTCAAGCACACTGCCAAGGCGGGCAGGGAAATCAGGGCTCAGCAAGAGGGGCGACTGGTAAGGCAAGATGAAGAGGACAGCAATTGCTGCTGCTGCTGCTGCTGCTGCTGCTGCTGCTGCTGCTGCTAGGGTACGGTGGGCCTTTGGAGAGTGTGCTACGCAGCAGGTTCGTTATTGCACGTGAGTGGGGGCCGATTTAATTGTTGGCGCAGCTAGCTTAGGTCGGGTTCGAAGCTGGTGAGTGAGAGAAATAGAGAAAGGAATACCACGCAAACAGTGAAAACCACTCCCCGTATTAATTCAGGGAAAGGAGCCACAGGAGCGTTTGCAGCAGGTAAGTGAGAATTTAGTACCGAGCAGCTTTAATCAGCTGTGCTTTAAGCGTGCATGCGGCTCTGATCGTAGATTCTTGGCAAGGCATCTCAATTACCTTCTCAAGACGGCCATTAATCAAAGCTAGGGTTGGCCGGAACCATACATTTACGGTGTACATAAGGTATTTTTGGCAGGGGATTCAGCTAGTATACGGTCATACACGGTGTATATATACGGTTTGGTCAACCCTAGTCAGAACCATCATGCAATCGTTGGCTGTTTTTCCTGCAAAAAGTAAACGGCCAGCAATGACCTCTCACCAGGTTCCGCAGCAGAGGAGGCTTGTGAGGTACGACAGCCAATCGTTGCGTTGGAGCTGCCACACAAGTTGAGGTCGTTGATAGAAGAATTAGTTGAGGCAATTTCTAACTACACACTCACCAGGTTCCGCAGCAGGGGCGGCATGAGCTGTGACAGCCAGGCGTCTACCAGAGCTGCCATGCAAGCTGAGGCCATGGTCCGCACCGGGTGGGCGTGATGGCGAACACAAGCACACAAGGCAGGTAAGGGGGGCTCTAAGGAGGTGGCAAGGCTGGGGTCCACGTGGGGGCCTACCAGGCGCAGCACCTGTGTGTGAGTTTGTGTGTGTGTGTGTTTGTTTGTTTGTACGTTTGTGTGTGCGTGTGTGTGTGTGCGTGTGTGTGTGTGTGTGTATGCCTGCGTGTGAGTTTGTGTGTGCGTGCGCACGTTTGTGTGTGCGAACGTGTGTGTGTGTGCATGTGTTTATGCCTGTGTGTGAATTTGTGTGTGCGTGTGTTTGTTTGTGTGTGCGTACGTGTGTGTGTGCATGTGTGAATGCCTGTGTGTGAGTTTGTGTGTGCGTGTGTATGTTTGTGTGTGCGAACGTGTGTGTGTGCATGTGTGTATGCCTGCGTGTGAGTTTGTATGTGCGTGTGTACGTTTGTGTGTGCGAACGTGTGTGTGTGTGCATGTGTGTATGCCTGTGTGTGAGTTTGTGTGTGCGTGTGTTTGTTTGTGTGTGCGTATGTGCGTGTGTGTGCATGTGTGCTCGTGTGTGCGTGTGTATGTGTTTGTGTGCGTACGTGTGTGTGCATGTGTGTATGCCTGTGTGTGAGTTCGTGTGTGCGTGTGTTTGTTTGTGTGTGCGTATGTGCGTGTGTGTGCATGTGTGTTCGTGTGTGCGTGTGTGATGATGTCAAGAGGGAGGAAACTGTTGTGAACCTTCCATCAGGGAACTGCAAGACGATGAGTACCGGGGGACGGTGCGTTTTATTACGTTTGCATCGTGAGATGGCAGTGGATTATTAAGAAGTACTGCAAAACGATGGGTATTGGGGGACGGTGCGTTCTATTACGTTTGCATCGTGAGATGGCAGTGGATTATTAACAAGTAGTGCAAGACGATGGGTATTGGGAGACGATGCGTTCTATTACGTTTGCATCGTGAGATGGCAGTGGATTATTAACAAGTACTGCAAGACGATGGGTATTGGGGGACGGTGCGATGTGTGTTCAGTTGGACAGGAAATGGACTAAATGGTAGGCACACATTATTTCGAGTGTGTATATAGGTTGCAGCAAGATGTATTCTTATGCCTTACAGTTGCAATGTGTACCATGACAGGTACGGGTGCAACAAGGGTTGTGCTCTAGGGGCAGGCTAAATATCGATGGGAAAAAAAGGAAAAACTGCAGGCAGTGGAAAAAAAGCCACTCCCCACAGTGATTAAGAAAAAAGAGCCATTTTGGTACTGGGTACCGTAAAACTCCTTCACCAAAGAAAGCAGCTGTACGAGTCAAGCTCCTTTACTTCATGCTTGAAAGTAGGCACATGTGTGCGAACCAGGTATACAAAAAGGTGTGACACTGTTGAGTTCAGTGTGTAGATTTTGGAACTCCAGTTCTTGTGCAGTGTAGCAAAGAGGCAGTGTTTTGTTTACTTGTAAATAGTGTTGGCCAGAACCGTATATATACGTATATATACACCGTATATTTGGTGATTTCCAAGCCAAAAATGCCGTATGTACACCGTATATACATCTGGTTATGGCCAACCCTACTTGTAAATATTTCACTGTAAACAATCTACACAGAGTTGCAACACTTAAAACCAACCTGCATTGCGTGTACCGCTGCTTGTGCCATTGCTACAGCTACCCCATCTACTGGACCTCCCTCAAATGGCGTCTGCTGCTGCTGCTGCTGCTGCTGCGGTAACTGCTGCTGAGGCTGCTGTGGCTGTTGCTGCTGCTGAAGCACTCCTGTAAGTGGGCTCGCTACAAGGTCCCACAGCATGGGCAGTTGCGTCCAGAGCCCTGGTCCCATGCGCTTGCACAGCGCGCGCAGCACAGCAGCTGCGCCGCAGCGTGCGACAGCTGCGGCCTGTGTGCGGGGAGGTTAAGAAGAGTGACACGTGATGTGTGAGAGTGATACGTGGTGATGGTGGTGCACAGCAGCTGTGCCGCAGCGTGCGACAGCTGCGGCCTGTGTGCGGGGAGGTTACGAATAGTCATGCATGATGTGCGAGTAATACGTGGTGGTGGTGGTGGTGGTGGTGGTGGTGGTGGTGGTGGTGGTGGTGGTGGTGTTTCGGTATAAAGTGGGTACCAAAATATTCAGAGGCTATCATAAACCTTCAATCGCCATCCATTACACACATTAGCGATGATGTGATTACAAACACAAGGACGATATGCACTCCACTGTCACAGCCGCCAAAGGTCCTGTACAATATTAAATCCACTCTCCCACACATGCACGCATGCACACACACAAACACACTCGCATGCATGCACAATGCACACGCACAAACACATTGGCATGCATGCACAATCCACCCACACAAACACACTGGCATGCATGCACACACCTGTGCAGCAGGAGATGCTGCCTGAGCCGCACTTTCTACTGTTGCAGCTGCTGAAGACACCGCCGCAGCAGCAGCCGTAGTAGCATCGCTCTTGCCTGTGGCTGAAGTGCTGCCTTGCATCTCTGAAGCAGCAGCACCTACGCACACACACATACATGTACACAAAAATAGACGTTGGTGCACTGCTTGGTTATGTGTAGGGTTGGCCAGAACCGTATATACACACCGTATATGACCGTATATTTGGTGGTTTCCCTGCCAGAAATACCATATATACACCGTATATATATGGTTCTGGCCAATCCTAAATGTAAAGAAACTATAATGTACAACTCAAGCCCAAGCAAACATTAAAGAGCAGTGCATGTCTGAGGTGCACTTTGCATATCAGAGGAGGAAGGCCTGTAGCAAACACACACACATTAATGAAGCATATACATATCTACCTGCCGAAGGCACAAGGCCATCAGCATTGAGCACAGCAAAGCCACATAAAAGGGCACGAGGCTACTCGCACGTTCCAAATAGCCAGCACCAAATCCATGGCTTTACAAAGCAGCAGTCACGCACAATGCCAGTCAGTGGCTATCTCACGTGTGTCTCACAGCCACTATACAAAGCTCACATGTCACACAGCCACTATCAAAAGCTCACGTGTCACACAGCCACTTCCAAAATTGTGTCACACAGCCACTACCAAAATTGTGTCACACAGCCACTATCAAAATTGTGTCACACAGCCACTACCAAAATTGTGTCACACAGCCACTATTAAAAGCTCACGTGTCACACAGCCACTAATGAAAATTCACGTGTCACACAGCCACTATCGAAAACTCACGTGTCACACAGCCACCATCAAAATCTCACGTGTCACATATCCACTACCAAGAACTCACGTGTCATACAGCCACTATCAAAATTGTGTCACATAGCCACTATCAAGGCTACATACCTTACAAGGCAGAGAGCCATCGCTACCCGCCTCTGCTCTGAAAGTGCACCTACCACACAAGTCACGCATACCTAGCAAACCGCCTCTTACAGCACAATGCACGTTTCACAAAAAAGATCGAACCTGCAGCAGCTTTGGTGGCTGCAGCTGAGGTTTTTGTGGGCGTGCCACTGCCTGAACTTTGTGAGTTAAGTCGGGACTTGGGGTTGGACGAGGTGTTTGAGGCTATGGCACCGGCAGAGGCGTGGGAGTGGAGGCGGTCTTGGAGCTGGGTGTCTGTGCGCGTGCGTGTGTGTCAAGTGTGTGTGTGTGTGTGTGTGTGTGTGTGTGTGTGTGTGTGTGTGTGCAGCGTTTAATTGATGTGTGGTGCTGAGGAACATTGAAGCCATTGTGAGTTGCCTTACATGCAAACAAGAGGAACGACATGCAAGCAAGATATACGACAGGCAAAGAGCAACGGCATGCAAGTATTATAAAATAGTTGCAATCATTTTTTGCTATTAGCAAAAATAAGCGTTTATTTCAACCTGTTTGCTGACAGCTATAACACGAAGACACGCACAAATACACGCACGCACACACGCACGCACACACACACACAAACACACACACACACACACACACGCACACACACACGCACACGCACACGCACACACACACACACTCACACACACAACCACGCACGCACGCCAACAAACAATCCTGTCTCTTGTCCTGCTAAATCAACAGCCCTCACCACTGGTGTGTGTGAGGCATTTCCACATACCATCGCCAACACATTGCGCACGAGCTGTCGTTAGGGGAGGGGCTTATTCATCGCATACAAACATACTCATACACACACACGCACACACACACGCACACACACAAACAAACCTGTGTCTTGCCCCGCAAGATCAGAAGCCGTCACCACTGGTGTGTGCGAGGCATCTCCGCACGCCATCGCACACACATTGCGCACAAGCTTGTCGTTAGGAGAGGGGCCAGCGTTGCGCACAAACATACTCATACACACACACACACACACACACACACACACACACACACACACACACACACAAACAAACCTGTGTCTTGCCCCGCAAAATCAGAAGTTGTCACCACTGGTGTGTGCGAGGCATCTCCGCACGCCATCGCACACACATTCCGCACAAGCTTGTCGTTAGGAGAGGGGCTACGCGTTGCGCACACAAACATACTCATACACACACACACACGCACACACACACACACACACACACACACACACACGCACGCACACACACACACACACACAAACCTGTGTCTTGCCCCGCAAAATCAGAAGCCGTCACCACTGGTGTGTGCGAGGCATCTCCGCACGCCATTGCACACACATTGCGCACAAGCTTGTCGTTAGGGGAGGGGCTACGCGTTGCGCACACAAACATACTCATACACACACACACACACGCACACACACATACACACACATACACACACACGCACACGCACACACAAACAAACCTGTGTCTTGCCCCGCTAAATCAGCAGCCGTCACCACTGGTGTGTGCGAGGCATCTCCGCACGCCATTGCACACACATTGCGCACAAGCTTGTCGTTAGGGGAGGGGCTTCGCGTTGCGCACACTGCGATGAGCTCAGCTAGGGCACGGGCGCACACTTCCTGGATCTCTGGCTCAGGCTCTTTGCGGACCTACATGTAAAATGTTGTGATGGTGGATGGAAACACATCAATGTGATGGTGGGTGGAGACACATCATTGTGATGGTGGGTGGTAAGCTGAATTTTAGGGAGGGGCAGCCTGCCAATAACAGCCATTAACTGCGAATAACAGCCATTAACTGCCAATAAATACGACAGGGGTTTTTAAATAACTGAGAGCCATTTTGTGAGCACTCATATTTAGGCTGCTACAAGATGCTGCATGATTTTTTAGTGTCGTGTCAAGTGTTATTAGTGCTTTCACACGTCATTTACGTTTGACGTGCTATATCGCCAATTGCATGAACAGACGATAATTGGTCCAACCAAGTCCCAGCAATCAAGGAAATGAAACGTGACCAGCCTTATAAAATGAGCAGCCACTGCGTGTGTTCGCTCTCACAGCTGCCATGAGGGTCTGGATTATCTGCTCAGCAAGTTAAGCGCAGCACGAGACATGAGACACATTGGTCATGATGACCAGCTTGGTAAATGTGTACTCACAGCTGCCATGAGGACGGGTATTATGCTCAGCAAAATTAGCTTAACACGAGACGCAAGACGCAAGACGCATTGGTCAAGATGACCAGCTTGGTAAACATGCAATCACAGCAAAAAGTCATGAGGTATGGATGATATGGTCGAGCTTAGGGGGCAGGCACCCGCAGTGCACATCAATCAACGATTTCAGCAGTGCCACTTAATACATCTCTTTGTATAGATTTAGTATGTTAGGACTCACAGCGGCCGTGAGGGGCTAGGTGATCTGGTCGAGCTTGGGGGGCAGGCAACCAAAGTGCACATCAAACAATAATTTCAACAGTGCCACTTTATATATTCCTATAAAGTATATATTCATATGTAAATGTCTAGCATGTTAGGACTCACAGCTGCCATCAGGGGCTGGATGATCTGGTCGAGCTTGGGGGGCAGGCACCCACAGTGTACATCATACAATAGTTCCATCAGTGCCACTTTAAATATCCCTACGTATTTATATAGCAGGTTATATAGCTATATAGCAAGTTATATAGCAAGTTAGGACTCACAGCTGCCATGAGGGGCTGGATGATCTGGATAAGCTTGGGGGGCAGGCACCCACAGTGTACATCACACAATAGTTCCAACAGTGCCACTTTATTTATCCCTACGTATACATATCTAGCAAGTTAGCACTCACAGCTGCCATGAGGGGCTGGATGATCTGGTTGAGCTTAGGGGGCAGGCACCCACAGTGCACCACTGCTGCAGCGCAGCAAGCCATTGCTGTGAGATGAAGGTACTGCTCGTACACCAAGAGGCTGTTGGCAATGCCCAGCAGGCGCGCTTTGGGGGTGTCCACCTGTGTATGGAAACATGTGAAGGAGTGGTTTAATGATTAATTGGAGGAACTGCATGCACGTACACCAAGAGGCTGTTGGCAATGCCCAGCAGGCGTGCTTTGGGGGTGTCCACCTGTATATGGAAACATGTGAAGGAGTGGTATAATTATAACTATGGAGGTACTGCATGCACGTACACCAAGAGGTTGTTGGCAATGCCCAGCAGGCGTGCTTTGGGGGTGTCCACCTGTATATGGAAACATGTGAAGGAGTGGTTTAATGATTATTTGGAGGAACTGCATGCACGTACACCAAGAGGCTGTTGGCAATGCCCAGCAGGCGTGCTTTGGGGGTGTCCACCTGTATATGGAAACATGTGAAGGAGTGGTATAATTATAACTATGGAGGTACTGC
>Ga0307968_1002981_pt1 | contig 14096 bp, 18 predicted proteins | sample OrgLakmetagen650_FD_201834 | JGI IMG/M metagenome (GOLD analysis project Ga0307968, IMG submission 201834) | Saline water microbial communities from Organic Lake, Antarctica - #650 | ecosystem: Environmental > Aquatic > Non-marine Saline and Alkaline > Saline | place: Antarctica: Organic Lake... | reverse complement strand
TCTCTTTCTCTCTCTCTCTCTCTCTCTCTCTCTCTCTCTCTCTCTCTCTCTCTCTTCCCCCCTGACTCACCTTAAGCTCGTCACCATTGTTCAGCTCAAAAGTCGGGGGAGCAGCAGGCTTGCGCAGCTCAACAAGCTCCTGTTCCAAAGCTTGCTTTGCTGCCTGATCCATACATGACAAGCACAAGAGAGGAAACTGATCTTGGTATCTTTAACCTCGCTTCTTTAGGTTGAGCATGAGGAATGGCAAGTGGCAAAAGTAGCAGGTGTTGCATCCAACTGGCCAAAAACAAAAGGTGCCGCATGATTTTGACTGGCAGGACGCCAGACAAGAGATGTGTAAATCAGTTCAGCACATGTGTATACCAGTTCAGCACATGTGTAAATCAGTTCAGCACGTATGCATTGACCTGAAGAAGGCATCTGGACGGAGCTGATTTTCCTGCTGAGAAACAGGGACAGTGTAAGCGGGCATGGGCTGAGTTGACCAAACACCTAATGTTGGCCATAATTTATACATATACAGTGTATAGGTATACGGAATGTTTGGGAAATCATCAAATATACGTTATATGGTCATCACAGGGGAATATATACGGTTCTGTCCAATCCTACAAATACTACCTTCAGTCAGCCCAGCCAAGCCATTAAAAAGGGGGAATTAATGCCCCTTTCCTGAATTGCACATCTGAGGTCACCCAATGGTTTCTATACATAAATGTAACACTTCTGCCTTAAAAATAATGAGTTTGGGGTCAAGGGTGTGAGTGGGTGGCTGGGTTTGTACCCTTTCCCTGCCAGAAAGGTGGTATGGGTGTAGAAATGCGGGTTTTGGTCCGAATTTGACCAATTATTTTGTTCCCAGATAGGTTTAGGGTCAAACCATAGCCATCAAAGCACAAAAAAGGGGGCTGACAATTTGCCCCTAAAGGACAGTGCATGGGCCTGTTTGCTGGGCAAAAATGGTACATTTCTGGAAACCCTGGAAACACGCTTTCTGGCTATCACCTGAGTGTCAGGAGCCCTTCAGTATGCTCTCAAGGCATGCCCTGTCAAGTATTTATGGTCTGGAATGCTGGAGATGGGCCGTGGTGGGCACCGACAGCTGAAAATGAAAGAAAACAAGGATCTGTGCTCAGCTATCTATCTACAAATCTGACTCAACCAAATGACTAGAAATATTGACAAGCTCACCTCAGGAGGAGCTTGAGCGGGCTGGAATGCCGCAAAATGTTAAAATCAGCTTTGCGATCCATACATTCCGTTCAAAGCGTATGTTTTTAGTAATGTCCCTGCCTAAAGGGGGTCCAAAACCGGACCTTCACCCCAGACCTTTACAAAAATGTCCCCAAACTTATTGCAAACACCCTTGGTAAGTTGATGTTACCGGGGAGGAGCTTTTGGAAATCCGTTTTCTGCAGGGATTCCCACCCATTTCCACCCTGCCCACCTGGGCACCTCCCGCCACAAACTGAGTGTGCAGGAGTGCTTAGATATATCTAAGTAAGGTTCCTACATAAATGTACTTTTCTGCTTTGGGGCAAGAACTCTCACAGGGATGGCTGTCCGTACCTTTAGTGCAAGGTTCTCAGACTCCAACGTGACCGCCTTATTGCTGGTGCTCATGTGCTGCTCCATGAAGCTACGGAGCCTGCAAAGATGCGGTCCCAATTTGTTGGATGTAGTCAATTCATTGTAAATTTGCCTGCAACCATGCTTCTTGTTGCCAAACAAAGCGTTTTCTCAATTGAGTGCTTGCTTTGGTGGAAAGTCATTACCCACGATGCTTGTTTTTGGTGGAAACTTGTTTTTTTTCATTACCCACGAGTGCTTGTTTTTGGTGGAAACTTGTGCTTGTTTTGGTGGAAAGTCATTACCCACGATGCAGGCAGTGACAGCTACCAAGCAAATTCCCTTATTCTTTTTGAGCAGGAACCCTGCAAGCACTCACTTGCTATTTTCTTTCTGCATCTGCACCAGCAGCTTGAGCTGCTGCTTTAAAGTCTCAGTGCTCTCCTGCTTGGCTGTTGGGGATTGGTGGCTTTGATCAGGATGCTGGGATGGAGAGGTGTCAGCGTCGATGTCTTGTGCCTGAGAGAGTATGTGATTGTGTGTGTGCATGAATGTGCGTGTGTGTGTGTGTGTGTGTGTGTGTGTGTGTGTGTGTGTGTGTGTGTGTGTGTGTGTGTGTGAGAGAGCATGTGCACAATTAAGCAAGACAGGATACTGACCTGTGGTTTGCGGGTGACGGTCGGTGTGCCTGGCACATATTCCTGAGGTGTGGAGTTCGTTGTGGTCTGTGGGCTTCCAAAAGGCCTAAGAACAAATGGGGACTCTGCGGTGGCTCCAAGCACGACTTCCTGCTCTGGAACTTGCTGCTCTGTTTTTGCTGCTGCGGAAGCAGCTGCCTTTTCTGTTTTGGACCTCTTGGACCGACCGCGCTTTGCCTGATGGACGGTTTGTTATGATAAACGGTTAGAGGCTTGTTATGATAAAACGGTTAGTGATTGCGACCAGCGTACAATTACCGCACATGCAGCAATAGCTTGACACACACTCTTACCATTATCAGCTTGGGGACCATCAAAACAGTGAAGGTAAGAATTCCAGCGGTGACCCCTGAGCCAATTCCTTGGTGGTTTGACCTCGTTGACCGGGATTTTTGAGTGCTGCCAGAGCTGGCAGCTGCAGGAGCAGAAAAAGGCTGTTCACGAGCCTTCTCCCGCTCTTCGTTTTGGTGGGTTGCAGACGCAGGCTCAAGATCTGTAACATCACTTTGCTCCTTCGACTGGGTTTGCTCAGGGTTTTCTGCCATTTTATTTTATATAATAATTTGTATATTTCTCTTGTTTTTCTGTCCTTCGGCACTTTCAGGGGGGCTAAATGCAGGCGAGGCACAACAAGTTGTGTACAATCTAATTAAAAGCGATGGAGTTTGTTTGATGGTCTGACCAGTCTGAGAGATATAAACGAGCTTTTCATTCAAGTTGGGTCTGCTGACCCCGCAGGTGAAGCTTTAGCATAATGTATCACAAGGATTGGTACTGCTTTGATGTGGCATTGCTTTGATTTGGGCACATTTGGGCACGCACACACTCTTCTCGTGCTGATCTTTCAGGTCTAACCCGAGCACGCACGCATGGCCACCCAGCAGCATGCCAGTGACTGGTATGTGTGGGTGTAAGCATGCTAGCGTCACGTGTGCTTTGTGTATGTTTGATGTGTATTGCTCTTGTACGGGGAAGTGCTTCCTGCGTCTGCATGCATGCTGTCTTCAACGGTTGGTTGGTTGTGCATGCAAGCATACGTCATGCTTACACTGAGCCAGAGGTACCCCTCCATATACAAACAACCCATCACACAAGTATACGTACGGTGTTTTAACGTCATGCTCTGCGAATCTGCACAGGTCTCTGCAACTGGCCATCAATTCTGCTGCTGGCATAGAAGCTCAGCAAGGCACATTTCAGCCAAGTAAAACATTCCAGGGACCAAAGCCAGGCTACTTTTTCTCCGCCGGGACTCAAGGCGTTGGGTAAGCCCCCTGCTCGCTAATGCCTGTAGAGCTTGCATCAGCACATGAGGGGCGTCTTGCTCGTCAGCCCACGCCACGCAGCCATACCTTGCAGCAGGAATACTCAGTATAGCAGCTTCCTGGTTTTAACGCTCGCGCAGCTTCAGCTCCTACTATTGCGTCCCATAAGTGCGCCCCTATCCTCTGCTTAGACAGTCACGCATCAACGTCAAAACAGGAGCATCGCAAGCACTCGAGCCCCAAACTGTTGACGTACATTCTTTCATGACGATCAGGAGCTAGCATGACAATATGGCAATGCTGTGCCCAAGCGAGCATTGCACAACTGCATGTATGCATGCCCACATGTGCAGGTACTACCAGGATGAGAAGCAGGCCAGCAAAGAGGCAGGGGAGGAGGAAGATGCAGAGCCGGAGCGTGCAAAGCACATGGACCCGGATGAGCTGCTAAAGCAGGCTGAGGATGATGCGCACATAGACCAGGTGTGTTGGCTAGGGACTGCCGTTCACCCAAGCGCGAAATGGCATGCAAAAGCCGTTCACCCATTTGCGGAATGGATTGCAAAATGCCATTGGGAGAGGCTTCGGTTTGTGACGTGCAGCAGCTTTCAGTTGCTGGCTTTTTTGGGTGTGTGTGGTGGGATGTGACTCGGATGAGATTGTTGGGCTTGGTGGTATGTATGTCAAGATGTGCGTGCGCGTGGCTTTTTAATAAAGGGCTGACGGAAGGCTGGTCGCTGCTTCCTCCTGGCTGGGTCATAAGCCCTAGCAGAGTGGCACCATGTATAACCAAATGCCGTTGATGGAAATTGAATTAATGACTGCTGCATTATGGCAAGTACAGTCGACCCTTCCGGTCGTACAGTTGCTCCACTTGGATGTCCGCTCAGACCTGCCTGTGTCAGAATGCGCCTGCCCCACTCATGTGCTCGTGTGTCCTCATTGCTTTGTGCTCACACCTTTAAAGCATATTGTTCACGCTGTATAACCTCTCTGCTTTGTGCTCACACCTTCAAAGCATTTTGTTCACGCTGTATAACCTCACTGCTTTGTGCTCACACCTTCAAAGCATATTGTTCATGCTGTATAACCTCACTACTTCGTGCTCACACCTTCAAAGCATATTGTTCACGCTGTATAACCTCACTGCTTCATGCTCACACCTTCAAAGCATATTGTTCACGCTGTATAACCTTAAACTTAACACATTGTTCACGCTGTATAACCTAAAATTGAAACAGCTGACTGAGTGTGTTAGGACCAGGGAAGGTGCCCACAAGAGGCCATGCATAGAACACATTCCATTTTTTAATCTCTCCACAGTAGCTTGCATGCGCAAGCGAGTGTGTTGCGTCATTTTGTGTTGGCATGCTCGTGTTATTTGAAAGACTGTCGCGCACCATATATAACCGGCTTTTAGTGGGAGGTGACATGGAAAGAGGGCTGCATGCTCGTTTCATTTGAAAGACTCTCACGCGCACAATCAGCATGCAGTATTGTTTCCATGTCATCTGGTGTTGGTAACTGGCATCCTTCCTTTGTTTGAATGCTCTTGCCCAATCTATCTCGAATGCTCTTCCCCTGTGTTGGTAGTTGGCATGCTCTCTTCATTTGAAGGCCCTTGGCGTATCTGCCTTGGAGGTTCTTCCCCTGCCTGCCTGCCTGTGCCAGTAATTGGTATGCTCACTCCATATAAAAGCTCTTGGCTACTTGTCTTGAAGAGCTCTTCCCCTGTCTGCCTGTGCTGGCAATTGGTATGCTCACTCCAATTAAAGGCTCTTAGCTACCAGTTGGCATGCTCACTCCATTCAAAGGCTCTTGGCTACCTGTCTTGAAGGCTCTTCCCCTGCCTGCCTGTGCTGGGAATTGGTATGCTCACTCCATTTAAAGGCCCTTGGCTACCTGTCTTGAACAGCTCTTCCCCTGCCTGCCTGGCTGTGCTGGGAATTGGTACGCTCACTCCATTTAAAGGCCCTTGGCTACCTGTCTTGAACAGCTCTTCCCCTGCCTGCCTGCCTGTGCTGGTAATTGGTACGCTCACTCCATTCAAAGGCCCTTGGCTACCTGTCTTGAAGAGCTCTTCCCCTGCCTGCCTGCCTGCCTGTGCTGGGAATTGGCATGCTCACTCCATTTAAAGGCTCTTGGCTACCTGTCTTAAAGAGCTCTTCCCCTGCCTGCCTGACTGTGCTGGGAATTGGTATGCTCACTCCATTTAAAGGCCCTTGGCTACCTGTCTTTAAGGCTCTTCCCCTGTCTGCCTGCCTGTGCTGGTAATTGGTATGCTCACTCCATCTAAAGGCGCTTGGCTACCTGTCTTGAAGAGCTCTTCCCCTGTCTGCCTGCGTCGCCCTACAGATCCAGATCCTGGACTCCAAAAGCTTAAAGAGGATCGTGACTGCATTGGAAAAGAAGGTGGGCCTTGATCACCGTTGGTGGAGAAGTGTGTATGAAATGAGCCTTTAATCACCGTTGGTGGAGAGAGAGAAAAGCACTTGAACCCTCGTAAGGCATATACCCACAACTGTACTGTACTGTATGCACAGGTGCACGTGACATGTATGCTTGCATGCATTTGCACTACACACCTTACAGTTAGGTATACATACATACATTTGCAATCCAGTTAGGTATACATCATTGCTTTTGCACTACACACCTTACAGTTAAGTTTACATAGGTGGCGACGACCACAGTGAGCTCTCTTGCATGTACTTCCAAGTTCGGTCATGCTTGAGAGCTGTGCACGTTGCATTGATGAAGAAGAAGCACATGCCGTCTAATTGTATTGATGAGTCATGCTTGAGAGGCACATGCCGTCTAATTGTATTGATGAAGGAGAGGCACATGGAGATTGTATTGATGCCGTCTAATTGTATTGATGAAAGAGAGGCACATGGAGATTGTATTGACGCTGTCTAATTGTATTGATGAAAGAGAGGCACATGGAGATTGTATTGACGCTGTCTAATTGTATTGATGAAGGAGAGGCACATGCTGTCTAAATTGTACATATATATGGGTTGGCCAGACCCATATACCTGTACATATAAATACGGTGTATATACAGTATTTCTGGCAGGGAGATCACCAAATATACGGTCATATACATTGTATATATACGGTTCTGCCAACCCTTCATGTAACATGTGAATAGCACAAAGGCTGATGTCAGTCCGCTACAACACACGTTGCGTGCTTGTGTGTGTGTGTGTGTGTGCTTGCGTACGCCTTTGTGCTTGCAGTACAAGGAGAACCTGGAGCTGCGCATGAAGTACGCGGACAACCCCGAAAAGTTCCTGGATAGTGAAGTGGACTTAGACGAGCAGGTCAAGACCCTGCTGCAGGTGCGTCTGTGTGTGTATGTGTGAGCGCGTAGACATGCCGTGCCGTGCTCCATACCTAGGCTCTATGATACTAGATAGTAGATAGTAGTGTGCAAGTGCACACATTCGTTCCACTTAACCAAATTACCGATTATACTAATAAATTCTACATATATACAATGCACACCACATTACACACACATAAACACTCACACACATGCACATGTACACGCTCACGCATGCACGCACAGGTCACAGGTCGCACGCACACGCACGCACAGGTCACGCACACACGAACACACGCACGCACGCACACACACGCACACGCACGCACACGCACGCACACGCACGCACGCACGCACACGCACGCACACGCACGCACAGGTCGCAGGCTCCCCTGATTTGTATCCTCTGCTAGTGGAGCTCACATATACAATGCACATTACACATAAATAAACACTCACACACTTGCACATGTACACGCTCATGCATGCACGCACAGGTCGCAGGTCGCGCGCACACGCACGCACAGGTCGCACGCACACACACGCACACGCATGCACACGCACACACACAAGCACGCGCACGCACGCACGCACGCACACGCACGCACAGGTCGCAGGCTCCCCTGATTTGTATCCTCTGCTAGTGGAGCTCACATATACAATGCACATTACACATAAATAAACACTCACACACTTGCGCATGTACACGCTCATGCATGCACGCACCGGTCGCAGGTCGCACGCACACGCACGCACAGGTCGCACGCACACGAACGCACGCACGCACGCACACACACGCACACGAACGCACGCACACACGCACGCACACGCACGCACGCTCGCGCACACACGCACGCACAGGTCGCAGGCTCCCCTGATTTGTATCCTCTGCTAGTGGAGCTCAACCCTATCCCTACGCTACTTGCGTGCCTCTCTCACGAAAACACAGATGTGGCGGGCGACACTGTTGAGCTGCTGATGGAGCTCACAGATGCAGGCGTGTGTGTTTATGTGTGTGTGTGTGTGTGTGAGTGTGGAAATGTATGTTCGTAAATGTAGTTGACAACACTGTTGAGCTGCTGATGAAGCTCGCAGATGCAGGTGTGTGTGTGTGTGTGTGTGTGTGTGTGTGAGTGTGGAAATGTATGTTCGTAAATGTAGTTGACAACACTGTTGAGCTGCTGATGAAGCTCGCAGATGCAGGTGTGTGTGTGTGTGTGTGTGAGTGTGGAAATGTATGTTCGTAAATGTAGTAGACAACACTGTTGAGCTGCAGATGGAGCTCGCAGATGCAGGTGTGTGTGAGTGTGAAAATGTACGTGTATGTGCTTGTGTGCGTATGTGCCTGTGTGCCTGTGTGTGTGACACACAGGCCTTTGCTGATGTACGGAGGAGCACGAGGATGACGCACGTACAGTAGGGGCTCTTGCTTTCTAGATGTGTGGTGGTTTGATGTGCCAGTGTGTGTGTGTGTGTGTGTAAGTGTGTGTGTGTGACACACAGGCCCTTGCTGACGTACGGAGGAGCACGAGGATGACGCACGTACAGTAGGGGTTCGCTTCCTAGATGTGTGCAAATGTATCCCATTGTGCCTGTGTGTATGTGTGTGTAAAATACAGGCCTTTGCTGACGTACGGAAGAGCACGAGGATGACGCACGTACAGTAGGAGCTCTTGCTTTCTAGATGTGTGGTGGTTTGATGTGCCAGTGTGTGTGTGTGTGTGTGACACACAGGCCCTTGCTGACGTACGGAGGAGCACGAGGTTGACGCACGTACAGTAGGGGTTCGCTTCCTAGATGTGTGCAAATGTATCCCTTTGTGCCTGTGTTTATGTGTGTGTGTGAAATACAGGCCTTTGCTGATGTACAGAGGAGCACGAGAATGGCGCACGTACAGTAGGGGTTCGCTTCCTAGATGTGTGCAAATGTATCCCTTTGTGCCTGTGTGTATGTGTGTGTGTGTGAAATACAGGCCTTTGCTGATGTACGGAGGAGCACGAGAATGGCGTACGTACAGTAAGGGTACACACACACTTTCCTGCTAGCAAATCCGTGCTTTTCTCGTGCCCCTGATGTGACGTTGCATGCGCACCTATGCACACGATTACAGATGTGCTGGAGGAGCGCGGGGATGGAGCATTCGTCTTCCATGCTCGTCTTTTAGTGGCCCTAGACAGCTTTTGTGCTCCTGATATGACCTTGTGCACGTACGTACAAACATGCAACATTGCATGTGCACGTATGCAAACGTTTGCAGATGTTTTGGAGGAGCATGAGGATGAGGCACGCACTCTAGTTGCAGCCCTGTTAGAGAACAACATACTTGAGCTGTTGGTGCAGAGGCTGACCAGCTTCAACGAAAAGGTGGGTGTATGTGTGCACGCATAACTGTGGACCGGATGAGGCGCGTACTCTAGTTGCAGCCCTGTTAGAGAACAACGTACTTAAGCTGTTGGTGCAGAGGCTGACCAGCTTTAACAAAAAGGTGGGTGTATGTGTGCACGCACAATTGTGGACCGGATGAGGCGCATACTCTAGTTGCAGCCCTGTTAGAGAACAACGTGCTCGAGCTGTTGGTGCAAAGGCTGAGCAGCTTCAACGAAAAAGTGGGTGTATGTGTGCACGCGCATTATGGACCAAGTCCAGTCACACTCGTACATGGGATTTGAAAACTCGTGCCATACGCTTATATACAGGGTTGGCCAGAACCATATATATACGGTCTATATACGGTATTTTTGGCAGGGAAATTACCAAATATTCGGTCATATACGGTGTATATATACGGTTCTGGCCAACCCTACTTATATACACAGTTGATCTGCACTGGTGGCTAATTTCAATAGCAGAAGTACGCATTTACATCTGCATTGGTGACTAATTTCAATAGCAGAAGTACGTAGGTATTTACATCTGCATTGGTGGCTAAATTCAATAGCAGAAGTACGTAGGTATTTACATCTGCATTGGCGGCTAAATTCAATAGCAGAAGTACGTAGGTATTTACATCTGCATTGGTGGCTAAATTCAATAGCAGAAGTACGTAGGTATTTACATCTGCATTGGTGGCTAAATTCAATAGCAGAAGTACGTATTTACATCTGCATTGGTGGCTATTTTCAATAGCAGAAGTACGTAGGTATTTACATCTGCACTGGTGGCTAATTTCAATAGCAGAAGTACGTAGGTATTTACATCTGCATTGGCGGCTAAATTCAATAGCAGAAGTACGTAGGTAATTACATCTGCATTGGTGGCTAAATTCAATAGCAGAAGTACGTATTTACATCTGCATTGGTGGCTAATTTCAATAGCGAAATTACGCATTTACATCTTTTAACCTATCAGAAGGTAGGTAACGTCCCTGCAGCTGTCGATGATTTTGGTACCCATAATTTGGGCATAGTTTGAGGGATTGCTCATTGACAGACTTTGACGATTACATAATTTTTTTACTCAGACACTGCTTGCTGCTGGTTACGTGCGCACAGGTGGACGAGGAGCTAAAGCAGAAATTATACTTCTGACACTGCTTGCTGCTGGTTACGTGCGCACAGGTGGACGTGGAGCCAAAGCAGAAATTCTACTTCTGACACTGCTTGCTGCTGGTTACGTGCGCACAGGTGGACGAGGAGCCAAAGCAGAAATTCTACTTCTGAAACTGCTTGCTGCTGGTTACGTGCGCACAGGTGGACGAGGAGCCAAAGCAGGAATTCTACTTCTGACACTGCTTGCGGCTGGTTACGTGCGCACAGGTGGACGAGGAGGCCAAAGCAAATTTTCTACTTCTGACACTGCTTGCTGCTGGCTACGTGTGCACAGGTGGACGAGGAGGCCAAAGCAGTGTTCAACTGCATGTGCACGTTTGAGAACATGGTGGAGACGGACCCAAGCGTGGCGGAGCAGGTGTGCATTTTTAAATTTGTCTGCCGCTATTTTTATCAGGTTTAGTGGGAGAACTACATACATATCGAGAACATGGTAGAGACGGACCCAAGCGTGGCAGAGCAGGTATGTGCATTTCGAAATTTCTTTATCAGTAGGGTTGGCCAGAACCAAATACATACGGTGTATGTAGGTATATACGATTTTTTGGCAGGGAAATCACCAAATGTGCGGCCATATATGGTGCATATATACGGTTCTGGCCAACCCTACTATTTAGACTTGTGTCGCACATACACACTCATACCACACAGAGCGTAAACTTCACACTGTGACGTGGTGGGCTAGCAAACAAGTTAAGTAAACAAGAGCAGCAATTGTGATGCATATGCGCACGTGCACAAACGCAAACGCACACACACACTTGGATTTGCACACAGGTCGTTGAAAAGACGCGCCTGCTGAAGTGGCTGTTAGGGCGTGTGCGGCCCCGGGAGTTTGACAGCAATAAGCAGCAGGCCTCTGAGCTGTTGTCTGTCCTGGTGCAGGGCTCGGAAACGAACCAGAAAAAGTGGGTGTGACTGTTTATCGCGAGCGTTGTCAAATCAAGGCGCAGATGTGTTTTGATCTGTAAGCAGCAGGCCTCTGAGCTGTCGTCCATTCAGGTGCAGGGCTCAGAAAGCAACCAGCATTGTTTGCTGTTTGACTTTTAAGCGTTTTGTTGGGTCAAGGCCCAGACGTAAAGATAAATGTAAGGCCCAGACGTAAAGATACATGTAAGGCCCAGAAGTTGATTTTAAGCGTTTTGTTTTTGTTGGGTCAAGGCCCAGACGTAAAAATAAACGAGCCTCATCTATTAGCAGCAGGCCTCAGAGCTGCTACCGGTTTGGTACAAAGCATTTACGAGAGCCTGACAAAAAGAGCCAGAGCAGTGGGTGCTTCTTATGTTGCGAGCATTAAGAAGTTCAATTTATTAACAGTAGCAGCAGCAGCAGCAGCAGCAGCAGCAGCAGCTAAGAAGAATGATACAGGCGTTAAAAACTTTAATCTGTTAGCAGCAGGCCTCGGAGCTGCCGCTGCCGTCATCTTGGAAGTAAAGCTCAGATACGAATGTCATTGTCAGATGGATAAAACAGACAAGATAAAAACAGGGGGGGTGGCGGTCAAGGCTTGCACTTTTGGTTTTGCACGCAAAGATGCCTTTTGTACAATGCAGCTTGGCAACGTGACAAAAAAAACAAATAAAATATTAGTGTGGGCTGCACACAGGTATGCTAGAATGTAAGCGCATGCACACACACACACGCACACACACACACATACACACACACACACACACACACACACACACACACACACACAAGAAAAATGCATGCCCACACTAAGCGCATGCACCCCCTGCGTCAGCGCGAGATGAACGGTATGAATGTAAGGCTCTCAATCTTGCTTGGGTACAAGCAGATGCACGCACACGCACGCGCTGACACACTCGCCTACGCACGCAATTGGCATGATGAACAACATCGGTGTTGCACTTCAAATTGTGCATGTGTACAAAGTACATGCATGCACGCACACACACACACACACACACGCACACACACACGCCAACGCACTCGCCAACGCGCACAATAATCACAGGTTTGGCGAGATGAACGGCATCGACGTAGCGCTTCAGTGTGTTGCCCTGTACAAGGGCAGGGACCCAGGCACTGCAGAAGAGGAGGAGTTTATGCAGGCGCGTAAATACTATTATTATTATTGTCATCATTGTCGATATTGTGTACAAGGGCAGGGACCAGGGCACTGCAGAAGAGGGGGAGTTTATGCAGGCGCGTGATATGTGTGTGTTTCCGTCATGCAGGTGCGCAGTCACTATTATTAGTACAAGCATTGTGTATCTGTTTTTATCATTGTCGATATTGTGTACAAGGGCAGGGACCCAGGAACTGCAGAAGAGGAGGAGTTAATGCAGGCGCGTGATATGTGTGTGTTTCCGTTCGTCGCTAATACACATGCACGTGTGTGTGTGTGTGTGTGTGTGTGTGTATGTGTGTGCGCGTGTGTGTGTGTGTGTGTGTTGTGGCTGGTGGTACTGTCACAAAGTTACATCAATATTTGTGAAGTTAGGTCAAAGAATGAAAATTATATACACAAAGGTTATATTGGTAATAAGTATAGTACACAATCTCGTGTAAGCTTAGATCTTAGGTTAAAGTTACCTCTCCTGATTATGAAGGTTATGATCTAGGTGTCCATCCTGTGCTTAGCCTCGGTACACCACAAAATAAACATACATAACCATGGCTCTCACTGTTTTTGCTGCACAAATATACTGCTCTCACTGCATCTGGTGTCCTCCTAATAAAAACTGCTTTGTCATCCATCCTGTGCTCATCCTTGATGCTTTCAGACAACAGCTGTGTATCACGGTTTCCATTTCATGCTGTCTGCAGAACTGCTATGACATCCTGTGCTCAGCCTTGATGCTTCCAGAGAACAAGCAGGCCTTTGTCAAGGTATGTGAAAAAGCCGCGGCAAGGCTGTTGCTTGTACTCAGTCTTGCTGCTCCCAGAGAACATGCAGGCATTTGCCAAGGTATGTGAGAAAGCCAGGACAAGGCTCTTCCTTTTGCTCGGTCTTTAGGTAGGCACGGTCAGGCTAAGATTGGAAACAGCGTCTTGTGTTGATTAAACAAGTTGTTGCTGGTCAGTGCATGGCTTGACAACAAATGCTCTATATAGAACGTTCAAAGTGTTTTCAACACCACGTTGATCAGCTCCCTTTCCAGTATCACTACCCATTGCCAACTCTCATCAGGAGCCAGTTTCAGGCCAAGCCTGCAACCCTCTCAGACCCCTTTTGTTTTTTTTCTCTTCTCCGGTCCCGGTACCAAAAGTGACTCCTTTTCCCTAATTAAAATCGGGGAGCTGCCTGCGCGTTCTCTTTCTTTTGCTTTGCAAAAGATTTCCCTTACTTTGTATCCTGGTCACATATCGACTCCCTAAATGCCACTTCTCTTGGCTTGCTTACTCTTATTATTGACTTTTCTTGGTTGTGTACATTGTAGAGGTTTTCATGGCTTTAATTAAGAAGGGGACAACCTCTGCCTAGTATACGCATCGAGGTCTTTGATTGGGCATTCCAAAACTAGCGATTACACTTCTGTGCCTAATGATTGTACCTTTCTGTTGCTGGTGTCTATACTGAGTGATCTGAGGCTGACAAGTGGGGTGGCTGATGATAGCAAAACAAACAAAAGTCGCAATTTGGGTCCTCAAGCTGCTCATTCCTTTTCCCATATTTAGAATGCGACCCCTCACACACGCACATTCACACACTAGCCCC
>Ga0307968_1002977_pt1:7500-14099 | contig 14099 bp, 16 predicted proteins | sample OrgLakmetagen650_FD_201834 | JGI IMG/M metagenome (GOLD analysis project Ga0307968, IMG submission 201834) | Saline water microbial communities from Organic Lake, Antarctica - #650 | ecosystem: Environmental > Aquatic > Non-marine Saline and Alkaline > Saline | place: Antarctica... | reverse complement strand
CATAAAGGTGTGTTTAACGTCTCCTCCCTCTCCACGCGAGAAGGAATCGACGGCTCAAGCAACGCCCAAGAGGAGATGGCTCAGACAAGTCCGAGAAAAGAGCAAGTTTGTTACAAGAGGACCATCTAAACTGGCCAAACAACCAAATAACCATAAAACCGTTGCTCACATTATAAATCCAGGGAGAATCACGATTCGTCCATGCCATTGATTTAGCATGACAGCTGTCACGACGAATCATGGTACCAGCTTAAGTATGGCTTGCAAGTATGAGCTATAGCTATATATGTATGAGTATGAGCTATAGCTATATATGTATATTGCAATCCATACTTAAGCTGGTACCATGACTCGTCGTGACAACACGCTTTGGCAGCCCGCACGCTTTGGCAGACATGTATGGTAGTCAAGTACTGGTTTCTTGCAGGCAGGCAGGGAGTTCTCTAGCCCGTTGTCTATGCTTCATTTGCATCTTTTGAAGGAGGACACGTTAGGTGTGAAGCAGTGTACCACTAATTGGGCTGTACTCCGAGAATGTGGACATGAATTGTTGCAATTCTACTGGTTTCAATCAGCTGTCAATAGTATACTTAATACCAATAATAACACTTTGCGAAGGGTAGTCCAGGCTGATCTCAATTTACAGCCTCGTTCAAGTGCCTGCTGGACAGCTCAATTGCTGAGCGCTTTTCAAGGACTGCGTGGATGTGAGTTGTATGTACGAGCTGTTCAAACTGGGCGTGCTCTTCCCATGCAAGAGTTCACTGCAGATTTGAAGCATAGGATGAGAGGTGTTTGGAGAGACGCTGAGTTGGTGGACCCCAACATGCACAACAAACTGGCCACTTATCATTCTTGGTTTGCCATCCCTTTTTCTAGATAGAAATGAGCGTATGCCGATTAATGTACTACGGTATCTCCATCTTGATCTGTCCAAACATGCTATACGCAATATAAGTAGATTCTGCTTGCGTGCGCATACTTTGAAAGTTGAGGCAGCAGCGGGGCTTAGGATAATTCTTGCGTATGTGACCAATGTCCTGGTGAAGATGAACATGTTCAGAACGAGGTGCATGCTCTTTTATTTTGCCAAGACCATCGAGTTTGTGAGCTAAGGAAACATTTTTCCTTTCTGTTTATACCTATTGAGGACTTTTCAGCAGCCCAACCTTTTTTGCCGCAACAGGTCAACAACCAACTTGTTCATGATTTCCTTTTGCAGCAGAACAATAGACTTTCTTTTTCTTTCTGAGCTTATGGATTTATTTGTGGCTGGCCGAGACAAGTCAGCAGCCGATCAGCCAAACAACCTGGCTGAAGGTCACCCCCCATTGTAACTATTGTAACCATTGCCCCAAACTGCTATTTGCTAAATTTATTGGGGCAGGGTTGCGGCTGGATGGTTTTAATTGCATTTAACGTGCAATAACCTCAACGTTGCTGCGGGTGCTTCTGAAAGAGATCAATTCCTCAAAGCACAAAAACTCTGCAGCGAGTCTTCAGCGAGCACTAGGGCCTTGCTTGTTCGTCAGGCCCTCTCAATCACGGTACTTCACACTCACTCTTGAGCAGGCATATGGGAGGTAATTAATGTAATCAGTTATTCATGAAACTGGCTCCTCCAGCTCATTGAACATTTGCATATAAAAAAGTCTCTGAAGTTGACAGGAAAGGTGCGCTGATAGTGAAAATTTGCCCAACCTCATTCAGGCAAATGCACTTGGAAAACATACCCGCTGCACATAGTTTGTGTCCACACATCACAGGTAGCGCCGCACGACCTCATCTCTCAACTCGCGCATCAGCCTGATCTTACGAGGAGACACACTCTCCTCAGAAGCTGCAAGCTTGTCTTTGGCTGCGCCTGCCATCAGGCTGTATGCACGCAGGGTGTTGTCAAGCACGAGGTAGAGCCGATCGGGCGTGGTCCACATGTAATCGTGGGTGTCAGTGCCCCTGAGAGCACGGGGATGGAGTTTATACGTTGCACAAGAAGCGCACTGCACTGATAAAGTACGTTGGCTATTCCAATGGAGGCACGGAGTTAGACAAAGGGCCACGTCAGAAAAGAGGCCAGAACTGGACAATCAAATTGTCTAGAAAAAGAGACAAACGGCTGTTGCAATGCGTGGCTGCGGCCACGGGCCCCATTAGTAATATGGCTACAACTTGAAGTGCGGGGCAAGCTTGTGTGTGTGTGTGTGTGTGCGTGTGTGTGTGTGTGTTGTGTGTGTGCACGGGTGGGAGGCTGTAGTCTCAGGTTTATTGACACATGCTTAACACGCACACGCACTCTCTCTCTCTCTCTCTCTCTCTCTCTCTCTCTCTCTCTCTCTCTCACACACACACACACACACATACACACACACCTAGAGGGGCCGGGCGTGAACGCATGGTCGAGCTGCGTCCTTCGCTCTGCTGGATCTGGGATGGACAGCAGGTACTCAATGACGCGCTTCTCCACCGGCTGCTGCCGGTCAAAGTGGTCACGCGCACCCCTGTACAGCTTGTACGACACCCACTTGGCCTGCAAACCAAGAGCACACGTGTGAGTATGTGTGTGTGTAAAACGTATGTGCATGTGTGTGGGTGCATGGTCACGCGCACCACTGTACAGCTTGTACGACACCCACTTGGCCTGCAAACCAAGAGCGCACGTGTGAGTATGTGTATGTGTGTGTGTGTTTGTGTGTGTGTGTGTAGGATGTATGTGCATGTGTGTGTGCGCGTGCATGAATGTGTTCATGTGTGTGCTTTGGCTTGCCAGTACGTATGAACTGTTCACCTGAACAAGGGGCATGAGCTGCTGTGCTTAGAGATGCCTGTAAGTGCTTCATCTTCATCGTGTAGCAAGCTTTGCTGCCAAGCACGCGGATACACACACAGGACATGCAGGGCACATACACACACAGCACTTTAACACTCATGGTCTAAACACAGGGAGCACAAAGCGTTGTTACGGAATGAGTGGGCTAGCTAGCGCAGCCTTTTAAGAGAAGTACACAAACCAACTAAAATGGGTTTTGCTGAGAGAGTACTAGTCTGTGAATACAGCTCCTTGCAATTTCAAATTGGTGAAGTATACAAGGGGGAATCGTTTGCGCCTGGTTAAAAGCAAAAAACACTCACACACTCATATTGCACTCTTGTACACACACACACACACACACACACACACACACACTCACACACATATACATACACATAAAAATACACACACAAAACACAAATATACACCTCATCCAGCGTCATGTTTGTGTCCCTCGCAGCGCCATACGCTTTTGCTGAGATCTGGAGAAAGGCAGGGTCGATCTTGCCCTCGCCTGACAGCTCGGCCATGCGCTTGTCAATGTCTTCTACACTTGTCAAGGAGCCCAGCAGTTCTCTGTGCGTAACAGTGGCACGAGAGCAAAGCAAAATTTGCACAGTCGGACTGAAATTTCGGACTCGCGTTTGTCTATAACTTTCACGCTTGTCAAGGAGCTCAGCAGCTCACTGTGCGTAACAGTGTTATGACTCATAGCTTATGAGTGTAAAAATTGCAAAGTCAGCCCGGAAGCTCTGCCAGCGTGCGTCAATATATCTTTTACACTCAACAAAGAGCCTAGCAACTTTCTGTGTGAGAATGTGTGATATGCATGATTGGCCCGAAAGGTCAGCCATACTTCTACTGAAGTCTTCTGCAAGGAGTGCAGCAGTTTCCTGAGTTGGGATGTGTCTGACGTGTGTTTTGCAAGTGTATATGTTGCCGGCAGCCAAACTCGTTGGCCCTGTGCACGCTTGATAAGAAGGTTTTACTCAGGAATGCGTCATAAGACGTATTCGTATGATACTGTGTTTTGTAAATAACATGTACCATATTATGATACTGTGTTTTGTAAATTACATGTACCATATTACGATACTGTATTTTGTAAATTACATGTACCATATTATGATACTGTGTTTTGTATATTACATGTACCATGATACGTTACCATATTAACGTCTGAGACGTCTGTATGGCACATCCCTGTTCCTATTGAATTGCTGTTATCATTTAACTCACACTCATACTCAACCCCAACCTGCAGCTACAGTGGTGCTAGAAATCAAGGTTAGACGTAGGTGTGTGTACACCTGTGTCTATAACAGGGAATTGCTGAGTGATAGACAGGGTTCTAGACAGCTAGCTCCTCAGCCTACAGGACTGTGCCTTCTCTCCTGCCCCCGTGGCATTTTAGGAATGCTATGGCAATGCAACATAACACGAAATCCATATAAATCATAAGTGACGCTCTTTACGCAACATACACACACACACACGCACGCGCACACACACACACACACGCAAAACGCACCTCATCACACTAGTTTCTGTGATGCCTGTAGTACTGGGGCACAGGGATGTGCAAAACACACAAGGCATGCACACAACATACACTCCACTCTGAACACAACCACTTCAATGCACACGCCCCACCTGTACAATTCAGCCGCCTCGGCCATTTTGTCTTGGTCCTTCACAACGCTGTCATGGCTTGCACACAGCCCCACGAGCCTCGTGTTCATCATGACAAGCTTATCCAGGCCGTCTTTGTCGTCTTTGCTCGCTGCCATCAAGCACTGCATGGGAAAGCAGGTGAATGTGCGGAGGCATGTGTGAATATGAGTGTTCATCATTTGAGAAGCTTGCCATCTTTGTCGTCTTTTTGCTGGATGCCACGGCGCAAAAATGTTTTTCTTTCAGAAAGGAATGCATGCATGGCGGTTTGTGCGTGTGTGTGCATTGTAAGGAGCATGTCTTGAGACCACCTTGATCACCTCTGCTGCCAACAAATTGACAAAAATCAAGAACCAAAAAGTTTCATGCATCATTTACCTGCACGCTTACATCTACACCTGCAAGTGCGCACCCCCCCCCCCACCTTCCCCACACACAACCACACTACAGAAACACACACACTCACCAGTGTTTCTTTTAAGTTTTTGGGGTGTGTAGCACTTTAAGTCAAACGCGCTACACAGGGTGCTCTAGCAAAAAAAGTGTGTAGCGCAAGCCTTCTCCCCAAAAAGGCCAAAATTTTGGCTGCTTTCATAGTGGTTCTCATACAGATGAAAAAGGGCTTTGCACAGGAATTTTTTGGGGTTTTGTACCCAAATCGCAAGTTCTGGAGTGTTTTCTAAAGGGGCGATAGCAAAAGGGCAAAAGAGCGAGCTTGCTGGGGCTCAAAACCTGGTCTCTGGGTGACCAGCCAAAAGACAAAAGCGACACAGGGTACTCCCCAAAAATTTCCTGTCGCGCACGCACGACACAGGGTACCCCGCGGAGCTTGGTGTATCGCTTAAAAACCTTTAAAAAGCGACGCAAAATGCTTGAAATGCGACGCGTCGCCCTTAAAAAGAAACACTGACACTCACCTGCACATGCTCAAAAAAGGGCCGCTGCAGGTCGCCTCGGTAATGCGACACAATAGCATCCCACTCATCACTGCCTGCCTCGATGAACTTGCGCAGGATGGCATTGTAGCGATTGACCTGAGAGCAGGCAAAAGGAGAGTGCAGCACTGTTGTGAGCAGACACTATAGCGAGCTGTAGCGCTAGCAGCACTGTAGCGATTGACCTGAGAGCAGGCAAGGAGAGTGCAGCAATTGAACGAGCACTCTACTTATCATGGCCTGCATGCCTCAGTGAACGGGGGCAATGTATGGATGGCATTGTAGCAATCGACCTGAGAGCAGGCAAGGAATGTGCAGGAACCCCTGAGTTCCAAGGAACCTGTGAGTTACGTTAAATAGCTCGAGTTCTCCTTGACCTGCTGTCAAGGGCATTCAAAAACAGGAAGTAGTGCTCTGAATTTTTAAATCGTGTTAAAGCCTAAGCCTTGACAGGATTCAAAATGATTAAGAAAAATGAGCATGACTTCTTGCTTTTGTCTACCCAAGTGAAGTTTGCACACAACTTTGACACTGCAGCACAGGTAAGATACACGCTCACATGCATGCACACACTCATTCACTCACATACAAGTATGATTCACAACACAACACACGCACACACACACGCACATACAGGTTTAATGATATACACATATGCACACAGGTTGTATGAAACAACAATAACACACACACACAAGTGGGAGGAGTCCTTACCTCGTCGTTCACTCCTTGCAAGGTGCGGAAGATTTTGCGCATCCCCATCTTTTTGTCGACATCCTCCTCTGTGTCGGCCAGCTCTTTAATCCTGTAACCGCGCGCATGGGGACATGCGTGTGTGTGCGTGTGTGTGTGTATTGTACAGCTACCTGATAAGACCCACTAGCAGGGAGTCCTGGTTTGCCAATAAAATGTATGCAAGATCCGAGAAAGTTGAGAAAACATCGCAAAAAAGCAAATGTGTTGATACTGCCAGTCGGGAATTGGAATTATTTGTATTAGGGACGTGAGAAGAAAGCTGGTCATTTGCTGCAGGGGTGAAAAGCAAATCACCAGTGACCGCACGTTCTTTGTTGTTGCTGAGCTTTCGTCAAGTTTATCGCATTTAAGCAGGGTTGGCCAGAACCGTATATAACACCGATATATGACCGTATATTCGGTGATTTCCCTGCCAAAAATACCGT
>Ga0307968_1002977_pt1:0-2500 | contig 14099 bp, 16 predicted proteins | sample OrgLakmetagen650_FD_201834 | JGI IMG/M metagenome (GOLD analysis project Ga0307968, IMG submission 201834) | Saline water microbial communities from Organic Lake, Antarctica - #650 | ecosystem: Environmental > Aquatic > Non-marine Saline and Alkaline > Saline | place: Antarctica: Organic... | reverse complement strand
CACACGTTGAGGAGGACAGGCTCCGTGCCGCCCTGTTGCCGTGTGCGCAGGAAACCCAAAGCGTGGCGCAGATAACAGAAGCTTAGGTCAAAAGGCCCATGCTGCTTTTCGTGCTAGTTACAACCCATGCTGCTAGTTACAGCCCGTGCTGCTTTTTCGTGCTAGTTAAACAGGTTTCGTGCTCGTTCAACAGATGTCATGCTAGTTACAGCCCCTGCTGCTTTTTCGTGCTAGTTAAACAGGTTTCGTGTTAGTGAAATAGATGTCGTGCTAGTTACAGCCCCTGCTGCTTTTTGGTGCAAGTTAAACAGGCCTAGATTCACTGTGCGCGCAGGAAATCCAAGACGTGGAGCAGGTCACAGAAGAGATTAAGGGCCTGGAACTGACCCCAGAAAATGTAGAATTGGTGCGTGGTGGCTGTGGTCAGGATTGTGGACGTGGGCGTATGTGTATGTGTGGGCGTGGGTGTGGATGTGGGTGGGGGTGTATGTGTGGGCTGGCTCGTGCGCATAATGAAATCAATGCCAGCTTGCTGCGATGTAGGCGTATGTGTGTGTTTGTGTGTGTGTTGTGAACGTGCAGCCTCTGTGGCTGCACATGTACCATAAACAGGCTTCGATCTCGTGTGGGATGTAGCAACAAATACGGTTCCATCTGTGTGTCCACCCTTACATTGACGCACACACACACATTCACACACACACACACACACACACATTCACACACGTGCAGGTGTTGGATGAAATCCGGCCATACTTAGTTGGCACTGGAGGAGGTGGGCTCACTTTTGAAGGGAATGACGACCTCATAGTCAAGGTAGGGGGTCACATGGGGATGTGTAATCTCAATCAGAAAAATGTAGGCAGAGTTTGAAAAATGGAGGCAGCTGTTATGTGCCTGAATCACGTCGCAATCTCCTACTTTTTGTTCTGTACTTTGTTTCACATGCACGCATACCCTGTTGCAGAGCGCCCTGTAACAAACACAACCTTCGCTCGCTGCTCTGTTTTGTACGCACACGCACACTAGCTCAGAACTTGCATTACAGGCCCACTGTTACATGCATGCACAGACACGCTGTGGGTGTGATGACTAACCAGCTTTGCACATGCCATGCACGCATGCAGATTTGCATGTGCACTGCAGGGCCTGTGCACTCGTGATTTCAGATATCAGTGCCCCTTTTTTCTACGGCCTTGGTGCCAACCCCTCGCCTGCCTGTTTCTTGTGCACGCAGGTTCGCATCTCAGGCCCCGCTGCGAGTGTGATGACAGTGCGCGTGGCCGTGACTCAGAAGCTGCGAGAAAAGATCCCTACTATCGCGGCCGTGCAGTTACTGTAACACAGAGCGTTGCTCCTTAAGAACGCTCGCCGTGGTGGTTTCTACACTCGCACGCACCGATGCTGGCCACGTGTGCTGTAATGTGATTTTGTGAGCTTGGCAGCAACAGCTGCGTCAACGCTGAGCGCTGCTCTTCACGTTCATAGGTTTTGACCATCATGGCTGCGCAGTTGCTTCGTGCTTTGCGTCCCTCTGATCACAGCATTTGCGATGGTATGCTCAGAGGGCTCCCCCTCAGCACGGCTGCACAGTGTGCAATGCGTTGCCTGTAGAGTCTGTGCAATGCGTTGCCTGTAGGGTCTGCACAGAGCAGTTGCAAGAAGCTGTGGCGCACCACTCTTTTCTGTACTTGTATACAGAGAGCGCAAGACGCGCCGAGTTTATTGGGTTAGGATAAAATGCTGAGGCGTGTGTCTAAGCTGCTCACTGTTTGTGGGTAGCTAAGCACATTGGTACTTGAACTATAGAAGCCTCTTTTACAGCTTATAATATTGTGTTTTTGGCGAGTCACGCCTACTCGGTTGTGCCTTGAACGCAGTAATCTGTGTTGGATTGTGTGAATTACGTTTGTTGCTGCCTAGCCTGAACTCTGTATATTAGGCGTTTTTCTGTGTTTTCTGTGTCCCAGCTGTTTTTGGGTTGGCCGTGTGTGGATAATGATGGAACCTGGCATGATCTCAGGTCTTGCAGGTTAGGGGTTACAAGGATGGCCTACAGCCCGAGTCTCTGGCTGATTGCAATTGGCTGGTGAAACAAAATCAACCAGTGTCAAAAATTGAAAGTAAATCTGACACAAACTTGAGGAGTCTGTAGACAATTCAAGGTCTAAAGAAGCAAACATTAACTCGGCACTGCCTGGAACTACACCCCACATTACCGACTTGCACCAGTTGTACCAAGATTGCCAAGGGGGGTTACACACAGCTATATCCGCCAGCGAGGGCAGTTGAGCTATAGCATAAAAAAACCAGCTTCAAGAAGAGAAAGAGGCCAGACTGAACAAGACACCAGAAAAAGAAGCTAGAGGGAATATGAAACTGATGTAAGAAGAAGAGAAAAATGAAAAGAGAAAGAGAACGTTTGTTTTGAAGAAGCGCGAAGAGAAAGCATCATGGAGAACGAGAAAAAAAGCTGTTGGTATGTCTCAGAATGTGAGTG
>Ga0307968_1002976_pt1 | contig 14105 bp, 14 predicted proteins | sample OrgLakmetagen650_FD_201834 | JGI IMG/M metagenome (GOLD analysis project Ga0307968, IMG submission 201834) | Saline water microbial communities from Organic Lake, Antarctica - #650 | ecosystem: Environmental > Aquatic > Non-marine Saline and Alkaline > Saline | place: Antarctica: Organic Lake... | reverse complement strand
AAGGGGAGGGGGAGGGGGAGGGAGAGGGAGAGGGATTTGGCTCTGGACTTGTGTCAAAAAGGCGAGAGCTTTGACCGTTGAGCATGAGATTTGGGGAAGAGGAATCAAACCTGATAGAGGGTGCGGCCCTTTCCAGGATCTGCTCTACTTTGCTTGGCGTAGCATCTGGCTGCCCCTCAAGCAACAAGGCAACCACCCCGGCAACCTACAGAAGGCAGACATAATGATGCTTTGAGTCACTGTGTTGCAACGATTATACGTACCAATTGAGCAACAACAAAAATAGTGGAACGTCACAATAGGCCTTGCTTTACTCAAACCAACACGAATTTACTTCCAACTTACATGTGGTGCTGCCATAGAGGTGCCTGACATTGTGGTCTCTGCGGTGTCTCCACGGTGACTGGCACTCACGATGTTAGATCCAGGGGCAAACATGAAGAGGCAATTCCCAATGTTGGAGTAGGAGGCCAGGCCATCTGACTTGGTGGTTGCCTGTTGAATACAAGGCAAGAGTTGGTGATGCTCAGATTTTGTAGTGATACAGAAAGGATTACAGGGATCTACTGAATGTCAAGGACTAATCTTTATTAACTAGGTCAGTACTACAGAATTGATTACTCACCCCAACTGTTATTGCGCCTCTAGCTGAAGCCGGAGAGTATGAGCATGCATCACCACCTCTGTCATTTCCTGGGATCGCGGAATAAAAACAATGCATATCAGGAGTGGGGTTAAAGAGGATGAAAGTATTTCGCTACACATATTCTGAATTGCTGCAACATGTGCTTTATAAAACAAGGAGCTACTCACCAGCAGCTACCACGACCGGCACATTGTTCTGCATTTGCATGAAAGGTTTTGAGCGTACTGAAGTCCCAAAGTACTTGGAAAAACGTAGATATTAGCCTCCAGATCTTTGCTGTTTGAGAGCAAGTTCACTCACCTTCACTAGATCATTAATTGCATCGTTCAGGGACTGCGCTTTGGGGCCACCCAAAGACAGCACAGCCACCGCCTGCTTGTAACCATTGCGTCGAACATTTTCCTTCACCCTGTTAAAAAGAGGACGTGCGCACACTGACGACTGCCCCTATTTTTCATAGAGCAATGTGCGTACATGGCTGTAGCTTGGTATGTTTGCAAGGCACTAACGACATGAGGACCGACCAGCTACGTGAACGAATGGATTGAATTGACGATGAAATCAAGCAGGGGATACACACCAGCCAAGACCAGTGATGATGTTGGAGTATGATCCTGAGCCGTTGCTGCCCAAGACTTTCACGGCGTGGACAGTCGCCTTGCGTGCCACGCCATGAGCAGAACCCATGGCCGTGCCAGCAACGTGCGTCCCGTGTCCATGGTCATCATTGGGAGACCTGGACGTTTTGAGCATGCTAACAAACCATGTGTATACCACACTCATGATACCAGCTAGCACCACAAAGTGTTGAGAGGAGGTGTACTGTCATACATGCTGAATTAAAACTGTGGTGTATTCGATTGCGTGAATAGCAGGCTCCTGGTCAGGTGGTAAAGGCAGTGTCTAATCATAGCATTCGTGAAGCTGCGCGTGCAACTAGAACCATCAATCACTCATACCCGCCAACAATGCTTGTCGACTCTCCAACTCGGCCTCTGAAGTCAGCATGAGTTGCACGCAAGCCGGTGTCAAGAACGTACACGTGTGAGCCTTCTCCACTCAAAGTGCCGATCTGGAATTTGCCATTAAGAGGAAGGGCTGCGCAGAGCAGAAGAAAGGGTTTAGGCAGACAGGTGATGAACTGCAGCAAACATGCTGGCACTACAATTTTTGAGCCTAATAATGTGCAAAGCTTTTCACTCTGGCACTCACATGTTTGATCAATACGGTCAAGGCCCCAGCTACGGACGTTGCTATATGCTCCGATCTCTGAATAATTAATATCATCAAAAGTTGCTATCAGGTCCCGCTCAAAGTACTCAACACTGTCTGCAAGCGTAGAGCTCATGGCCATGAGATCTTCCTGCAAGGAAAGGGAGGGGCCAAGTTTGAATCAGCTTTCGGGCTTGCATGTCTTTCTGGAAGCAGTCGTGCTTCTAAATCACCTCAGTGCAGGTATAGACATTCTCTTCTTCAAAAACAGTGAGCAGAGAGAAAAGGTACTCACCAACTTTTTGACCGAAAAGCCTTGGAATGACCAGGCAAGCTGCTCATTAACAGAAGAAGCACCGCCAAGCTGCTCCACCTGCAGATCTTTGCAAACACCACTGAATCGGCCAGAGTCTGCGCTGCCTAGCTCTTCACAGATGGCACGGAGCTGTCCAAATGTGACATTAGGCTGGAGCTTCATCACAAAGTCAGAGGGGGGCTCGCTGGCAGCTGCGTTGAATACCTGCAGAGTAAAAACGCTCAGCTTGCAGTTTGGGGGTCTTTGAGGAAAAGAAGCAGACCGAATCCCTTAATGCAGAGAAGAGAGCAGCTACGTTAATGTACTTGTTCTGCAAGATGTGTTTAGCGCTTACCTTTGCTGGCTCTGTGTTTAAATTGAGGATTGGCACCCTGGCTCCACCTGAGGATGAGTCTCCCTTTACGCCAGCCGTTGAGGGCTCCAGGGAAGAAGGAGGAGGAGGAGGAACCATGACCCAGTTCCTGACATTGTAAATGCAATTATGATTATAATCATCCAATGATCCAGCAAGGTTTAACGCAGCTGCGTCGTTGAACACAGTCTGGATGCTGAGCCAAATTAGGATAGCACTCACAGTATCTCTCTGTCTTCATCACTTGCCACACTAAACCCCTCTGGAAGCTTGACCAGCTTCATGTTTGCAAGCTGTAGGGTGAAGCCGGTGCCTGAAAATATCAGAGACACGCTTATTTTTTTCTGGGAATAGCAGGCAGGTGTAGATTTTGGAAGAAGCATAGCTGGAATGAATTCTGTCGACTGGCCACAAAAGAGACAGCTACTTACCTGAGATATCCTTAAAAATGATTCTGTTCCATGTGGTCTCAGGTTGAGACGAGTTGACGGCTAAGACATCCAGGTCGAGCTGCAAAAGGAACAAGAAAATTGTCAAAGGTGCCTAGGGGCTACACTTCAGCAGCAGGTTGGATCTTGCACTTCAAGCTGCCCCAGTCCTACTTCAATTTGCGCCCAGCCATCAGTGTCTGATCCCAGCACATTCAGAAAACGTGGTGGGAGGACCGTAATATCTCTGCCTGTCATCTTCATCTCCTTGCAAAACGAAAAAAGTGAGACTTTTTTTTACAAAAACGTTGTAGAAGATCACAATGTGCTCTTTTTAAACCAGGGATCTGCTTATGACAGGCGAGGAACAAGCGGGGGCTGGGAATAACTCTGCACAACAGAAAAGCAAGAAGGAATAGTACAGGTACTCATCTTGTCATGCGGCCCTCCAGTGTGTTCTGCAAAAGAAATGACATCCGGTTCAAGGCAGTTCCCGAAGCTGCAGTAGATAAGGAGATGTTATTATGTCAGTTAATTCTTTGGAAACCTTGCTGCAGTGGTCGTGAGAGAGCTCAAACAACTCACCATGAAAGTGAAGCAGGGTATTCTTGGTCTCAAAAGGCTGCTCTGTTTCTAGGATCACTGCTGCCCAAGGCATGACAGTCAGGTAGGCTGAAGACTCTGCCTTTAAGAAAGTCTGCAGGAAGTGGTGATGCTTGCCACTGAATAATTCAGTGCAGATTGCAAGCGTTTCCATTCGACTGTAAATATTTAGGCAGTATTAGTCAAGGCCCTTATTTAGTTCTAAAGGAGATGACATCAGCTTATTCCTTCGCCGGGAAGTGTGGCTTCTAGCTTGCTTGCATACACTTGCATCGGCGGACCCTGTCAGCCAATGTGCTATGTACTATGACCTGACAGTAGTGTGTGAGAGGGAACAAACTGCTGCCGCTTCAAGCACGCACCCGCTCAGTGTCATCGAAATCGCAATCACAGCCAAACGACTTGCTTTCCCATCCCGACGCCAGACCGTTGAAGTAGACGTTCCGGACGTCCCTCTGAATTATATACGCACATACATGATTGATGAGTGGTTGTAAGCGCAGTTAGGTCGGTCGTCATGAAAAGGTTTTTGAGTCATTCTGTGCTCTCCGGCTGCTTGACCAGGATCCACATCGCCTGGTGGCATGGTACGTATTTTGTTTATTGTCCCTACTTGAACTGACTAGACGCGCACCTCGAGTTCCTGCTGGAGGAGCGCACGTCTTCCCACAGAGCTACTGCTAGAAATCGTCGTTGCCTCTCCTTCGGCTGCTCCCGCCACGACGGGGCGTGCAGCTCTGGCATAGACAACGATGAGACTGAGCACAGCCAGGATCCGGAAGACACCCGTCATTAAATCGGCCTGCCGTTCGAAGGTGCTAGCTTATAACGGACCCGCCTAGCCCGTTAAATAAAACACTAAAAATAAAGCAATGACCAATTCGGAGGGAAGCACGAGTTTTTACAGAGGGAAGCACGAGAAAAGCAAGTGAAGTGCCCTGCTTCACTGTTTTCTTTAAAACTTCTACATCTGCCCAATATTAAGCTCCAGCAAGCCTCAGCTTCACACATTTTAAACTCTCCGCATCTGTCACTCACGTGAGTGCACTACAATCAGCTACCACGGTGAGTACCATTATTGTAGGGGATCAGAAGTGCGCAAAAACCAAGCAGCGCTGCTAGCATCGTCTTGCCTAACAGCTGCAGCTAGCCACCAGCACCTGCGTGCTATTACGGCGGCCATTGTAATTGCGCTGCATACTGCCAGAAACACAAGCAGCAGCAGCCACTCACACTTCAGCACCTGCTATGCATCAAACCACAGAAGACATGGCCTCCCCACCCCCCCGCCATCACGTGCACATCTCAAGCACGCTGGCGCTTGCCTACGGCGGCTCTGCCAGCAGCACCAACTACTTAGCACAAGAGGCTGATGACCTTGTAGCCGGTGGTGGCAGCGATGGCAGCAGCCTAGCTGGCCTGCTAAGCGGAAGGGAGCCACCTCCAAAGACGCCGCCTCAACATGAGCTGACAGACAGAGGCTCGCCCACACTGACCACGTTTGACAGCAACAAGGTGGATGACAAGCCGCCAGCAGCCAAACGCCCTCGTGCCACTCAAGTGCCAACGCAGGAGCTCACCATCAGGGATAGTCATGGATCAGGCTGGAGCTGGGATGGAGAAGAAGACGGGCATGAAATAGCTGCGCAGGACGCTCACAGCCACGATTTGCAGCAGCAGGGTTTGGAGCTGGAGGATCACATGCTGCCAGGTGACACTCATGACCAGCAGCAGCAGCAGCAGCAGCAAGATGAACAAGCAGCTGATGAGCCACCACCACTCACAGGGACCATCATGAATGGAGTTTTAATGTGAGCACAAGAGATGGTAGACGGTAGAGGAATAGTTAGACATGTTGTCACTTCCAGCCAGCAGCCAAGTCTTATACATGCCTAGCTTTTGCAGTGAAAGTTACATTATAAATGTCATGTGATTGTCTTTCAGTTGCACATATTGTATTTGTCCTCTCATTTTGCTTTGCTCACAGGATGGAAGACCGTCTGAATAGCATTGAGTACAAGGTGCGAGCGCAATGCGAAACCTAGGCGTTTTCCACCTGTGCGGGTGATGCTTTTACGAGCCTGGCTCCTTTTTTTACTAATTTGGATGTCCTTGGAAAAATGCCAGACAAGCAACCTTTCAAGTGTGCTGCTACTTTATGCTGAGAGTTGAAAGCCTTGCTGGTATTTGTGCCTGGAATATTACAAAGGAGCACCTGCAACTGTGCTGATGTATAATGTTTCTACATGTATAATGATGTTTCCTATAAACCTGCCCTTTTTGCTTGCACAGATACGTGAAATGACCGGCGTCGGCGTTCAACGCTTGGACCATATCAAGGCCGCATTTGTTGAGGAGATGGAAAGGTGTGAAGATGGTAACAGGTTGGCTAGTCCAATACAGAGCGCTGTTGGATTGTGTTTGTGTGTGTATCCAATTCATAATCATTACATGATGTTGTTTACCTGTGCGGCAGGATACCAAATATGTGTAGCTGAATGGGCAGACCAAGGGAAGTTTGGTTCCCAGGCTTTGCTTCATTAAATTTCAGACCAAAGGGTGCAGGAAAGACCTGTTCCTCCTTTCCTGCTTGTATTTGGATAAAAAACAATTGCGTGGATGATATCCTGATATTCTAGCCATCCAAATGAAAAGCCATTGCTGCTTGTCATATCTATAGCAGAGCAAGACCCGCGTGCTTGGAACTCTAATTGTTGTTGATGGCAAATGTACGTTTTGCAGAATACATGAAAGAAAAATTCACGCAAGCAGTGAAAAACGACTCTCCACAGTATTCAAGGAAAAAGAGCCAGTTTGACGCCGGTTATAGTAAAACTACCTAACCAAGGAAAAGAGGAAAACTCCGGCTTGGCCTGAAACCGGATCCTGATGAGAGTTGTTGGTACTGGTGAGGGCATATCTGGTATGGACAAGTTTAGCAGCAAAGTTAACAGAATGCACATAGAGCTCAGAGGCAATTTTTGTTTACTCCTTGAGAATCAAGACCCCAATCCTTGAAAGGCTCCAGTGTGTGTTTGTTGTAGATGGTGCACCCACGCCCTAAAGGATGGCGTGCAGAGTAGTGGAAGCTCCTTGTAGGATGTTGCAGAGATCTTTGTGCGGCGCTCACCTGGTTCTGAGGTCTAGTATTTCACAATACTTGATCTCAAAGAGGTGGATGTCACTTTGAAGAATGCCGAGATTCTAAGTCGGTGCTGTCTGGGAATTCTTAGGGAGGTAGATCTGCTGGTGATGGTGCTGCTGCTGGGGTGCTCCCAATCTCCCTCAGTTGCCCCCTGCCACTCCAAAGAACCCGCCCCCCTCCAATATCCGTTTGTTGCTCATTTATTCATGCGAAGATATGAGCAACTAGGACAGCATATGGACGGCTGGAGGTTAACCTGTTAGAAACTGCAAAGGTCAGCAATAATTTTCATTCTATGAATGCTTTACAATTTTTGCTGCACAAACAATGTTTGCAAAGTCCTCTATATCTTCAACTGGTCACATAAATAACAAATAACATCTGCACTCAGTGTTTCATTTGGGGGTTTTGGTACTGCTACCTGCCTAAAGGTGCCTACTTCATCGCATTCGTTCAGGTTTATCAAGGAGCTTCAAGACATTCGTGATGACCAGCACAGCAGGTGGAGTGCCCTTGCCGCTGGAACGCTACAAGAGCATGAGCGCCTGGAAACAGCTAAGGCCCTGATGAACCGCTTGGGTATTGATGCTACAACCAGAGAATCAGAGCACATGTCCTAATGTCATATAGCTTGCACTCAGCACTACATCACAGCGTTAATCCTTTTGTGTCAGTCGGACTCTTGATGCTGCTATTGTGTAAAATAATAACACTAGGTATTGGATACTGCTGTGATTGACACAAGGATCTTGGCGATTGTCAACCACTTTTTGGTTTATTATATCTGCATTTAAAGGCTATTTCTCCCACGATGCAGATCTTCAAATAGAAGGATAAGGGAAAGGCGTGTCAGATAGACTCTTAATCACAGCAAAGTACAAGGCCAGCACATCAACTAAAAATCGGTTTCAGCAAAAGTCAAGCCTCTCTCGAGCAAAGGCTGGGAACTGCACTTCTGACTGCTGGCAATTATCTTTCTCTCTCTTTCTCTACTGCTTCTCAATGCCAACTTAGCTTTAATAGACTTGCATATGCCACGCACACAAACACACTAGTCGGCTGCCGTGCCTCTCCTCCTCAACCGAAAAACCAACTAACTCAATCACACGATTTGTCACTACCACCATTTGAGCATGACAGGCTACGCAGACATTAAAAGCTATCCTTACAACATTAAGGGGGGAAACGTCTCATTTTAGCAGCTCCCATCTTGGTTTTGAAGGTGAGGGACTCTTCATTGTTGGCATAACAAGCGAGAGGAGTTATCTTGTCCGCACGGGGTGATTGTTTACACTACCAAATGATCTCAGTGTCTCAAGCAGGCTGTGCCTTTTAAAAGTCAAAACGCAGCTTTCACACCCGAATCTCCATCGCCACCACATCCAAGGAGATGTCCTTCAATCCATTGCTAAAGCAATCCGCCAATCACCATCGCCCATCCACGTCTTCAAAGTAAAGCCCCATGCCGGTATTATCGGTAATGAAAATGCTGACGCCCTTGCTAAATAGTCAGCCACCACCTACTCCGACATTGCAGACACCTCCATCAAATCAGCAGGCCCTGAGGGGAATCCCTTCTACAACATCCACTGGCTTGCAAAAGAAGACATGGAAAACTAAACACAAAACCAGAAATATACCCATACAACAAACATGGCCGGATGACCATGCAAAATCTCCAGATTCCTGAAACAGCTGAAAGTAGAATAGTTCCCAAATGGCTCTTCCCACCCCGCTTCTCAGATAAAGACAGATTTACCTCCAGCCGCCCAGATTTTGCGCTGGTTACTCCCATCGCTGCAAGAACACAAAAACAACAAACTAATGTAGGGGGGTGGGTTCTTCGGAGTGGCAGGGGCAATTGAGGGAGACTGGGAGCATCCCAGCAGCAGGGGGACTAGGGCGCAAACAGTGATTCCCGTGGAGATATTCTTGCACGTATCCACATACCTATACTGCTCAGGTTTGACATCCCCAGCATTGTAGAGCTTCTTGTATCCTGTTTGTATGTCCTGCAGGACCTGGCTCTTTTTGCTGGCGTAAGATGTCTTACCTGTACGAACCAGGGAAGAGTGCATTTGTTTGTAGCTGAATATGAATGTACGTACAGTATTCTGCCATTTTTCCCTCATGTTTTTTCTGTAGGTACTATTAGGTCTGGTGTTACAACAACAATTTTCACAAATTCCACAATGTTTCACATATGCAGACTAGCAGTAGCCAATCCTCATTAATGTCTTAATCAATCATGATCTCGGAACTCTACTAACTGTGAAATGTTGTATGTCTCAGTTTGTGGGCAAATTATTTCCACACATATACCCCTCCCCCTTTTCACACCCATAAAAGTCCATGCCAACACAGTCCATACTGCTGATTCTTGGCAAACTTGTCTAATGCAGACGCAAACAGCATCCTTACAAATTCATGAGTACCCACCACTGCTGAGGTTTGCATAGGCACTTCCTGCGTTAAATTTGCTCCCAGCTGCCACCATGCAATTACGCACTTGATCCTGGAAATCGATGGGCCCTGTGAAAACGTGATGAGAAGAAGGAGAATGGGGAGACGCACAGGGGTTATGGGGTATGCTCGCACAAGTGCGGACTGACAGGGCTATGTATTTATACATAGCATTTTCCATTTTCCCCTATACTGGGTGTGTTAATCTTGCAGTTAAGCAGAAACAGAGCAATAAGTGAGTTCACAAAACCAACTCACCATCTGCGATATCCTCTCCATGCCTTCTCTTCTTCAAAAAATGAGTAGTGGTGGCTGCGCCATCTTGATCTGTGCGTGATAACCAAAAATATGAGAGTTGTGGGTGTGATGCACAATTGGCATGCAGTGTGCACGCGGAAGTAAGCGGGCCTCCATCGTAACGCTCATTTGCAAAATTCCTCACAGTGGAAATATTGCTTTTGGCAATACATCGCCCAATCCCCCCCCTTACCAACTGCTGACTGCATTGCATTCTACGACTGTGCAGACATGCAAAGCACTCACGGATTTGTTTCCGTAAATTTGTACCCACTGTGGGACAGGCCTGCTGCTTTGGCCCGCCTTTGTGCCTCCTCCTCTGCAAGGGATGACATCCAATGGACATTTTAACAGTTGACAGAAAAATGAGGGAGCAGTGAGACGAGTTTGATGGAGTGTACGGACTTTTAGCAGGCGGCGCGTTCAATCGGAGACAGTCTTACGCACTCAGTACAAGCCATGTACATGCATGTCAGCAGACTACATGATGCAAATGTTCATGCACAATTACCAGCAAGAGAAGCAAGCGGCAAATAACTATTATTCATGTACACAGCGTACGTGTGGCAATGCAAGTGCGCCTCAAAAAACAATACAAGTAACAACGGAAGCAGCAGATGCAAATCACGCTCACAGACCGTCACATGTGTGGCGCAACTGTGTAGCAGATGCCCCACAAGATCCAAATCAGCACACGTAACCCAAAATGGAAGTCGACTCACCCATTGAAACGGCCACTACCGATTTCCCCTCCTCATTCACCCCCTCCATCGCCATGCGCGCGGCTCCTGTGTTGCAATGAGAAGCAAAATGAGGGAGCAGTGAGACGAACTTGATGGAGTGTACGGACTTATAGCAGGCGGCACATTCGATCTGAGACAGTCTTACGCACTCAGTACAAGCCATGTACATGCATGTCAGCAGACTACATGTTGCAAAAGTTCATGCACAATTACCAGCAAGATAAACAAGGGGCAAATTACTATTATTCATGTGTCATGTGCACAGCGTACGTGCGGCAATGCAAGTGCGCCACAGAAAATAACACAAGCAACAGCGGAAGCAGGAGATGCACGTCACACGGAGAGGACCGCACCTCCCAACGTACCTCCCAATATGCCTGAGCGCTTTGTCCACATGAGGCGCGCTGTGCACCACACAGCTTCCGCTTGTAGGACATCTATCTGCTGCATTAATTTGCCTGCGCAAACGAGCCGATGTGGACGTGTTGCCTGGCCTGCATGATGTAGGCTTTCCAAGTCTCGGCGTGCGCCTTTCCACCTGGTGGTCATGGACAACGGTTGCTTACGTTGGACAAAGAATCTGGAAATAGAATGCCACTAGGTTATCACCAGATTCGGGACTGAGGTTCAAGAGACCTCAGCCCCAAACACAGTCTTCAGCTGTAGAGCTGGGGTTCTTACGTAGTGAGCGTAGGCTGAGATCTGGCATGCACTTTAGCATGATAAGTGCTGTGTGCTCTCGTAATGGGCATTATTTTTAGGCCTTGGTGTAATGACGAAGCCTACAGTGAACTGTAGCATAGAGCTGTGTGCATGCATGTGTGCATCACTCACTTTTTCATGTCCGTGAGCAATTAAAGCCTCTTAAGGGTATCCGCGTAGGACAGGAACAGCTTGCCGTCCTGCTGCTGCACGCCACCAACAAATAGCAAGAAGAACATACAGGTCAGCAGTCTTGCATTTAATGCAGGTGTCAACCAAAATTTGCCACTCTGTCATTATTGAAAGGAAAAAATGGACTCGCATGTATGTGACAAGTTAAGAACACGAAAGAATGTTTGATCAGTTTGATCTCATTCGTGCCCTTTCATTGCCATTAATGCAAAATTAGCTCACCTGTCATCCCCTAGCTCCCCTTCTAGGGTTATATCAAGGGCGTGCGCTTCATCCCACCATGTGTCTTCCTCTTCCAAGCACCCCTGAGACATTAGGGAAAATGGTCAGATTGTCCTCTATTTACATATAGACAGGCAGTTGACCGGATTTTTCTTGTGTGTACAAGGAGAATCAAGGAGAAATTATTGTGTAGTTGATATTGCTGTAGTATCCATGCACAGTAGTACGACACAAGTGCAATGTAAAAAGCGGGCAGGTCTTAATTAAGAATGGACAAAGCATGCTCCCTTGATTTCTTTTGGCTGCAAAAACAATTTGCAAGTTGCTCTGACTCAGATATACAAATGGTAAAGCTCACACAAACTATAAACGCAAGCATCACGTGCTGAGGCAAGTGATGATGCGGTAGGTACATGTGTAGGTGACATAAACAAAAGGACTTCAAACAACCAAGGAATTTAAGGCTAGAGAGCTTGATGCTCACCTTGAGCACCTTCTCCTTTTGGCGAGTGAAGGCGGAAGGCATCCACTGCCCTTTGCCACATGCCTGCTGGCCCAAGCATTCAATGGCCTCCTCTATGGCTTCCAGGACCTCCAGCAGCGCAGACACCCCTGGTTGATTGCCAAAGGCCAGTAGCTCCGCAGCTACACCCACTGCCCGGCTGCACTTGCTCTTCATGCTGCGCACCCACATGTAGTGGGTGCGGTCTGCTTCCAGCTGGCACATGAGGAAATCCTGCTGTTCTGCAAGTACATGCTGGGCTTGGATTTGTTGGGATACGGCATTGGACAGATCTAAACCGAGGCATTGGAGTGCTGCTGCTGATGCTGCTGCTGCCGTTTGACAGCGCATTTCCGCCTGCATGCATTTTTGCAGCGCCTCCACAGCAGCTGCGAAGGCGATGCTGTGCATGCCACGGCCATTTGCATGGTGCCTGCACAGTGCCGACATTCCCTCAAACCCCTCTGCTGACCAGACCTTGGCCCTCCAACCCATGGGCCCGATGTCCAGCATGCGCCAAAACAGGTCAGTCATGCTGGACGGGCTGTTGAGAACCAGCTGCTGCTGCTGCTGCTACCCTTGCTCTCCCTAGCCAATCTGGCACTGCCCCTGTGCTAGTAGCCTGCATCATGAGAGTGGCCTACCATGCAGTGTGCGGATGTCCGTGCCCGGGAATACATGCTCACCCTCGCCCACGGTGTCCAGAGCATACACTGCACAGTTACAATATGTAAATATTACTGTCTGTACATGTTTGTATGAGCTTCATCATACGAGTCTATTGTTTGCATATGTGTGTTTGTATACATAAATTTTCAACTGAATGGGTGCTTGCAAGCATGCCATGTAAGAGACATGTCATCATTTTTTTGCAGAGCTCTCAACCAGAGCCACATTTAGGCGTGCCAAGTGTGCCAATTCCATGTTTTATTTCAAAACAATAGCCCCTGACGCTCAGAACTGGGTGAAACATGCTTGGCAGTGTATCCCACTTTTTGGCAGGGGTTGTGTTGCCTAACAATTGAAAGCCCCCCGATCAAGATCAGAGCAACCCAAGAACAAGCAGCAAGATGCACCTTGTTTACACAGGTCAATCACCGCATTATCTTGCTTGGCTTGACATGGCTAAGTGAGAGAAGAAAAGATGCTTGCCTGCGGTGGATGGGAGGAGGACGTCCACAGGATCAGAGCCGGCTTGCATGTTCAGCTCACCACTGGGAGCAGTAGTTGCAGTGCTGCAAACGCAGAGCTCAAATCCCAGCAAATGCTCACCACAGTATGGCAGCAGCGAGGATTTGGGGCCATGGAAGTGCAGCTCTGCGGCAATGGATGAGGGTAGGTAGTACTAGCAGCAGTGATCATCGTGCCTCATGCCTCATGATTACCCTTAGAGAGGCATGAGGGAGTTAGCACAGAAAATCAAAGTGGGGTACACAACAAGGCACTCTGTATGAGTATGTGAATGTGTGCCACGCCGCATGTGCATAGTTGACTTGTAACACGTAAACGATGAAGCGATCAAATGAATTAATGTCATTTCTTTCCATCATGGTACAAAGAGATCCTTACATGCTGCAGCTCAATCGACTCAATCAAGCTGATAAAGCATGTTAGGCCTTGCATGAAGGCTAGTAAAACTAAACTAATGCACATCGTATCTGTATTAGGAGCCATAAAAGCAGCCACTCATTTATGCCACGTCCAGGGGGGTAGAGTTTGATACACTTTGCGTGAACCAAGTGCAGAGGGCAGAGCTTCATTGCTGCCGCCAACGAATCATGAACCCATGCCTTCAAGTGGGTCAGGTCGCAATGCGCACTCTGGATCCACCCCACTGTACGGCTACCATGCACGATGTGCTCCCCCCAGTCCTGTCCTTGGCCAACCACAGCAGGTTGGAAGTTTATGTCCGAAGTGTGTCTGCAAAGCAGCTCAGCCAGGTCCTCAAACAGGCCTGGTCGCTGTCCGTCCCATTCTGGCAGCTCCCAAGCCCCCACGTGCTGCCCACGCAATGTCTGCGTGTGCAAGTGTAAGCAAATTAGGTGAGTGACAAGATAAACTTAGCTGAGAAATAGGGGTGACGGGGCGAACCTAAAGCAAATTAAATTTCAGGTCATGCTAGATGGGAAGCCCAGATAAAAACTGGAGAGTGATGCAGACCAGCGTTTGTAGCTGTGCGTAACGATCTGCAAGGTCAAATTCTGATCAAGTTTATTATATTGACACTTGCACAGATACACCCAACCAACTCTAGAACACACCTGAGTGTGCTGAGGAGGGGA
>Ga0307968_1002975_pt1 | contig 14107 bp, 17 predicted proteins | sample OrgLakmetagen650_FD_201834 | JGI IMG/M metagenome (GOLD analysis project Ga0307968, IMG submission 201834) | Saline water microbial communities from Organic Lake, Antarctica - #650 | ecosystem: Environmental > Aquatic > Non-marine Saline and Alkaline > Saline | place: Antarctica: Organic Lake... | reverse complement strand
ACAAAACAGTACACACACAAACACACACAACAGCTCACCCACTGCACACATACACACACACTTACACACACACACACACAAACACACACACACACACATAAACACACACACACAACAGCTCACCCACTGCACCAACTTCTCTGACTTTCGATGCTTTGGGGATCACGATATGTATACCTGTATACAAAGACATTTGCAAAGAAATGTAGAGTATCAAGACCACATGGTGTGCAGGCAGGTGCTATGCCATTTTTCATGAAAGCACCACACACTGGTAAAGGCGTTCAACATATTTGTTCAGTAGGGTTGGCCAGAACCGTATATATACGCACCGTATAAGACTGTATATTTGGTGATGTACCTGTTAAAATTACCGTATATACACCGCAAATATCTGGTTCTGGCCAAGCCTAGTGTTTAGTCATGTCGACTTGTATGCAGAGGGCAACCTATCTGCTTCTTTTATTATTATCTCCCACCGCCAACCGCGTTCCTGTTTTCAAACCTAGTGTTTAGTCATGTCGACTTGTATGCAGAGGGCGACCTATCTGCTTCTTTTATTATTATCTCCCACCGCCAACCACGTTCCTGTTTTCTGTCCGTAATACACCGACAGCTCAGCACATTCTCTGGTAGCTTGTAATGTCAGCTTCTGCTTTAAGCAGATTATGTTTTAAACGAGGTTGCGTGTGTGGAGTGTTTGCCCATCACTTAGAAAGCAGTGTTTTCAGACCAGGGCCCAGATACTTCTTCAGAAAAAAGGGAAAGCTTTGCATACAAAAGAGCTTAACAGTAATGGGTACCAAAGTAACTTTTTTTCTAAACTAATGTTGGGAGTGCTTTTCACTGCCTGCGTATATTTTCCTTACTTTCTCATGGACCTATCCTGGGTCTGTGACAGGCCAAGAGGCTGTGGGGACACACACACACACACACACACACACACACACGCACACGCACACACACACACACATGCACACGAGCACGCCCATACACACACATGCATTTGCTCCGTCTATGCAGGCAAATTGAGAAGATGCGCGCACGCATGGTTGGCGACATTCTTGGCGGTGCTGATGTGGTAAGACCTTGTTTTGCATACGCATGCAGATGCAAACACAATTAACAGCACACTTACGCACACATACCCCACATACGTATACACGTACATCACAGTGCATTACACACGCATTGCACACACACGCACACGCACATGCGCACATACTTACACGCACATGCAAGACACACACACACACACGCACGCACACACACATACGCACACATACATACACACAGGTGTGCACAACATGCATAGGTGCAGGTGAGTTATTGTAGGGTAGGCATCTGTTGATCATTCTTAAGGGTTCCTATGGGTTCTTATGGGTTATTGTTGGGTAGGCATCTGTTGATCATTCTTATGGGTTCCTATGGGTTCTTATGGGTTCTTATGGGTTCCTATGGGTTATTGTAGGGTAGGCATCTGTTGATCATTCTTATGGGTTCTTATGGGTTCTTATGGGTTCCTATGGGTTCTTATGGGTTCCTATGGGTTATTGTAGGGTAGGCATCTGTTAATCATTCCTAGACTGAGATTGGATGTCGGTGTTAGCATGTACGCATGGCAGGTCTGGAATAGCATTTGAAGGAAGACCTTGAAAGAAGACCACACGTTTATGGACACACAATCACACGTATACGCACACACATTAACATACTCAAACACATACACACACACGTACTCAAACATACTGACACACACACACACACTTACATACCCCCAGGGTCTGAGCAGCTAGCAGGACTGCGGTTTCCAATAGTTGTGCTTGATGAGGGCTCCCAATGCTCTGAGCCAGAGGCGCTCATACCTCTCACAAAGGTGATCGATCTATTTAATGTTAGATGCTTCTAGGTATTTAAGTGTACCATGAACCAGGTTTCCCAGTGCTTTGAGCGAGAGGCGCTCATACCTCTCACAAAGGTGATCTATTTAATGTTAAATGCTTCTAGGTATTTTAGTGTACCTTGAACCAGGTTTCCCAGTGCTCTGAGCGAGAGGCGCTCATACCTCTCACAAAGGTGACATATCTAGCCTATTGTAAAAGTTTTGGTGACATATCTGACCTCAATTCTTGCTATGAGTGGGTATTTGTTTTTACATGCACCAACACACACGATAACACACACTATGTGAGTGTGTGCAGGGTGCCTCTCACGTAGTCATCTTGGGTGACTACACACAATCAATTTGCGTACGCAATTTAGGCGGGACATTGCTGGACATTTCCAGAGGGGGGACACTGGGCAAAAGCCAAAACATGCTCCTTTTTGCATGAAAGGTGCAACTACTCACACGTCACTTCATCAAATTGGACCCAACCTAGCTTCAAACTGATGCTGACTTTATAAGCTACCCGAGCATGTGCTCAGATTTAAACAAGTCGCCCTGCGTACAGAATAACAGGACTAAAAGCACACGTCGTGCGCCTGTATCCTAGATGGGTGCTTTCCAGGGTGAATGGCACATTAATTTGCATATCTCGCCAATCACTTGGTCTTTTTGCTCCATTGTTTTTGCGATGATCTTTATTTATTCAAGGATTTCGAAACACTAAAAATTACTGGGTTTGGTGCGCTGGCTGTCAGATACAGCATATGGCTGTTCAAAAAGTAGGGTTCATGCCGCAGCCGATTAGGTATGGGCCCCCTAACTGACAGGTTAAGCTTAACTGCTTTGAAATGCATATCAGAGCTGAGCTTAAAACCTGCCAGTTACGGGACCCATTCCCTAGGAGCATGCAAAAAGTATACCCATTTTGGGCCTCAGTGTACCCCCTCTGGGACATTTCTGGACATTCTTTTACATATGCGGACTTGTACAAACTTATATGGACTTATAAAACTGATACGGGCGTATGCGGACCTTGGCTTAATATTATTATAACAAATACGGCCCAATATAATCGGCCCAACACACACACACACATCAGCACACACCATGTGTGTGTGCAGGGTGCCTCTCACGTAGTCCTCGTGGGTGACCACACACATACACACACACACACATCAACACGCACTGTGTGTGTGCGTGCAGGGTGCCCCTCACGTAGTCCTCGTGGGTGACCACACACATACACACACACACACACATCAACACGCACTGTGTGTGTGCGTGCAGGGTGCCCCTCACGTAGTCCTCGTGGGTGAACACACACACACACACATCAACGCGCACTATGTGTGTGTGCAGGGTGCCTCTCACGTAGTCCTCGTGGGTGACCACTTCCAACTCCCGCCGGTCGTCAAAAGCAAACAGGCACAAAACGCTGGGCTGGGTCTGTCTCTGTTTGAGCGGCTCATGGAGCATGGAGTGCCGGCCGCACTGTTACAGGTGCACATGATATGCTGGCTTTAGTGTAAGAAAAGAAGGAGAAAAAAAAGAAGAAATTACTACGCAGGCAGTGAAAAACCACTCCCCAAAGTAACCAAGGAAAAGGAGCCACACATAACCAAGGAAAAGGAGTCACACATAAATCAGGAAAAGGAGCCACTTTGGTACCGAGCACCGTAAACCTCCCTCACCAAAGAAGTAGCAGAATATGCAATGAGGATCAGGAGGGATCAGAATAAGCAATGGGGATCAGGAGAAAGAGCAGAATAAGCAATGGGGATCAGGAGAAAGAGCAGAATAAGCAATGAGGATCAGGAGGGTTGCAGGCTTGGCCTTAAACTAGCTCTCGATGAGAGTTGGTAATGGTGCTGGAAAGGGCGCGTCTGGTATGGGCAAGTTCGGCAGATTTGGGTGTACTGCTTAACACCATTACCTCAGTGGGGCTTTCATTAGCTGCAGCATGGAGTGTCCTTCGCACGTCTGCAGCTACGTGGTGTGCTGGTTTAGGCGTGCAAAACAGTGCAGCTGCGTGGTGTGCTGGTTTAGGTATGTAAAATAGTGCAGCTGCGTGGTGTGCTGGCTTAGGCGTGTGAGACAGTGCAGCTGCGTGGTGTGCTGGTTAGGGCGTGTAAAACAGTGCAGCTATGTGGTGTGCTGGTTTAGGCGTGTGAGACAGTGCAGCTGCGTGGTGTGCTGGTTAGGGCGTGTAAAACAGTGCAGCTATGTGGTGTGCTGGTTTAGGCGTGTAAAACAGTGCAGCTGCGTGGTGTGCTGGTTTAGGCGTGTAAAACATTGCAGCTACGTGGTGTGCTGGTTTAGGCGTGTAAAACAGTGCAGCTATGTGGTGTGCTGGTTTAGGCGTGTAAAACAGTGCAGCTACGTGGTGTGCTGGTTTAGGCGTGTAAAACAGTGCAGCTACGTGGTGTGCTGGTTTAGGCGTGTAAAACAGTGCAGCTACGTGGTGTGCTGGTTTAGGCGTGTAAAACAGTGCGGCTACGTGGTGTGCTAGTTTAGGCGTGTAAAACAGTGCAGCTACGTGGTGTGCTGGTTTAGGCGTGTAAAATAGTGCAGCTTCAGCCAGCAGCTGACTGCAGTTCTAGGATTATATACAAATTTAACTCAAACTAAGAAGGAATAGCAGTTGAGAGGTCCAAGTAAATAAAAAGATGGAGAAACTGGGGAGGAACACAGATAAAAAAGCAAGAGTGATATGAGGGATATCACTTTGCTTCACTCCAAGAACTGGAGTTCGAGTGTTACACACTGAACTCTGCAGCATGGGCGCCCGCTGTGCTTTTGCAGTTACGCGATTGAGGCACCTTATGTTATAGGATAGCTAGGCTCGGCCAGGACCAATGCATGATGCAGCTTTCAGTGGATGCAGCATGGGCGCCCGCTGTGCTTTTGCAGTTGCGTGATTGCGACACCTTTTATGTTATAGGACAGCTTTAGGCTCGGCCAGGACCAATGCATGGTGCAGAATGTAAAGCAGGAAGGTGCAATATACAGCCGTGTAAGTGAGTTGGCCAAACTTGCAAATATACATCATACGATACCTTGCAAATATACATCATAAGATACATCATACGATACCTTGCAAATATACATCATACGATCATACGATATACATCATACGATACCCTTGCAAATATACATCATACGATACCTTGCAAATATACATCATAAGATATACATCATACGATACCTTGCAAATATACATCATACGATATACATCATACGATACCTTGCAAATATACATCATACGATACCTTGTACGTGGAGGTCACCCTGACATGGATGCCATATAATGTATGTATGCACCGTATATGACCGTATAATTGGTGATTTCCCTGCCAGAAATACCGTATATACATAAGGCCAGCCAGAACCGTATGTATACGCACCGTATATGACCGTATATTTGGTGATTTCCCTGCCAAAAGTACCGTACGTGTGTCAAGGTTGTTCAGTTCGTTTTTTTGGGAGCAAGGGTTCGATAAAGTTCGTGAAAGTTCTAGAACCCTCGAATTGTTCGAAGGGTTCGATGTGCAATTTTGGGAAACGGGCCCTTGGGCTCCTCCTCCAACCTTCAAAACTTCCCAATTAGTTGTGTATGCTTATAAATAATTATAGGGGGAAAAGGGGAGCCGGAATGAGACCATTTCATCATTGTAGAGCAGAAAAAGGAGAACCTTAAGGTGCAGTGCAAGTGCCGCGTTGTATAAATCCTTAGCAGTTCAGAAATGTGTGACAATATTGGCCTTAGGACCAAGGAAATTTTTACCTGATACAGATTACAAATCATATTTCATATAAATTATTAGACATGTTATTTTCACTGCAAGGAACTAACTGGGAGGAGCTGCTGTCCCTTGTCATTTTGACAGACACATGCTGTAAAGTTTGACCGAACCTTCAAAAGTTTGTCGAACTCTGACCGAACTCTGAACGGCACTTTTCAAGTTCGTTAAAGTTCGTGAAAGTTCGCGAACCCGAGCTTTTGATCGAACCTCGAACTGAACAACCCTGACGTGTGTATACCGTGTTCTCGCATGTGTGTATGCATTGTGTGTATACACATCCACATACGCGCACATTAGCATACAAGGATGTATATATATGGCTCTGGCCAACCCAATGTATGCGAGGGTCAGGTGCTGTAAGTTGTGTACATTGTTCACGTAATGTGTGTATGTATATCTGGCCAACCCTGTGTATGTACCGTGCACATTGCTCATGACAAAATGTGTATCATTTGCAGATTGAGCATGATCACAGTGATGCACACAAGTGCCGCATGCACCAAAGCTTACACACACACTTTCTCACACACACAGACACACACACACTCACACGCACACGCATGCACACACGTGCGTACACACACACATACACACACACACGCGCACACACACACATACAAACACACACACACACACACACGCACACACCCACACGCATGCACACACGTGCGCACACACACATTCACTCACGCACAGGTACAATATCGCATGCACCCTGCATTAGCAGCCTTTCCTTCTACTCAGTTCTATGCTGGCCGTTTAGTGGACGGTATACTGCCGGAGCAACGTACTGCTCCCAAGGGAATACGTTTACCTGTGCATGGGTTGCCAATGGCTTTTTTGGACGTACAGGGCCAAGAGGTGAGTGTGTGTGTTCCCCTGTGTGTGCGTATGTGTGTGTGCGTGTGGATGTGTGTTGATGTATGTGTGCATATGTGTGTGTGCGTGTGGATGTGTGTTGATTTGTGCGTGTATGTGTGTGGATGTGTGTGTGTTTTTGTGTGTGTGTGTGTGTGTGTGTGTGTGTGTGTGTGTGTGTTCGTGCACTTTGTACGGAGAGTGACGTGTGTGGATGTGTGTATTTGATATGCAGTATTGATTTGCTAAAAAACAATCTCACCACCACCTTGCGTTGCTATCACATTGCCTTTTCCTAGGGATTCACGTCAGCCTGTATACGGCGTAAAACAATGCTGGCAGCGTTATGAACCCCGCCTCAATGAAACGAGCTGTGAGCTGTGAATAACAGACCGTGCTTTTCGCATGCGCGCACGCAACCACACACACATACACACACGCACACACACACACACACACACATACACACACACACACATGCAAGCAAGTATAATCACAATTGTGCACACAGTCCGCTACTCAAAGTGGCAGCAAGTTTAACCAGACAGAGGCAGAGGGGGTGTCGCGAGTTGTGCATGCGCTGCTAGAAGGCGGCGAATTACCCGCAGACATTGGCGTTGTCACGCCGTACATCTCCCAGGTATGTGACATAGTACATTACATTACATTATTGTATTATTGCAATGCATTATTGTATTATACCATTGCATTACATTATTGTATGCTTGGCATTGTCACGCTGTACACCTCCCAGGTATGTGACATAGTACATTACATTACATTATTGTATTATTGCAATGCATTATTGTATTATACCATTGCATTACATTATTGTATGCTTGGCATTGTCACGCTGTACACCTCCCAGGTATGTGACATTGTACATTACGTTACATTACATTATTGTATTATTGTATTATTAATTATTACGTTACCTTATTGTAGACATTGGCATCGTCATGCCGTATATCTCCCTGTATATCTCCCAGGTAAGTGATGCTGTGGTGCAGCATATGAGCATATGGGTGTGGTTGCTGCTGCATTCCTGCTGGCTTTCTCCTGGATTTCTCCCAGCAGCCAACTGGTGCATTCCTTGGTCGTATTAGGGAGCTGCAGAATCCTGGCTGTCCTCTATGTTTCAATAACTAACCACTGCTTTATTTGGTAATACCAGAGACGTGCCTTAACAAATTCTGTTCAAATTTTGGTCATCATCATGAATCCTGACTGCCCTCTATGTTTCAATAACTAACCACTGCTTAATCTGGTGATACCAGAGACGTGCCTTAACAAATTCTGTTCAAATTTTGGTCATCATCATGAATCCTGACTGCCCTCTATGTTTCAATAACCAACCACTGCTTAATCTGGTGATACCAGAGACGTGCCTTTACAAATTCTGTTCAAATTTTGGTCATCATGAATCCTGACTGCCCTCTATGTTTCAATAATTAACCACTGCTTAATCTGGTGATACCAGCGACGTGCCTCTACAAACTCTGTTCAAATTTTGGGCATCATCAGGAAGAGCCGGTTTAAGGCTGCGCCTGTGGCCCTTCAAATCTTAGCACACTGTTGCCGCACCTTAACTTCCAGCACCTTCCAGAACCTTCCAGCACCTTCCAGCACCTTCCAGCACCTTCCAGCACTGTCGCGCCACGCATTGCTGGGTGTGTGATGTTGAAGCACAAACGCTTACCAGAGCTGTATATGAAAAGAAATGGAAAAAAACTTACGCAGGCAGTGAAACACCACTCCCCACATCAAATAAGAAAACGTAGCCACTTTGTTACCGGGCACTGATTAACTCCCTCACCGAGAGAAGGAGAAAAAGATTGATGAGGATCAGGAGGGTTGCAGGCTTGGAACTGGCTCCTGATGATAGTTGATAACAGTACTGGAAACGTCCCTGCTCAAAATACTGTATACACTGTATGTACGTATAGGTATACGTGTGGTTCTAGCCAACCCTAAACATAAGCAGGAGTGACAAAATTATGTGCTGCAGGATTTCCAGCAAATTGAACAGCATCGCCTGTGTCACGATAATGGCCTCTCAGGCCCTGCTCCTGAGAGGAACCTTACCTGGTGTAGTGAACAGCTGCCAGATCATCAGCAAACTGAACAGCATCGCCTGTGTCACGATAATGGCCTCTCGAGCCCTGCTCCCGAGAGAAACCTTGCCTGGTGTAGTGAACAGCTGCCAGAATATCAGCAGACATCAGCAATTCTTTGTCCCGTTGATGGCCTCTGTTGATGGTATCTTGATTCCTTACCCCCACAAGCAAACGACGCATCAAGGTGCTCTCAAAAGCAGCTTGTTCCACCAGAAATGCTCACAAGCATTCATCCTCTTTCAGGGTTCAAGCAAGCAACCACCTGATCCCTCCTCTCACAAGTTGACCTCCTCTCTTTCAGGATCAAATAACAACTCCCTGGGTTGTGGCTCAGGGGCGAGCTGTGTCTAGCTGCCCATTAAGGCATCATGGCAGAGCATGGCTTCCCCATTGAGTGGCTCCATTAACTACGTAACGTCTAGTTGCCCGTCAAGGCATCATGGCAGAGCATGGTCCCCCTATTGAGTGGCCTCACAGACTACGTCTAGCTGCCCATAAGCCATCATGGCAAAGCATGCTTCCCCCACTGAGTGGCTCCATAAATGGTGCAATTAGCTTGAAAGCAAATCTCTTTCTCTCTCTGTCCCTTTAGATCAGGAGCAAGCCGCCACAGGGTAATCAAACCCCGCTGATATTTCCAGATCGGTTGCTTTAGAGTGTGTACACCTTCCTCCTTTTTTAATTTAGTTTATATTATAAAGGCCTCCAGTCTGGCGTGGCTGCTCAACCTTCTTGTTTAACATTATACTAAAATAACATCCCGTTATGCATAGAGCCTGTTCGCGACCAACTCTCAATTCATCGATGAGCTCCATTGATCACTGGCTCCGGGGTGTGTCGATTATAGTTCCTTACAAGCAATTTGGTACATTCCTCCTTCTTCCTTTCCAGTCTGTCATTGGTGACGGGAATGCGTATGGGGGTGGGCCCTTGTCAGACTTCAGCACTGATTTCAAGCTTGTGGCAAATTGCTGTGTGTCAGCTATAGCTTGCATTGTGGCAGTTTGCTGTGTGTCAGCTATAGCGTGCATTGTGGCAAATTGCTGTGTGTTAGCTATAGTGTGCATTGTGGCAATTTGCTGTGTGTGTCAGCTATAGCGTGCATTGTGGCAAATTGCTGTGTGTCAGCTAACGCGTGCATTGTGGCAATTTGTTGTGTGTTAGCTATAGCGTGCATTGTGGCTGTTTGCAGCCCGCTCAACCATTACAGGTTGCAACTGTGTTTCTCTCTGCTCCGATCATCCATCAAGAGTGAGGCCTCTCAGATCAAAAGCCCCCAAGAGTGTTTTACTTTTGCCTTGCTGTTTCACCACGAGCCGTCTCGTGTTCGACTTAGCTGCCCTGACTTCAGATCACACAAGCTTTACTCCTTGAAGGCTTTTCTTCCTCTCTCTTGCCACTAAACGCTTACATTGACGTCCTAGTCATTCTTGTTACTCAAACGGGTCGGTACTCAAACCGGTTGTTCCTCACCGGTTGCTCCTGAAACCAGTTGCAACTATCCCTCCCTCGGTCTTTCCTCCTCACTCCCCACAACTGTTCCTCACCGGTCGTTCCTCAAACCAATTGCAACTATCCCTCCCTCGTTCTTTCCTCCACCTCACCCCCCAGGTGAATGCCATCTCAAAATGTCTACAGAAACTGGCAAAGGGTGCTGCTGCCCTGAGCCCCCTAAGCCATGCCGCCAGCATCGAAGTCAAGTCTGTGGATGGCTACCAAGGGCGAGAGAAGGGCATCATTGTGTTCAGCGCCGTCAGGGCGAACAAGGAGAAACAGGTGCGTGGGTGCATATAAGTTTGCATTTGGAGGGCGTCCTCCAATCTGAATTGTGTGGATTTTTCCAAAGATGCTGCTGTACAACTTTAAGACTGATGGTAGTGGCCGATGATCGTAATTCAATGTCACTCTGTAGTGACCCACAACTGAGTGAGTCACAATTGAGTGAGGTACAACTGAGTGAGCCACAATTGAGTGAGCCACAATTGAGTGAGCCACAACTGAGTGAGTCACAACTGAGTTAGTCACAACTGAGTGAGTCACAACTGAGTGAGTCACAACTGAGTGAGTCACAATTGAGTGAGTCACAACTGAGTGAGTCACAATTGAGTGAGTCACAACTGAGTGAGTCACAATAAAGTGAGCCACAACTGAGTGAGTCACAACTGAGTTAGTCACAACTGAGTGAGTCACAACTGAGTGAGTCACAACTGAGTGAGCCACAACTGAGTGAGTCACAACTTACGGGAATGGCTGATGATCGTAATTCCCTGTGGCTCTGTAGCTCTGTAGCTCTGTAGCTCTGTAGCTCTGTAGCCCTGTAGCTCTGTAGCTCTGTAGCCCTGTAGCCCTGTAGCTCTGTAGCTCTGTAGCCCTGTAGCTCTGTAGCTCTGTAGCCCTGTAGCTCTGTAGCTCTGTAGCTCTTAGCCCTGTAGCTCTGTAGCTCTGTAGCCCTGTAGCTCTGTAGCCCTGTAGCCCTGTAGCTCTGTGTGAGCATCATGCACACACACTGTAGCTCTGTAGCTCTGTAGCTCTGTAGCTCTGTAGAGCGCTGTCAGAGCCAGATGAAGAAGCCTTTGTTGCTACAGCTTCTTTGCACGTGATCTAGGAAAGACGCAAAGAGAAGACTTTATAGGCAGTGACCGTTGTGTGTGCGTGTGTGTGTGTGTGTGTGTTGCTCCCAACGTGATCAAGGAATGAGAGCAAGAGCTGTGTTGGCTGTCAGGGCCTAAAGGAAAAGTCTCCTTAGCGTAGCTTCTTTGCACGTGATATAGAAAGAGGGAAAAAAGAAGACTGAGTAGGCAGTGAAAACTGCTCCTCACATGTGATAAGAAATAAGAATCCACTTCGGTACCAGGTACCGTGCAGCTAGGGTTGGCCAGAAAGCGTATACAAACAAAAATATTACCAGATACGGTCATATAGGGAATTTTATGTACAGTTCTGGCCAACCCTACGTGTAGCTCCTTCACCATAGCAGACACAACAGGTTTCAAAAGATCAACACTCCTTTACCATAGCAGACACAGCAGATTCCAAATGATTAACACTCCTTCACCATAGCAGACACAACCGGCTCCAACAAACAATGTTGGGTCCAACAAGCAGAAAAGGCACAAGATCAACATACGCTGCGAATGCCTCGCTTACTAGGGTACTGCAAAACCCTCCACAACATCCAACTAGCAGCGACAGGCACCATTTGCTGCAGCCATACAATTAATCCACCATTTGCTGCAGCCATACAATTAATCCACCATTTGCTGCAGCCATACAATAATCCACCATTTGCTGCAGCCATACAATAAATCCACCATTTGCTGCAGCCATACAATTAATCCACCATTTGCTGCAGCCATACAATAATCTACTGCGCTGAGTAAAAGATATGCATGCCATAACACTCATAAGAAGATTAAGCCTACGTGCCATCAAATAGCAAAAAAACGGACACGACATCAAAGGCAACCCCCATAAGTATCTGAGCAATATACTCCTGGTGACGTGCAGGCCTCTGCCTCCCAAACACCTGGTTTCCATTAAAAGCCTTCCTCTTTTTATGCTTTAGGTGGGGTATTGTGTGGCTCTGCATCCATTGGGTGGTGCAGAACATCAAGGGGTTAGGGGGTTACAAGGATGGCCTACAGAACATCAAGCAACATCCTTTCCTAATCCATGCTGATAGTGTTTACAATAAAAAAAATCGGCAGGCAATAAAAAAACACTCCCCACAATAATTACGGAAGAGGGGTCACTTTGTTACCGGGTACCATAACCTTCCTCCACCAAAAGAAAAGATAAAGATCAATGGGGATCAAGAGGGTTGCAGGCTTGACCTGAAACCGTCTCCTGACGAGAGTTGAAAATAGTGCTGGAAAGGGCACATCTGGTATGAACAAGTTTGGCAGCGCAATTGACAGAACGTAAGTGAAGCTTGGAAGCCAGTTTCTTAGCTCTTTGAGAGTCAAGGCCCGAGTCATTGAGAGGTCTTATAATGTGAGTGTTGTAGATGGTGCCGCCCACTCCCAAAAGGATGGTGTGGAGAATATTGGAGGCTCCTATGCTCCTGAGGTGCTCCCAGTCACCTTCTTCAGTACACACACACACACACACACACACACACACACACACACGCACACACACACACACAAACACACAAACACACAAACACAGAATCACACAAAATACACATACACATATACGCACATGTACATACACATACACACAGTTGGGGTTTCTGAGTGATATGAGGCGCATGAACGTGGCCATCACACGTGCCAAGCGTGGCCTCGTCGTGCTTGGCCATTCACAAACGTTGGTGCAGGATCCCCACTGGAAGGCGCTTGTGCAACACATGAAGAAGGCGGGGTGCATCACTTCTATCCAGGCCTTGGTGTAATTCAAGCATCTTCTTTGCGTTTTCCCTTCCTTTATTTGATTGGTGGAATGGCTTTGTGTTCTTTGTTAGTTAGTTGCTTCTGAACCCGAAACAGCTGTTAACTGGCTCCAGCAGCCTGTTGAACAAAATACTAGTCTAGGCAACCTTGACTGAAACCATCTGATTTTGTCGCGCGCCCAATCAGTGGCAGCGACAAACCGTGTGACAAAGCAGTACTAGTAGATGTGCTAAGTCTTATACCTTGCTGTGACGGTGATTTGATCTGACAACTTTTACATAATTATTTCATTTAAACTGTACCCAGATTAAATTTGTGAGGAGAACTAACTCGTAGGCTGGCCCTCACTTTCGTGGCTCCCACACAGTGCTTCATTCAGACTCGTTATTATCAAATTGATCTCCACTGAAGCCTAGGAGTTTTTTTTACTGATGGCAGTTTTACGTACATGTTTTAAAGCATAAACCTTCTCACATGACTTGAAGCATAGGATGGGAGGTGATGGTAGAGACATTGAGTTAGCGAAGTTTCTACCATGCACAACAACAAGCTGGCAACTTATCATTCTTAGTTTGCCATCCCTTTTCTAGAAATGAGCGAAAGCCGACTATTGTACCACGGTATCTCCATCTTGATCTGTCCAAACATGTTATGCGCAATGTCAATAGATTCCGCTTGCTTGCGCATACTTTAAAAGTTGAGGCAGCAGCGTGGCTTGGAGATGGTTCTCGCGTAGGTGACCAGTGTCCTGGTGAAGATGGAACATGTTCAGAACGAGGTGCATGCTCTTTTGTTTTGCCAAGGCAGACCATCGAGTTTTGTGAGCTGAGGAAACAGTTTTCCTTTCTGTACACCTTTTTTTGAGTACTTTTCAGCAGCCCAACCCTTTTTGCTGCAACAGGTAAACAACCAACTTGTTCATAATTTTCTTTTTAGCAGATTTCTGAGCTTAAAAAAGTTACGTGTGTGTGTGTGTGTGTGTGTGTGTGTGTGTGTGTGTGTGTGTGTGTGTGTGTGGGCGTGTGTGTGTGTGTGTGTGTTTGTGTG
>Ga0307968_1002974_pt1 | contig 14109 bp, 9 predicted proteins | sample OrgLakmetagen650_FD_201834 | JGI IMG/M metagenome (GOLD analysis project Ga0307968, IMG submission 201834) | Saline water microbial communities from Organic Lake, Antarctica - #650 | ecosystem: Environmental > Aquatic > Non-marine Saline and Alkaline > Saline | place: Antarctica: Organic Lake... | reverse complement strand
CGGGGGGCGGGAAGGGTGCTTCCCCCAGGCCCACTCTCGCGCGCTTTGCAGTGGGGCCGGAGAGGTCCATCGATGTGAAGATGTTAAGCTTATAAATGTATTACTTAGTATCACTTGCAGTGTAACTTGCTTTTGATGGCGCATGCATGTAAACATGGAGCCTGTACGGTGGGACCGAACTGTACGGTTTGGCACCGTACTTTTGCTCATACCGTATTATACGGTAAAAGCTACGATACCGCGTACACCGTACCGTATATACGGTGTCATTTTGGAAATACGGCGTAGTGCAACAGCCCTGTCCACAATGCCTTGCTTGTCCTCCATGAGTACACAAACACCCTATCCCTTTCTTGCAATTCAGAGTTTAATCCTAGGCCCGGGCGACCACATCACAGCAACATCTGCTGCAAACGGCACGTTCAAATTCCTGCTGATTGCGGGACAGCCTATTGGGGAGCCCATTGTCCAGGTACTGGTTTTCAAACATTGGCACACATTATGTGTCTTTGCACTAAGTGTGTTAGGATCTGGTCAGTTGCAGACTGTTGCAAAGGGTGAATGGTTACAAGGGAGTTCTGTCCATCATCCCGTTCTCGCCATGTGCATTGATGCAAGCAGTAATTTAGCTGCCAGCATACTTTTCCCCTCTTAGGAGCGGGTCCCAGCCTGCAACTCAAACAGGCGATGCGATTTACTTATGGAAGTAAGCTATTCCTGCTTGTCTTTTTAATCCACATATGCTGCCATGCTTACTTTCTGTTACTTGTAATTTGTAACTGATTCTTGCCATTCCTTTTGGTTTGCAGCACGGGCCATTTGTCATGAATACAAAGGTAAGCAAGTTCGCTGTTCGCAACGGCTATCATCATGGCATATTTTACCAGGCAACTGCAGACCTGTGTCTTTCTTTTGTGCCTGCTTTCTTGGCAGTTTCTAAGCAAATTATGTTAGAACAGCATTGAAAGTAAACTGTTTTGTCGACTTCCAATGCAGGCTGAAATCATGCAAGCATTCCAAGACTACTCAAGAGGCAAGTTTCAGAACCCATCTGATAATCCCTGGACGTCTTAGATGCGCAAATGGAATGACTCACAAGGGCAGGTTGCTGTACTCTAGTGTCTACTATCTTATAATTCTTGAAATTGGCAAACGCTGTCCGGACTAGTCACTCCTGCTGAATTGAGAAGAATTGATTCATGTGTTTCGACCAAACCTGAGTGATGGCTCCATCAGCCATGCATCTGCATTGTGAAATCAGGTGTGCGCTGTAGCTATCAAAAGTTGTTTAACAAAAATATCTTGATCCGTTCAAGCCTCCTTTGGCCATTTTTGGCTGCGAATGGCTGTGACGTCTCTATTTGCTGCTATTTAAATTGGGAGCAGTGTGAGTCCGCTCTTGGTGGCAATGTAATGAGATTGCGAACTTCACTTGTATTCCATCTCCATGTTGATGGCCACTGATCTTGGCCAGTGACAACCTTTGTCACAACTCAATTAAGCCACTGCTGAAGCACGCTCGCAAGGAATGGCACTGCCAATTGGGGGGGCCACAAGCTGCCTACGCTTACCTGGCCTAAGCTAAGATGCATCAATTTAAATTGCAGCAGCCGCATACGACCCCAAAACATGGTATGGCTTAATTTCCCGATACTAAGTATCTTGTTTAGTTTAGTTTAGTTTGGATTACAAACTATCCCGATACTAAGTATCTTGCATCTTCTGCCCCACTAAACTAAGACAGTGCCCTGAAGGGGGCGGGAATTACCCTGTCTGGAAATGTCCTCCTTGGGAGAGGGAAGAAATAAACTGTCTAGATATATCCTGTCCAGGTGCCACCATCCCGTACAGATAAGTAATTATCATCGCGAGACATTTGGTACGCAGCATGTTCATAAATGCCTTTAGCTAGCAAAACAGGCTCAACGTGGGGCCTGCTTTAAGGGGTACCAGGCAGTAGCAAATAGCTGTGCATAGATCTCCTGAATCCCGAAACAGTTGAAACTAGGATTATCACACCAAATTGTGGCTCTTTTCCACCTCAATTAACAGACGAGAACAAGTTTAGCACCTTCTTCAGCCGTCCATAAGCTTTGCTAATTGCTCCTTTCTCCACCAAAAGCCAAAAGTGTAAAACAATCAAATATCGAAAGAGGGTAGGTTCGTGGGAGTGGCAGGGGGTAGCTGGATGAGGCAACTCAGCAATGCCGCCACCGCAAACCTATCTCTTACAAATAGCACCGACCTAAAGATCTCGGCAAACTTCATTAACCTCACTGCGATTAAGAAGTTTGAGAACACGAGATCCCAGAATTCGAAGTAGCTTGACGCTGCAAAGGAATAGCACGGAGTTTCCTGTACCATTTTTCAAGGAGCCTTTATCACTCTCTTTGTCATCCTTTTGAGCATGGGTGGCTCCGTCTACATTTAAATTCAAAATTCTTTTAGGGGTCTAAATCCTCTCTCATATTATATATATTACTATAGTAATCAAGAAGCTTGCCTCCAAGCTCCGAGTGCACTCTGTCAACTGTGCTGCAAAATCCAATGTCCAAATCGGACACGGCTTTTCTAGTATCGCTACCAACTCACATCAGGCGCCAGTTCCAGGCCAAGCCTGAAAACCTCCTAATCCTTTCTTACTTTGGGCGCAGCAGATTTACGGAATCCCAAACCCAAAGTGGCTCCTCGACTATATCTCAAGTGTGAAGCAGGTTTTCATAACCTGCGTAGTATCCTGTTTGAAATATAGTCATATGAAGGCAGGCTGTTATTTAAATCAGAAATAAAACTATGCACAATGGAGACCACATGGATATGATTTCATATTGAAGGTCTAGCAATAGTAATAATGTACTACCGTAAGAACAATATATCACGCCGCAAAAATATTGTTTTTGGGGGGTGCGGCGAGCTCACACCCCCTGAAATATATAAATAGTTGAGGGGGTGCGGATTGGTGCGGATTGAACTTAAATAATTACTTTTGAGTTTTTGACGGGTCATGAGTGGGAAAGAGCCCCCGAGAGCCCCTGTGGGCCTGCAAGGTGCACATCGCTGCTGAGTTCCAGACTGGCTGAAGAAGCGGTTCCCATTTGTGCACATCATCTTGGTGCCGGCTGGCTGCACAGGTGTTGCTCAGAGGGGAGTGAGGAGGGGGGCAGTGAAGAGGGGGGCAATGAGGAGAGGGATGGGGAAGCAGATGGTGATGATACTTGAGTTAAGAAAGACTAGAAGACAAAACTAGTGCCAGTTGATGTACAATGTACAATGGATGACAGAGTTCAGCAGAACCAGACTCAGTTTGATATTTATCAGTGCACTTGGACAAAAACTATGTTAATGTGTTATGGAATGCACCTCTGAGCCTCTGAGTCCCTTGGTGCGGTTCTGAGGGCATTTTGCCCCTGCGGATTGGTGCGGCAAGCACTAAATTATATATTGAGAGGGGTGCGGATTGGTGCGGACAGGGTAAAAATAACTCTTTTTTTGAGGGGTGCGGAACGAGTACATGTCCCTACGGTATGTAAAAAGAAAGTAGCAGTAGAAATTTAAAATGATTGGTACCGCTTGAGTATCAGCGCTGAATAGCTTCTCACCGCCTATATTAAGGCTGCATAAGGCTGAAGGGCAGGGTGCCCATATTGCGTTCGTCAATTTCGTCAAACACATGCTTCAAAACGCATTCTCTGCTCCATGGCAAATAAAAAGAAGTAGTGCCAGAACTGTAACATTACATGTTCTCTCCAATCGCCTAAACCAGAGCTTCAGGCAAAGATGCCCTCTCTTCCAAGGCAGAAACTATGCCGCTTATTCTATCCAGTCTTCATGCATATCCCTGCGAGCCACTTCCTCCTCAAGCTCCTGCAACACTTTCGTCACTTCACTTTCAAACATGCTTCTCACGAACCAGCTTAACGGAGGTGGGAGCGGCACAGCTGCTTTTGCCCACAACTCGTGCTCAACTGTGCACTGCCTTGTTTGTTGATCATCTGCTGTTTTGACACGCCAGAAACCCTCAAACTTGTGGAACAAGGGGGACTCAATCAAGTAGAAACGCAAGAGCTGCTCATCCGGTTTGATCTCTTCTTCAAGTGCCAACCTGATTGTGAACGTACCCAAGAGCCACCGGCATTCCCTTAGCACTTCTGCTTCCCTTATTCCAGACTCAAGGACCGCCTTCTGACTGACTACGCTGCGGGTTATGCTTGAAAAGATTGCAGCCGCCTGCGCATGGTCGGTGATCACCTGCCATGTCAAGTGGCTTGGGTAAGGTAGGTGTAGCCGGCCTGCAAATAGCAAGGAGAAGCAAAACCAGCCACGAGTGGGATGTGTATATTTAGGAATGGTTGCAAGAAATGAATCAAGCAGTTTTACCCGCACCATCCGGAGGCAACTAGTAAACCAGCTGATGAGCCTTTACTAGGAAAACTAACGTTGGTACTAGTTAAACCTTCCTTCCTCGCTCTTTTCCTGACCCGCTAGTCGGTGACAGGCTCTCTTGTTTTTCAAGGGCCACTGTCAAATTTCAACACAGCCAGCAGTGTTGAGGGAAAGGGCTGCAAAAGTGCCACACCAGGCACCCCCAATGCAAATGATAACAAAATGATGTATTGTGGGTCAGTGGGATTGTGTGACGCCTGCACTTCAACTCCTGCTTGTGTTGTGTTGCAGTGCGTGCCAAGTTTTTTGAGTGCGTTTGAGAGTACTCTATAAGTTATTGTGTCAATTCTTTATTCTCATGGCAACAAAGGTTACGGTTCAAATAATCTGCCAGTAATGTCTTTTCAAAGACTCTTTGTATATGAGCCCCATTATCACTTCAGCAAGGTGATCAGAGTCTTAATTAAGTAGTTGTTGGGGGATCACGCGGTGCAAGGTCAAAAGATATTGGCACCAAGTCGATATGCAGCTTTTCATCCGATAAAAAGTCGCCACATAACTCTTAAGTTGTTAGAATATCCCGCAGCTCTTATCATTTGAGTATGCTGGGCTATGAACAGCAATTTAAAGCGTGCAGTTGCTTAGCAACAATCTGTCCTTGCACACTCTCTTTATGATTAGCTGTGCCAATTTGGGTTAGGCACGAAAAGCCAACACAGGCCCGCCACTCTACAGATTGCGTTGGTATCTCCTTTCTTGTGGTGAAATTTTGCATGTACCTATTTGGCGTCTATTTATCATATGGGGAACAAATGTTTACTGTAGGACCAGTTTGTTTTATTTGACATAAATTCAACAAAGCAAAGTGGGACGCTTGCACGCAATCACATCATCACAACTGTGACACGGACTTAACCTTGCTTGTTCAAGGTGCGCTTGCAAGCAGCCACCAAATAACCAACTTCCGACCAAAAGGGTTTAGCAAACAATATTTTTTTTAATTCAGTACCCTACCTTGCACTCTGCCCTCCCCCTCGTAGGTGACTTCCAGCTTGCTGTCTTCAGCTCTGTGGTGATCTGAAGGAGAATGAACAGTTTAATATAACAACACACCTAAAAACACAGCCATAATGTATACATCATGTATGACCAAGTAGTTCAAAGCTCCTCCTGCATTTCGTATGCCTAAATATAAGAAACCTCCAAACAACAGAAAGGAGATACTGGGCAACACTCAAACAATTCTTTACGCAGACGGACACAATTGTAAGACTGTCGATAAAGGTTAAGCAGAAATGGACGGCCTAAACTGTGGTTTGTGTCAGGTTGCTTTTGCCTAATAAAACTGCTACACAGTACAATCAAAATTTTTATTATGTCCATGTGCCATAAAAAACTTAAACCTATCTTATGCCGGACGAGTTAAAATGCGAGTCAAAGGATGCTGCTGCGAGGTTCCCAGGTGTGTTTGCATTGTTTTGCATTGCGGGATAGATTGTACAGAGTCAAAGCCAGAGACAACAGAGCATTACGCTTTGGTCAGATGACTGTGATTATCCGGAAAATGCAAAGATTCTCCTATATTTACAACTCACAAAGCTGCCTCATTCGCACCTCTTGTAATAGTAAGTAGTAATAGACGAGGCTTAGTCAAGGATCCATTTGTATGCTCACGCGTCATATTCCATTTTGTGCCAAAATGCTTCCAGATCACCCACACCGTGGATTTGAGACGTGCAGCATCATGCTTGAAGGCAAAATGGATCACGAGGACAGGTAAACGAGGGAACACATTTCTGGTAAGCACAATAACACAGGTATATACAAGAAAGTCTGTTATAGATACCACAAACGCACAAACGACAAATGACACACTGCATGCCCTCTCAGTGGTAAACGCAAACAGGCACGCACGTTAAAAATAATGCATTCTGACTTGTGTGCACAATACGCTTGTACGATTCCTTGGTGGCCCAGTGTGGGGAATAAGGGAACAATTGGACCGGGCGGAGTATAATGGATGACGGCGGGCAGAGAAATCATCCACAGTGAAATGACTAAGATTACAGACAGTATGCTTCACGGTTTTCAGGTTGGTCCGGTCGGTGGCCTCAATCAGTATGGTTTACCTTGGCAGCTCCTGCTGCTGTTATTAGACCGCAAATACTTTTAGCTGTTTCTTTTTTGCAGCTTGAATCTCAAGTAGGCTTTACAAGTAAGAAAACCACTCACTCCTTCACGTATAATTGTCATGTACCTACAGCTGTGGATCAATCTTCCCGCAAAGCACAAGATGTGCAAGCCCCAGTACCAGGTAGGAGGTTGAGTTAGCTCTAAATACGCAGCAATCTTGGATAAGGAAGAAAAGGATAACAATTTCAAGGGCTCCCTTGCCGCATTTCTTTAGGTAGAATGTGGCCATTAGGAACATGTTAAGTAGTTGCCAAATGTGAGCTGACACTAAGTGCATCGTATCTGAACCCTCATATTACAGGACTACCAGGCAAAAGACATCCCTACTGTAATTGTCTGTGCGTGTGATGGCCGGGGAGTCTTGCAGCACTGTGGGACCAATTAAGATGCGGAACCCAGGACTGCTGCTGGTATGCCAGATTTAAAGTTCCATGCACTTATAGATTCACGATGTATAACTCAACGGCTTTAATGTTGTTGCAATACCAACACGGATCACACCCTAGATTTGAACAGTATATCATCTGGGTCGTGGGCCTCATCGACCCTCTCAAAGATTTTGCCCTTTACGTTTATTTCATCAAGCACCTGCAACAAAATCAAATCTCCTCATACCTGCAATAGCGCGAATAACAATTGCTAGGCAGGCAGGGACTTCTTCTGTGGGCGCCGGCTGCGCTTTTTCTCCTGCACGAAACAAAATGAAGCAATCTGGGAATTGGATAGACAAACACTATATATGTGCAACACACCTTCATGATTGAGTTTCGGCGTGGCCTCTGCTGGTGGCGGCGGCTGCATAGATCTAGATGAGGACAGGAACCCGGAAAAAATGGCCGCATTTGCGAAAATTTTCCTCATTCTCTGTTTAATCGGAAAATGCTTAGGGTTAGATGAGGACAGGAACCCGGAAAAATTTAAAGAGGCAATAAATGCAAGAATCTTGGTGTATAATAGTATGTAATGTTATCGAATAAATTCTTACCGAAATCACTTGTAAGGCTTTCAAACTGCTACAGGTTTTTAAGCCCTCGGCACTTGCCCAGAAGCATGAGTTCATCAAAGGATTTACCTTTGCCTGCAGAGCCTGGAAAGGTAAGACATAAAGAGAGTGTGTGTTTCTGAGGACGCGCGTGCGTGAGACCAGTGCACAACATTCCCATGCTCTCCTACCCACGCAGGTCAAAATGGCCTTGTGCCAGCTGCTGACAACAGCGGACAAGAATAAAAACATACAGGCTGCAAGGGACGCTATCAAGGTAGACGCAGGCATCACTTTCGTCCTGTCACGTGCTCATTTTTTCTGTGTGCACGCTCAGACATGCACGCACACACGCACACATACATACACATCCACGCGCACACATACACTCGCAAACACACACACAGCACACAGGTACGCACATGCACAAATGCACAGACACACCCATACAAAGCATACGAGAACTACACACACACACACACACACACACACACACACACACACAAACACACAAACGCACACACACATACACACTAACACACACGTACACACATACACGCACAAGCACACACGCACACATACACACACATACACACACACACGCACACACACACACACAAGCACACACACACACACGCACGTGCGCATCTCCACTTTACAGACAGCGGCTTCCAATGGCGCAAAGCTGGTGGTTCTACCAGAGATGTTTAATTGTCCCTACGCCAACGAGTCCTTCCCTGTGTACGCAGAGGACATTGATGGAGGGAACCGCCCCTCCGTAGATGCTTTATCTCAGGTTGGTGTGTGCGTTTGGTGCCAGATACAAACGTTCACATACGGCGTATTATGGCGGCACACGAGACCCTTACTGTTCAGGGACCTCTCGTGTTTCTTAATATCAACATGCCACTCTCTTCGGTGCAAGGCGTACATTAGAGTACAGGCTCGTGTATGCGTCTTTCGCATTCACATTTAAATTCACACCTGAAATCATGTGCACTATGCATGCCACACATGCAGGTGTGTAATTTGTATGTCTCGCCGACTTTCAAGCCATTCTTTGCCCATCCTGCCAACACAATAGAAACCTGCACATCTGCTTCTTCCCTTTTAATCTGTGTACATTGGAACCATTCTTGACCTCCTATTCATTGTTGCCACCCACCACCCATTGTTGCCACCTTCGCGTAGGCAGCGCGAGATTCAAGCATCACCCTTGTGGGGGGGTCCTTGCCTGAGAGGAGCCAAGGCAAGCTGTACAATACCTGCTGCGTGTTCGACACCAGCGGGAAGCTGCTGGCACGTCACAGGTGCAAAAAAAGGCGATTATTGTAGGGTACTTCTATCACCGTGTACCGCGCACGTTTTTCACCCCCTCGCGGTGTTCCATGAGCACATTCAATGACTAAGTTACAAGGGCCTCGCATAGCTTGCATTGGGGTTAATTTATTATTTCAAGCCTGAATGTGGACAGGCCGGTAAAGCCTCCCAAGCCGCCCCTCAAGGTGGACAAGTAGCTTGGGGTTGCAGACTTCTTCAAGCCTAGTAATCAGACAGCAAGTAAGAAGAAGGCAGCAGAGGGGGAGGCAAAGGGTATGTATCAAATATGGTCACGGCGCATACCAGTTCCTGACATGCACATGGAATTGGATAGATGGCAACTTAGCTCCGTACAAGGATAATAATTATTATTCTGCGTGTGTATGTGTGCTGCATCAGTGCAGGCAGTGTTTGTACAACGAATGACATCTCTGGTATGTGACTCCTTAAAGATGCCTTGAACATATTGTGGCCAATGACTGCAAGGTTCGTGCAACAGCTTGTTTCTCCATGTGCGTATCTGCTGAGCACACACCTTACCTCAACCTTTATGCTGTGCAGGAAGACACACTTATTTGACATCGACATTCCCGGCAAGATCATGTTCAAGGAGTCAACCAATTTAAGCCCAGGGCAAAGCATGACAATCGTGGACACCGAGGTCGGCAGGCTGGGTATCGGCATTTGCTACGATCTCAGGTGTGTGGATATGAGATGTGAGGGTGATACACTTTTCAATATTGTTTGCCTTAGACAACATCTCTGCCCTACACCCTCGGCTCCTTGTTGCAACTATCACTGCACTGTTGTTCTTTTTAGTGGTATGATCTGTGGCTTTGACTGCTTGCTTTAAATGCGTGCTCATTGATTTCACCGCTATTATTTGTAACGTGCAATGCGGGTCATGTAGCAGGAAGACAGCAATATTTACAATGCATGGCAAGCCTTGTGCTTGCAGCTGATTAGGAATTAAAACGATTATGGAGTTGCTCAAATTTGTGTATGTCAATAGTTACCCACAACTGTGTATATGCAATAAACTTGACCGTTTGTATGGTAACTTCTCTGCCAGAAATGTTGTGTATACAATTACGTGTACGGTTCTGGCCAAACATGTATGTAATATATAACAAAATTTTCTAACCAGCCTCAGCATAGCAGCGGCACCAACTGCTGAGACTTGATATTTGAAACTGTTAAGTTCATTGTGGGGCTCACTACTTGCTCTGGTTCAAGTTGGTAGTGATTCCCCCTCTTGCACATCCCACAATGCAAATATAATTGCTCTTGTTTACGAACCCTCAGAGTTTAAGTTGCTAGTGAATCCCCCTCTTGCACATCCCACAATGCAAACAAAACGGCTCTTGTTTACGGACCCTCATATTCTCACTATGTAAGGTCGTTAATCAGAGCAGGGAAAATGTAAACAGCCTGCTGTTCCCTTTTGCGAGAGAAGCTGTTTTTGTTTGAGTGCCGAGTGTCTGTTACGTTGCAAGAACGCAGCAACTCATGAGCGCTTATCGACACGTTGTTGTCATTATGTTATTGTGTGAATCTACAACCATTCATACTTCTAGCGTCTTACCTCACAAGGGGCACTGTCTGCGCATTGCTTGGCAGAAATCAGTTAGTTGCAGTATGACAATTATATTTTTGTAATTGCACATGGCCCTGTGGTTGTGCTTACAATGAGTTCCTCTACAGGTTCCCGGAGTTCTCCATGGTGTACGCCCAGCAGGGTTGCCAGCTGCTCCTGTTTCCAGGTATGTGTTGGAGTTCAGGCAGGCAGCAGTTAGTATGCAGGATGCGCAAGCGCGCACACACACACACATGCACATAGCAACACATCAATGCCATGCGTACATGCACACATTCACTCCAATTACTTGTTGCAAGGAAAGAACAAGAGAGAGTGCCTGGTATTGCTGAGCGTTCCTTGTTACACACACACACACACACACACACACACACACACACCAGAGAGGAGTTGCCAGCTTGTAAGGACAGTGTGTGCAATGCTCTGTGCAGCTCAAGGGACCTGATAAAGCGAGCCAAGAAAGGAGCTGAGGTGATCACACCTCCTTCACATCGCACCTCAAATCAACCATGCCTGCAGCTGCTTTCAACATGACCACCGGGCCTGTGCACTGGGAGCTGCTGGCCAAGGCGCGTGCCATCGACAACCAGATATTTGTAGCCTTGTGCTCACCCGCACGGAACCCCTCTGGAGAGGGATACCAGGTCAGTTTGTTTGTTGGGTGTAATGTATGATTGCGTTACAAGCACAGCACACAACTGTGAAACGTGTGTGTAGATGCGCTCACACACACACACAAAATTTTGCGGCACGCAAAAATATCCATTCACATTCAAATACATAGCGCAACTATTCATGTACGTGTACACACTCCATACCAAACATACTTATACTAACATTAATTATACCTATGACACAACATATACTCACACACACTCGTGCACACACGCGCTCACACACACATACACACACAAGTGCACGCACGTGTACACGTCAACACACATGTAAACGCACGCAAGCATGTACATGCAATGGTACACGTTCATGCATGCATTAGACCCTGATATCCATTGATCAGTCAAGGTCTGACGCACTTGTTGTGTTATGTGAGGTTTTCTACTGTTGTTGTTGTGTTATATGAGGTTTACTTGTGTTATGTGAGGTTTACTACTGTTGTTGTGTTATGAGAGGTTTACTACTCATCATTGGGTTCACCGCTGCTGCACCAAAAAGCCTTCAGTTATAGGCCAGCTAAAAAAATACAGCCGCTGCACGCTTTGACACTTCACCGTAAAGGAGAAGAATCTTAAGCATTAGACAAGTCAAGCTTGCAATTGAGCAGGTGCATGGAGGCAGTCTGCCCTCACAAGTCGTCCTCAGTTCCTGTAGGTGGCGAGTATTACCTCTGCGAGTTTGACCTCTGCCGGCACATACTTCTCACACACACTACTGTGCACATTTACAGGCGTGGGGGCACAGCACAGCTGTCGGCCCTTTTGCTGAGATACTGGCCACCGCCGATGAGCAGCCCACCATTGTGTATGCCGACATAGACTTCTCGCAGGCAAGCTAGAATGAGTTTGCATATCCTTGTGTACACACAGATTTTGGGATGAGCGCAATGGAATGCCACTCCTCTCAAGTAAGAACAAATGAGCATTTTAGTTTGCACTCATGCGTTTATTGCAGCGACCATATATGATTGCCACGACAGATGTTGCAGTCACGGATGGTTTTTACCAGAGACACGGTGTGCTTATTTGCTTATGCTAATGTGCCTGTGCTCATGTGCTTCTTTCTGTGCCTGCAGATAGCAGAGAGGCGCAGGAACATGCCCATACGGGAACAGAAGAGGTTTGATCTGTATGGCCAGGTAGAAGGCGTTCAAAAACAAGGCAACTCATTGTGAGGAGGAAATTGCATATTACGTTCTCGTTTCTTTTTGAACTTTTGGACTGTTGCTTAATTAGTAGTCATCACGAATAGGCTGTAGGAAGGAGATATCAGCTGTACAGTGCCGTAGTGAAGATTATGTTCAACTCCCTTTTTTTACCTTCTCGCTCTCTCCGCCTCCACCCTGCCAAACTTGTACCACTGAGGCTTTCGCTTTTTTCTGTTTATTCGTATACATATCTCATGAGGTACACAAAACACATTTGTCAATAGGCGAGGTGCGGATTTAAACGCTGCTGAAATGCAACTCTTCTGACTTGTGCTTGCATTTTCCCCTTGTTCATTTATTGGTTATTACCTCCACCAACCGTACTTGTCGCGAATTTTTCCGTTTTTGCTTATAGCTTGCTTGTAGCTTAGCAAGCCGTCCCCACTCCCTTAATCCAAACCAAAACACTAGACAGGAAACATCCACACTCCTTGAGAATGACAGTTTTCCATTCGCTTCTGCACAGGCTCTAAATGTAAAGCCATTATATTGCACTGCCTTACAAAATTCACGAGGTTCACAAAAAATACTGTACTGCCTTACAAAGTGCTATGGAGCATTTGCTTGCACGTTTCTTTTAGGGGCCAAATACTATATATTGTTCACTGCAGTATTTGTGTGTTCAAACTACAGCTTTAATTAATTTCAAGGCCATTCCTGCCTCATTCATGGACGGCAGGTGTTGTGTCTAGCTAGTCTCAGGCTTTGATACTTGGCATGCCGATAGCAAGCAAATACGCCTTACAAAGGCAAAGCTTACACAAACATACACGGAGCATCATACTTGATGTAAATTCACACACATTCTTGATGAAAGATAGTAGGGTAAGCAATTTTCCTTCCGCTGCAAAAACACAAAAACAACAAATGTAGGGGGGTGGGTTTTTGGTGTGGCAGGGGGCATTTGAGGGTGACTGGGAGCACCTCAGCAGCACCGCCAGCCACCAGTAGAGCCACCAACCTCAGACAGCACCGACCTAAACACCTCAGCAAACCTCGGCGTAACATCCACCTCGTCGAGATCAAGTATTGTGAGGACACCAGACCTCAGAACCAGCTGAACGCCGCAAAAGGACAGCACAAAGATCTCTGCAACAATTTCCAAAGAGCCTCCATTACTCTCCACATCATCCTTTTGGGTGAGGACGGCACCATCCACAACACTCACACTCTGAAGCCTTTCAAGGATCTGGCTGGGTCTCGATTCTCAAGAGTTAAGAAGCTTGCCTCTAAGCTCCATGTGCACTCTGTGAACTTTGCTGCTAAACTTGTCCATACCAAACGTGCCCTTTCCAGTACTGTTATCAACTCTCATCAGAAGCCAGTTTCAGGCCAAGCCTGCAATTCTCCTGATTTCCATTGATTTTTCCTTTCCTTTTTGCGGTGGAGGTGCTTTACGGTACTCGGTACCAAAGTGACTCCTTTCCTTAATTAATGTGGGGAGTGGCTTCACTGCGTGCGTAGTTTTTGCTTATTATTTTTCCTTTCCTATGGTCGCCATTCTAAACCAACAGTCAAATATATGTTTTCGACAGCTTCTTGATATGGATGTCAGGTAAAATCACAGCAAGTAAGAGCACAACAACTAATTATCAAGAAGACAGGCACATCTAGCTTATTGGACACTTTCTGGTCACGAGTTTCAAGTGCAGATTCAGCGTTACAATCAAGGAGTCCCTTATGAACAAAGAGTCTGTGACAGATGTGCTCTTAATTATGTCCAGGATGAAGCACACGTTATTCTGGATTGCC
>Ga0307968_1002973_pt1 | contig 14114 bp, 17 predicted proteins | sample OrgLakmetagen650_FD_201834 | JGI IMG/M metagenome (GOLD analysis project Ga0307968, IMG submission 201834) | Saline water microbial communities from Organic Lake, Antarctica - #650 | ecosystem: Environmental > Aquatic > Non-marine Saline and Alkaline > Saline | place: Antarctica: Organic Lake... | reverse complement strand
ACGTGAAGAGGAGACGGCGAGGCTGGTCTCCTGATAACCATGCATACCAACACAGGTCGCCAGACCCGACAAAAATTGAGAGAGCCACTGCAACGAGCACAGCGGCTCTATTTTTTTTATTTCTTAGAACACTCACAATCTGAAGCCTTTCAAGGAACTGGGTCTTGATTCTCAAAGAGTTAAGAAGCTTGCCTCCAAGCTCTATGTGCACTCTAGGAACTTTGCTACTAAACTTGTCCATACCAGACATGCCCTTTCCAGTAATATTATCAACTCTCGTCAGGAGCCGGTTTCAAAGCAAGCCTGCAACAACTTGATCCCCATTTTCTTTCCTTTTTGCGGTGGAGGAGCTTTATGGTACTCGGTACCAAAGTGGCTCCTTTTCCTTAATTAATGTGGGGAGCAGTGGTTTTCACTGCTGCGTAATTTTTGTTCTCTTTTTTTCTTTCTCGATAATGCCTTCCTTGGTCAGTTCTTGGTAATTTGTGTAGCACTTTGTGGATTGATGGTTTGAAACCTTATTTGACTTAGTAGGACCTAGTTTGTTGTGGACGTGCATGCGTGCTGCTTTAACAGCATATGTTTCATGTTTCCTCTACTAGCTACCGTTTCTTTTGTTTAGCCAGGTGTGGTTTCATACTTTTGTCAAGCTTCCGCTGAGATGCCCTTTGAGGCATATATAGCTAGTGATGTAACCTTTGAGATCTGAGAAAATGGAGAGCCTTCCTGCTGGAGGCCCTTACTTGTGTCCGCGTGGATTAGGAAAGAACACTGTCATGGGATGAACCATACAACATTCCACCAAGTCAAACAAGGAGAGGTTAAAAAATGAAAAGACTCAGGTTATAAGACTTTAGATGTATAAAATTTGCCCAGTGATGCTCAGACTTCCTTGCAGCATCTCAAATTATTCATTCAATAGTGGAGGCATATCGTTGATCGCTCTAATATTGCTTAGCAAGTCATTGTCCACTGTTGCCCAGCTATGCATATCTAGCATTGCACCTTGTCAAATGGCAATTGGCCCAAAAGGGGTGCAGTACCAAAGGACAGAACATAGGATTTACGCAAAAAATATATGGTTCAATGTTGACGTACGAAAACACTTGCAATATTTGAACTAGGCATCTCCCTTGCCTTTCTGCAGTTACTTTCAGGATCCCTCATACTCTATGACCACAGCACGACTCCTTGCCACCCCTACTCCTCTCTTTTCTTGAAGCGGTGACACAACCCCAACTGCCACTTCTTCTAGACCACCTGTGTGGAATCGTGAATGCGTAATTGTGTGTGTTATGTGTTGTCTGTGTGTGAGAATTGTGCGTAGGTGTGTATGAGTGCAAGTATGTAGGTGTGTGTAAGTGTGTGTGTGTGTGCATTTGAATGTGTTACACGTATGTGCATTTGTGCACATACCACCTGTGTTAAAGCGTCATTGCGTATGTGTGTGTGTGTGTGTGTGTGTGTTTGAGTATGCTACATGTACGGGCACACCTGTGTTTGTGCACATGCACGCTTAATTGAGGTGCACATTCCTGTTACACTTCATATGAGCCACTGTGAGCTCTCACTCACCATCTGCCTCACGGCTGCCTCATGGCTGTTACACATCATATGAGCCTGTTACACATCATATGAGCCACTGTGAGCTCTCACTCACCATCTGCCTCATGGCTGCCTTATGGCTGTTACACATCATATGAGCCACTGTGAGCTCTCACTCACCATCTGCCTCATGGCTGCTATGCTCAGGCAAAGGTTGAGCTTCTTGTGTGTGAGCTTCTTGTGCGTGAGTGCCGCCCCCTAAAGAGCTTGTGCTCCCTACTTCTCCTGCCACTGTGTCATTCAATCTGTCATGCTGCTGCTGCTGCTGCTGCTGCTGCGGCTGCGGCAGCTGCGTCTGCGTTGGCAATGCCACGTAGCTTGGCTGGCTCGTCCAAGGTATGCTGCTTGCAGATCTCCGCGGCTGTGCAGCATCTTCAACAGCTGTCATTGTGGGAGCGTTTGTGTGCGTGCTGGTGCTGGTGGTGGTGGTGGTGGGGATGGGAGAGGTGGTGGTGGATGGGGTTGTGGTGGCGGCTGTTTTGTGCTGGTTTGCAAAATCGGCGTGTGTACGTGTTAGGGTAGGCGCCAACCCACCTGGTCTGCCCCTGTGGTTTGGTGCGGTTAAGACATGTTCATGGATGCTTTAACATGTGTGTGTGTATGTGTGTGTGTATGTGTGTGTGTGCGTTTGCGTGTGTGTGCATGTGCGTATGCGTGTGTGCGTGTGTACGCTTTTGTGTATGTGCAACAGAATGAAAAAGAGTCAGTTAACCCGTGTTTCTAGCTGTCACCCTTCAAGGTGTGTAAAAACATCAATCCTGTGACCCTTCGCGTCTTGACCCACATACCACATACATAGGGTTGGCCAAAACTATATATATATGCGATGTATATACGGTAATTTTTGCAGGGATATCACCAAATATACGGTCATATACGGTGTTTACATACGGTTCTGGCCAACTCTACACATACATGATCCTATCAACCTGCCTTATCGTTGCAGGTGCCAAGCCCAGATATGCACACCAGCAAACCACTTTACCTTATAACTTCAACATAGCTTGTCAAAGCCAAGCAGCAAGGCGTTCAATACACCACACATCAAGGCGTTCAATACATCACACATCATGGCGTTCAATACACCACACATCAAGGCGTTCAATACATCACACATCATGGCGTTCAATACATCACACATCATGGCGTTCAATACATCACACATCATGGCGTTCAATACACCACACATCATGGCGTTCAATACATCACACATCAAGGCAATCAATACATCACGCAGCAAGGCGTTCAATACACCACACATCAAGGCGTTCAATACACCACACATCAAGGCGTTCAATACATCACACATCAAGGCGTTCAATACATCACACATCATGGCGTTCAATGCATCACACATCATGAACCCCATCTGACTTTCCCAACCCTGTGAACATGATTTCAATGCGCCCAACACACATGTTGTAACTAAGCAGCTTTTGCTAATTGACATTTCAATGCGCCCAACACGCATGTTGCAACTTAGCAGCTATTGCTAATTAACATTTCAATGTGCCCAACACGTGTTAGAAGTAAGCAGCAAATATTTCAATGTGCCCAACACACATGTTGCAACTAAGCAGCTATTTCTAATTAACAATTCAATGCGCCCAACACACATGTTGTAACTAAGCAGCTGATGCTGTGAACACTTGACTTATCCGAATGAATGTCTGATATTGGCAATATGTTGCTCTACCTCTTCAGTATCAAATCAGCATTTACACACGGCTTGCATGACAGGCTGATGTACGGCACCGCCACAACCCTTTTGCCCTTTAAAATCCCATACAAAAGGAGATATATTCAGCACCTACCGCATGTTCAGCCCCACCTCCAGCATTGTGCACGACTCACACACTGCCTGGTTCAACATGCTGCCACACAACACTCTCGTTGCCCCACACAAAGCGTATGCTCGTGTGATTATGGAGATCATGCTCCACGCAACTCACTTGTTCAGCCCCTCAAGCATGATGCACGACTCACACACTGCCTGGTTCAACATGCTGCCACACAACACCCACGTTGCCCCACACAAAGCGTATGCTCGTGTGATTATGGAGATCATGCTCCACGCAACTCACTTGTTCAGCCCCTCAAGCATGATGCACGACTCACACACTGCCAGGTTCAACATGCTGCCACACAACACTCTCGTTGCCCCACACAAAGCGTATGCTCGTGTGATTATGGAGATCATGCTCCACGCAACTCACTTGTTCAGCCCCTCCAGCATTGTGCACGACTCACACACTGCCAGGTTCGACATGCTGCCACACAACACTCACGTTGCCCCACACGAAACGTGTGATTACGGAGATCATGCTCCACGTATACTCGTTTGATTACGGAGATCAAGCTCCACGCAACTCACTTGTTCAGCCCCTCAAGCATGATGCACGACTCACACACTGCCTGATTCGACATGCTGCCACACAACACTCATGCTGCCCCACATAAAACGTGTGATTACGGAGATCATGCTCCACGTATACTCGTTTGATTACGGAGATCAAGCTCCACGCAACTCACTTGTTCAACCCCTCAAGCATGATGCACGACTTGCACACTGGCTGGCTCGAAATATAGCCACAGCGCTCACATTGCCGAGGGGTAGGACCTGTGGGGCGAGTGCTGCCACAACAGCCTCCCCCTGTGATTATGATCGTGATCGTGTATGTGTGTGTGTGTGTGTAAGGGTGTGTGTGTGTGTGTGTTCATGTGCGCTTTGTGTTTCGGATATGTACGTAAGCTTGCAGGTGCCTGCGTGTGTGTTTTTGTGCGTGTGTGTGTGTGTATGTGTGTGTGTGTGCGTCTCTGGGTATATGTATGTGTATGTGTGTGTGTCCTTTGCTTTTAAGTGGACGTGCTTTATTGAGGATCGGGGGGCAAGGGCCTCCTTAAGCAACAAAACAGACCAAAAGTGTAATAGCACAGGGCCTGCTCACCCATCTCTGAGGTGGGCCAAATCCAAACATAGATACTCACACACGGTATAAGCAAAGTATTTTTTTTGGCAGGGAAAGTACACACACACACACGGTATCAGCACAGTGTTTGTTGGCAGGGAAAGTACACACACACAGTATCAGCACGGTAATTTTGGCAGGGAAAGTACCATACATACGGTCATGTATGTTGTACGTAGTATACGCTTCTTACCAACCCTACCCACATCTCCTGTGCTACTTGGTGGACGTGCGCCAGGGCACTCGTTACCCATCATGCAACGCCGAAAGTGACTTTGTATGAGTGGCTTTGTATGAGTGGCTTTGTATGAGTGGCTTTGTACACACACCAAAAGTGACTAAGTATGAGTGGCTTAGTATGAGAGACTTTGTATGAGCAACTTTGTATACACACCCGAAAGTGACTTTGTATAAGTGACTTAGTATGAGTGGCTTTGTACACACACCGAAAGTGACTTAGTATGAGTGACTTTGTATGAGTGGCTTTGTACACACACCGAAAGTGACTTAGTATGAGTGACTTTGTATGAGCAACTTTGTATACACACCCGAAAGTGACTTTGTATGAGTGACTTTTATATGAGTGGCTTTGTACACACACCAAAAGTGACTTAGTATGAGTGACTTTGTATGAGTGGCTTTGTACACACACCAAAAGTGACTTAGTATGAGTGACTTAGTATGAGTGACTTTGTATGAGTGGCTTCGTACACACACCGAAAGTGACTTAGTATGAATGACTTTGTATGAGCAACTTTGTATACACACACCCGAAAGTGACTTTGTATAAGTGACTTTGTATGAGTGGCTTTGTATACCAGAAGTGGCTTTGTGCAAATGAGCGGCTTTTGTGCAATGCGGCTTGCGTCCTCGTTGCAGGAAACGCCTTTTCACTGCCTTAAGGCTTTTTTCTACCACCTCCACATAACAAGCATGGAATAGATTGTTGTGCTGAGACTTATACTTTGCAGTGACAGTGATTTGCTATGACAAGCATGGCGTCCCGTCTTCTTTGTAGTCTGCCTCTCTATATAAAAAGGTTGGACCGAACGACTTTTTAGCTATAAATTTTGATAAAATTTATACAGTTACACGTAAGCAATACAGAACCTTCGACATATTGCTTTAAAGACCTTGGCACAAAGAAAGGAACGCCTTTGTAACTTTTGACATAAGACTAAAGGCCATAGAAAGCAAGGGAGCGCACCTGTGGTGCTGGTGCCGTTGGCATTTTCGTTTTGGGGAGGGCGCGGCTGATTGCTGGGGAACACAAAGTTTTCAGCGGAGCGGATGAGGTCCAAAATGGCAGTGGGGCGTGCGGCCTGTAATGGGAACGTAAGGTTTAGTTAGAAAATCTTTAACTTGTAGCGAGGGAAATGATAGGTATATAAGAATGGTCGCATTAGAAAATGATGGGATCAGTGGAAGGAACTGAAAGGGCAGCAAGGTTGATGTGTATATAGGAATGGTCGCATTAGAAAATGATGGGGTCAGTGGAAGGAGCTGAAAGGGCAGCAAGGTTGATGTGTATATAAGAATGGTTGCATTACAAAATGATGGGATCAGTGGAAGGAGCTGAAAGGGCAGCAAGGTTGATGTGTATATAAGAATGGTCGCATTAGAAAATGATGGGATCAGTGGAAGGAACTGAAAGGGCAGCAAGGTTGCTATTCAGTGGATTCGCTGCATTGGATTGGCTGCAATGGAAACGCCTAGCGCTATATTACGTCCACCCAAGACATAAAATCTTTGCATTCGGAGCGTTTGGCATGGCAGCATATAATCAGTTGGAATTCACAACACACTATATTTCAAAATACTGGCAATTACCTTGTGTGCAGAAAAAAAAACCACGCAGGCAGTGAAAACCACTCCCCACATTTAGTTAGGAAAAGGAGCCACTTTGGTACCGAGTACTGTAAAGCTCCTCCACCGCGAAAAGGAAAGGAAAATCAATTTGGATTAAGAGGGTTGCAGGCTTGGCCTGAAACCGGCTCCTGATGAGAGTTGATAACAGTACTGGAAAGGGCACGTCTGGTATGGACAAGTTTAGCAGCCTCTCGCAGCCAAAACCGCTGAGTTCAGTGTGTAACACTTGAACTCTACTTCTTGGAATGAAGCAAAATGATATCACTCATATTACTCTTTGCTTTTTATCTGTGATCCTCCATCTTTTTCCGAAGCTTCTCTATTTTTTTAGTTCCTTGTAAATAATCCACCACCATCGCACGATGCAAACGCAATAGAACTGGTACAGACACAAACATGATTCTCCCCAAGTACTACATAAGTTTCCGAGCCTCAGGCCCAGCCTCAATCACCACAACACACAATCAGGAGTATACAACCAGGGACACAAACACACTTCCTATTGTGTACAGTAAAAGTACACCTTGCCGTACCTCAAGGTCTTTTACAAAGTCCCGTGCGTAGCCGCGTGCAGCATAGGGAGCATACAGGCACTCAGTGGAGAAGTAGTCGAGGCGCTTGAAGTACGCATACATCACGATCTCCTGCGCACATGCATGGACGTGCATGAACGTGAAGAGCTGTAATCTGAGCACAGCGAGGCCGATAAAAGCATACAGGCACGTGGCGATGAAGCAAGCATCCAGGAGTTTGAGGATGGCACACGCATTCAAACACCTTTGTGAGTGATACTTTATGGAACATTCTGATCGTGTGATATGAAAGGAGGGAGGGAGCGTCTCAGAAAATTTGCAAAAGCATCTTCCTTTCCTGAATTATTGGGGAGTGCCGTTTTCTGTGCTCGTACTTTTTTGTCACACGTGATTCCACAACGCATACCATCCTTAAGACACTACAATCGTACACTCGCGCCACTCAAGGGGTGACGTGCGTGACACACGAGGGGTGACACACGAGGGGTGACACACGAGGGGTGACACACGAGGGGTGACACACGAGGGGTGACACACGAGGGGTGACACACGAGGGTTGACACACGAGAGGTGACACACGAGGGGTGACACACGAGGGGTGACACACGAGGGGTGACACACGAGGGGTGACACACGAGGGGTGACACACGAGGGGTGACACACGAGGGGTGACGTGCGTGACACAACACTCGTGACACAACACTCGTGCCACACGAGGGGTGACGTGCGTGCGTGTGATGCAATTGGGTGCGGGCAAGCATACACTTGTACGTGGCTGTAATCCAACGTACACAAAGCGTCGTGTGCGTGCATACGATGCAATTGGAAGAAGGCAAGCACGCACCTTTTCTAGCTGTGCACAAACAGCTTCAGCACACACCTTTGCATTGCGGTGCTTGAGCAGCTTCAGCACGCATCTTTTTTAGCTGTACTTGAACAGCTTCAGCACGCACCTTTTCTGGCTGTGCACGAACAGCTTCAGCACGCACCTTTTCGTAGCTGTACTTGAATGGCTTGACTCGGGTGAGGCCCCCTAATTCATCACCTCCAGTTATTGCAGATGCACAGCGAGATAACCTGCATACGGCGGGGGCATGCACACATCACTTCCTGTTCTTGCAGACGCGCAGCGATATAACCTGCATACGGCGGGGGCATGCACACATCACTTCCAGTTATTGCAGACGCGCAGCAAGATAACCTGCATACGGCGGGGGCATGCACACATCACTTCCTGTTCTTGCAGATGCGCAGCGAGATAACCTGCATACGGCGGGGGCATGCACACATCAATTCCTGTTCTTGCAGATGCGCAGCGAAATAACCTGCATACGGCGGAGGGCATGCACACATCACTTCCTGTTATTGCAGATGCGCAGCGAGATAACCTGCATACGGCGGGGGCATGCACACATCACTTCCTGTTCTTGCAGATGCGCAGCGAGATAACCTGCATACGGCGGGGGCATGCACACATCAATTCCTGTTCTTGCAGATGCGCAGCGAGATAACCTGCATACGGCGGGGGCATGCACACATCACTTCCTGTTCTTGCAGATGCGCAGCAAGATAACCTGCATAAGGCGGGGGCGCATTCACAGGCGGCGTCTACGTACAAGGACGCGTGTGAGAGTTTGTGCACAACCCACGCCTTTGGAAACTCATGCACAAGAGCGTGTAACCCAGCCACAGGAACACGCACGCACCCGCGCACTGCGCACACACCCACGTCTATACGCACCTAGCCACATCCTCACGTGTATACGCACACACCCACGTCTATACGCACCTAGCCACATCCTCACGTCTATACGCACACACCCACGTCTATACGCACCTAGCCACATCCTCACGTCTACACGCACACACCCACGTCTATACGCACCTAGCCACATCCTCACGTCTATACGCACACACCCAGGTCTATACGCACCTAGCCACATCCCCCCGCAGAATGTTGAGCAGCACTGTCTCTGCCACATCGTCTGCGTTGTGGCCTGTGGCGATTTTGGAGGCCTGTGCGATAACGGCTCCGCGATCTAGGGCCTGGCGCCTGCAAGGTTATATTGGAATGTTAGCTTCAAAGTTCTTGACAGTGACACAGAGGAGTGGTGGTATGGAATGGATTGAGCTCAGAATCTACCCAACCTGTTGCGCCTCAATCACAAAGACACGCTTCCGAAAGTCCATCAGCATAAGAATGACAAAGAATACAACATAATGACAAAGAATACAGCATAAGAATGACAAAGAATACACAGAATACAAAGAATACATAGAGGAGGGTCACGTGAACACGGCTGCTGAAATATTATTCAAAGGGTCCTCTGCAAAGGTGTCCGTTGCCTGTGAGAAACATGGCTCTGGTCAATTCTTAGTACGACACACTGATCTCTGGTCATTTCTCAGTGCGCCACTCTCTATGTCTACGAACTCACTATCTCTAGTACGACACACTGGTCTCTGCTCATTTTTAAGTGCACCACTCTGTATGTCTACGACACTCTCTATCTCTAAGAACGACACACTGGTCTCTGATTAACTTTAAGTGCGCCACTCTCTATGTCTACGACACTCTCTATCTCTAAGAACGACACACTGGTCTCTGGTCATCTCTCAGGACGACACTCTCTATGTTTACGACACTCTCTATCTCTAAGAACGACACACTGGTCTCTGGTCATCTCTCAGGACGACACGCTTCAGTACAGAATTGGCAATCAATTAGGTATTGTGTTCCTAACCCAGCAGGTCTCACGTTGAGGGCTAGTGGTAGGGTTCTGCGAGATGTCAACGCACCAAAAAAAGTGCAGCATGATGGTATGGAATTTTACACCAAGCGGTGTGGTTGGACATCTCATTTCAATGCAGGCAAGGATTTAACCCATGTTTGTGCGTGCGTAACCTTTACAAGAAGACGCTTTGAGTGCCACCTGCTCATGTAAAGTCCTCAACTCGTGAGTGGCAGCCCACCTGCCATTGTCACATGCTATTCTCTTCGGGTTGCGCACGTTGGGTGCTATTCTCTTAGGGTAGCGCACGTGTGCTAGATCAAATGACCCGTGCATCCATACATGCACTGATCGCACTTCAACTTGAGCCCGCTACACAGAACTTGCACTGATCGCACTACCACCTGAGCATGCCGCGCAGGACGTGTGCAGGCTTGGCTCAGGCGTACCTGAACACGCCACAAAAGGTGCAGTTGTTGCGTGTGCCGATCTGGCCGACGATCTCATCCATGGTCCATCCGTATAGCTGCTGGTAACTCACCTGGAAGTAAGTGTGCACAACAACAAATGCACGTGCTTAGGTTGACCTGTGTGGTCGTGAAACGCGTGCTTACGCACAGAAGCATGAGAAAAGGATGAAGGCTCCAAACCCTGATTATCTCTCTGGTGTGTGAAATTCAGTGAAGGAGGAGAAGCACACAGGATACGGGCTCCTTTCTTAATTTCAGTAAACAAAATGCACGAAGGCACACACACACATACATGCATACACACGCGCACACACACACACACCACAATATCACAACACATTTCTCCGGAACTCACCACTAGCAGAGGGATACCATATGTGACCTCATTCCTCTTTACTGTCTCCAGGCTGTCATCCCGATACCCTGAGATGCCCTCGTCAATTGAGAGCAGAAACAGGTCCAAGCCATAGCTGCGTAGCACACGGGCACACACAAAACAAGCGCAAGGTGGTTTGTAGGTAGCTTGGTAGAGCTGCTATGCAGGGTCCTTTGCGTTTACTGTCTGACCTGCGAGAAGCGAGAAGTGAAAATGAAACACGTAGTTGCAAAATGTATGAAAGGAGCGCAAGCTTACTGTTGCTGACGCCCTGCGTGTTTACCTACACAAATCTTACACGTGGAGCTGACACACAGCGTCTGCATCGTGCGACCCTGTGTGCTCTTCTCTGCCAACAACAAACACTGTGTACGGATCCACCCAACCCTGCTTGCACATTTGTGTCAGCAACATTTAGGGTTGGTCAGAACTGTGTGCGCACACCTTACACAACCATATGTATGGCAATTTTCCTGCCGGCCGTCTACACACCGTGCAGATGTATATGTGCAGGGTTCTGGCTAACCCTAGCTTGTTTTTTCTGTCCGTGTACAAGAGAAAGGACTCCTCGAGCCTCCCACGTGCAGCTTCACTCACTCATAGCGCTTGTTCAGGGTAGTGAGAGTGTGAGCCAGCACGGTGGAGTCCTTGCCCCCAGAGGCCGCCACTGCCACACGCTCTCCGCGCTTGAACAAGCCCTCGCTGATAATGGTGTGGTGCACCTCCTCCTCAAACACGTTGTAGAAGCACTCGCGGCACAACTACAGGCATAAGAAAAGACGTTCGATGTTCAGTTTCATGAGACATGCCAGAGCTGGGGGAGCGTGGCTGTGCACGTGTCGCAGGCAACTGCATAAACTTTCTAACCTGCTCATGGTTCTTGGGCCTCTTCAGCACTGCCCTGGCAACGTGACACTGACTGCACAGCCTTGGTGCCTGTTTGCTCATTCTGTTCAATGGTGCTTAAAGGCTTTTGAATTTACGCTTGCATGTGGGCAAATGCCGAATCAAATTATTAATTTATAAACATGCTTGCTCAACAGAGATATGCAGGCATTGCCACAACATCCAATAGAGCTGTGTCATGCAGGCCACGGAGGAGGACTACCGTCACCAAGGCCCAAGCTGACAGTGCACAAATAAGTGATTTAAAGGGCAAGAAAGTGGCAATAATTGGTAGGTCCACGCGCACAGGGTATGTGGCTATTATGTGGAACCTCCTTGTTCTCTTGCACACATATGCCCATGCATATGCGCAAGCTCATGAACACACACACACACACACACACACACACACATGCACACACACACACACACACACACACACACACACACACACACACACGCACACACACACACACACATATACGCACACACACAATTGACGTGCTTCACACAAACAAACAATGCACACACATACACACATGCAAACGAAACACGCAGGTGGTACTGGGCGCGTGGGCGCTTCGTCTGCTGCTGCGCTTCTCAGCATGTTCCCAGGCATCCAGGTGCGAAAGAAGTTGTAAGGGCAGGCAGGCGCTCTTACGTGCCTCCCTTCCTCTTGTTCCTGCTGGATGTTGGTTTACTGTCTGTAACTCCTCACCTTTATTTTGTTCTTCGATCGTCTTGGGGTTACTCCTCCACAGTTCCAAAACTGTGTGATCGTGGTGACCGAATTCATGATTAGCTAGAAGGCCCTGTGTAAACGAAATTGTTGGTGGGTACTCTGCGGTGTTTCGCTGCAAAAGGTGCAAATGTGTATGGTGAGTTTTGATTGGGAGAGTACATTGTATCTGAATCACTACATAAAATCGAAGCGACTTCACAAATGCCAGCACAGCATACAGTTTCAGACTGCTTAAATCACCCAACGTACTCTTCAGCCATTTCAACAGCAAAGACAGCAAAACATTTCAAAAGACAAGGCAAGGTGACGACTAGGGTTGGCCAGAACCCTATGTAAATATGGTGGATAGGTACACGGTATTTTTGGCAGGGAAATCAACAAAAAATGGTTTTTCTTAGATAGTGTTTACAGTGTACACTTATCCGGTTTTGGCCGAGTTCAAAGTAACCCAAAAACCCGTCAGCCTTTTGAACAGCAAAGGTAGCATAACAACTCAAAAGACAAAACAATAACCCAACAGACCCTTGAGCCAGCGATCGGTGCACGCAATGATAAATTGATGCTCAGCTTACACCACATACACGGGCATAGTTGGTGCGGCGTCCCTCAACCTTTTAGATAGTGCACGCAGTGAAAAACAAATGAGCTAAAAAGATTACACACGTGCATAGCTGGTGCAATGCCTCTTTTCAATCCATCTTGAGACATTGGCGTGCTCACATCAATTCGAAATGCGTGTGCATGCCATGTATCGGCCGCACATCTGCGCTTAGACCACCTTGTTTTGTCGTAATCCTTCTTAGACGGAGATGCAAATACGCACACACACACACACACACATACACACACACAAACACGCACGCACACACACACATATATACACACACGCACAGTTGACGTGCTTCATACAAACAAGCAATGCACACACATACACACACACACGCACACACACAACATACACAACTTTCAACGTGTCCAGTCGCAGCTCCTGACAAAACAGGTTTGAGGCAAAGGCACACACACAAATGCACACAGACACACATTCACACGCACACACACAGGTCACCGTGTCCAGTCGCAGCACCTCCTCGTTCGAGGCTGCTGTGTCCAGGAGGCCTGAGCTCAAAGGCACCACCTTCCAGACTGTGGACATCAATGACACAGAGTCTGTCAAGGTGTGTATGGGGGGGCTACAAAATATCAAGGGTTGGCCAAAACGTATATATACACCGTATACGACCGTATATTTGGTTAATTCCCTGCAAAAAATACCGTATATGCACCGTATATAAACGGTTCTGGCCAACCCTAAAGTTATCAACATCCAGCTAGGTACCTATGTCCAGCATTCAGCTAGGTACCATTGCAACATAGGCACAGGAGGATTTGGCCCTGGCCCTGTGCGCAGCAATGACAAGCATATTCTGAAAGTAGAACAAAGATGTTCTGCCAAGTAGGACAAGCGTGTTCTGCTATGTAAGACAAATATGATCCTCCTTGATAGATTACGAGGAGCAGTGACAAGCATGTTATGCTATGTAGGACATGCATGTTCTGCTATGTAATACAAATACGACCTCCTTCACAGATCATGAGGGGATATGGTAACAGTAATTGGCTGGTTATTCAAATGGCAAACACAAGTGCCAGCGCTTGGCAATGCATGTGCTGCAGACCCGGAGGATTAGCTCAAAAAAGTGCATGAACAACGCTCTCTCTCTCTTTCTCTTCTCTCTCTCTCTCTCTCTCTCTCTCTCTCTCTCTCTCTCTTTCTCTTCTCTCTCTCTCTCTCTCTCTCTCTCTCTCTTTCTCTTCTCTCCTCTCTCTCTCTCTCTCTCTCTCTCTTCTCTCTCTCTCTCTCTCTCTCTCTCTCTCATTCTCTCATTCTCTTTCATACACATGCATTCACACATGCACACAAATACACACAAAT
>Ga0307968_1002968_pt1 | contig 14124 bp, 19 predicted proteins | sample OrgLakmetagen650_FD_201834 | JGI IMG/M metagenome (GOLD analysis project Ga0307968, IMG submission 201834) | Saline water microbial communities from Organic Lake, Antarctica - #650 | ecosystem: Environmental > Aquatic > Non-marine Saline and Alkaline > Saline | place: Antarctica: Organic Lake... | reverse complement strand
CCCCCCTCTTGTCTGAACCAACTGCCACTTACAAAAGTGCAAAGTGTAACCGTGCAAGTAAAAAAAGAAGCACACCTGAATTCGCGCAACAGCTCATGCTCCCTGTGTACAGCCGTGATGACCTGGTCGCCTGAGTACTTGTCCACTTTGAGCTGCAGCAAGCCATCCTTGCTTCCATACGCCTGCAATGAGGACAACGAGGACAATGAGTTCCATATAAACAATGAGTTCCATATATACAATGAGGACATATATACAATGAGGACAATGAGTTCCATACGCCAAGGCGTCGTGGGCGCTTTCCAAACGCCTGCAATGAGGACAATGAGGACAATGAGTTTCATACATACAATGAGGACATATATACAATGAGGATATTGAGTTCCATACGCCAAGGTGTCGTGGGCGCTTTCCAAACGCCTGCAATGGGGACAGGCGTCGTGCGTTCACGTGCTCTTGTAGCCACAGCATGCCTTCCTCACGGCATTGTTGGGCCTGAAGGGTATGCACACACATGTATCTGCAAGGGAGGGCAAATGAACTTGTTGCTTTGAATGCGATAAAGCTGTAGCAAAAGGTACGAGCTTGTGGAAGAAGCAGGCAACAATCCAGAGGCGCACAGCAGTGCACTTGATCACATTTACACAAATAGGCCTACAATACAAACTGATGATCGAGGACAGCAATTTTTCAGAGGCAAAGCAGTGCACTTACTTTCACTTTCACAAGAATAGGCCTATGTCACAAATAGGCCGATATCGCAAATATCACAAATAGGCCTATATCATAAATAGGCCTATATCACAAATAGGCCTATATCACAAATATCACAAATATCACAAATAGGCCTATATTATAAATAGGCCTATATCGCAAATATCACAAATAGGCCTATATCAAAATATCACAAATAGGCCTATATATCATAAATAGGCCTATATCACAAACTCTGAAATGGAGGAAGCAAACAATTCAGAGGCACAGCAGCGCACTCAAGGACGTTCAAAGAAAAAGACTGAATGAAAGAAGGAAAGCGGCAATTCAGAGGCACAGCAACGCACTTAATCACGTTCACATAAATAGGCCTATAATGCAAACTCTGAAATGAAGGAAAGTGACAATTCAGAGGCACAGCAGCGCACTCAAGCACGTTCATTGAAATAGACCTTTGTTGCAAATTCTGAAATGAAGGAACGGAAGTGACAATTCAGAGGCACAGCAGCGCACTCAAGCACGTTCAAAGAAATAGACCTATGTTGCAAACTCCTTAACGAAAGAAGGAATGCGAGTCATTGTGCATGGAGCACTTTGTGTCCTGCAACCTGAGCTTGAGTGTGTGTGTGTGAGTGTGTGTGAGTGTGTGTGTGTGTGTGTGTGTGAGTGTGTGTGTGTGTCCTGCAACCTGAGCTTGAAAAGCGGCGTCCCTTGATAGAACGGGTCTGTAGAATGACGTTCCCATTAAGAGACACATCCCTTACAGAGGCATTCCCGCAAAATGAGGTCCTTATGTCCTGTTGAGTGAACATCCTATAAAATGATGACCAATAAGATGTCCTGTTGAGTGAACATCCTATGAAATAATAACCAATAAGATGTGTCCTGTGTGCTTGCGGTCCGCACCCTGTATCCCATGACCTGTCACATTATGCCGCACACAGCCGCCAAACTCGATGAAGGCGCTAAGTTCCATGCGGCCACCCTCAATACCAAATAATTGCTCAAAAGTCTCATACCATACGACCACACTGCCCTGCACAGCTGCTCACCTTAAAAAAGGCGCCCAGTTTCTTGTGCTTGGAGCGCTTGACGTCTAAAGTGGATCCTAGTACACACACACACACACACACACACACACACAGACACACGGTCTGGCAGACAGCATCAGATCTCTTGCTGCTCACCTTAGAGAAGGCGCCCAGTTTCTTGTGCTTGGAGCGCTTGACGTTTAAAGTGGATCCTAGTGGTCTGGCAGACAGCATCAGATCTCCCGCTGCTCACCTTAAAAAAGGCGCCCAGTTTCTTGTGCTTGGAGCGCTTGACATCTAAAGTGGATCCTAGTGGTCTGGCAGACAGCATCAAGTTCCACATCCCACTGCTTCCTAGGGGCAGGTCATCCTCCTCTTTGGCTAGCTTATGGAGCGTCTACAAGGGAAGGAGTCAGAAGATACAATATTTGCAGCTGTTAGAGCACATCAGCCTAGCTAAGTAGTTAAGTGCCTTTCGGTGTCCCAATGCGGCTGTTGGAGCATATCCGCCTAAGTGTGTGTTTGTGCCTTTCTGTATCTTTAATGTTATGAAGTCGACTTTCTTCGTGCAAGCAAAAAGGAAGTATACTTTCTGTATCTCTATTCTTATTAAGTCCATCTTCTTCGCATACGCGGAAAAAAAAACATAACCCCCCTCTCTGTGTCTGTCTTTTAAACCTCTAACTCCCGCGGAACATAAGCGAGCAGCACTGTGTTGAGTATTGCCTACTTTAACGCAGCAAAGCATAATTTAAAAGTGCAGCCTGATCTTGATGTAGCTCTGCGTTTGACACAACTTGCATTGCAACTCAGACACGCAATTCAGATGCATCGCAGTGTGTGGCACTTGATGTAGCTCTGAGCTCAACACAACTAGCATTGCAACTCTGATGCGCAATTCAAATGCATCGCAGCGTGTGGCACTTGATGTAGCTCTGAGCTCAACACAACTAGCATTGCAACTCAGACACGCAACTCAGATGCATCGCAGTGTGTGGCACTTGATGTAGCTCTGCGTTTCACACAAATTGCATTGCAACTCAGACACGCAACTCAGATGCATCGCAGTGTGTGGCACTTGATGTAGCTCTGCGTTTGACACAACTTGCATCGCAACTCAGACACGCAACTCAGATGTGCAAGTCAGACTCGCAACTCAGATGCGCAACTCAAATACATCGCAGTGTGTGAAATGAGAAATGAAGAATCTGGGATCCAAACAACTCTGTTCTGATTGCAGTGTATAGGTTTCAAGCATGTCGGCTTTGATCATTATGACCATTTCCAAGCTGATGTGAAGGATGCCAAAGCAGGAGCGTTTCCAGAAGCTCTTTTGACTGTCCATTGTAAAATTTTTAAGTGGCTTGGTGGCTTTTGGGGCTGTCCATTGTAATTTTTTCAAGTGCCAAACTAGCTATTTTGGCTGTCCATTGCAGAACCGTAAAATTGCCTTACCTGAAGCAGGGTCATCTCCAGTAGATTATCCATGTTGTCAGGGAATTCATTTTGCTGTGGGTTGTCAGCTACGCATTTGTGGTGTGTGTGAATGTGTGTTCGTTTGTGTGTGTGTGCGTGTGTGTGTGTGTATGTGTGTGCGTGTGTGTGTGCGCGTGTGTGTGTATGTGTGTGTGCACGTGCGCCCGTGTGCGCAGGTCAGCATTGGTGGGCTTGACATGAGTGGGACAATAGATACGTAATCGTGCTTACATTTTACGCGGATGGCTGTGCCTAAAAATTTAAGAGGGGGACATAAGCACGCACATGTACTGTGCAAACGTCCAGGCGAAGAAGCTTGAATGTGATATAACTGTGTGCGCATGCAATGGTCAGCATTGCAGCGCGAAGTGGAAATCTGAGAGAGTAGAAATTTTGAGATTGAGTAGAAATCTCGAGTGTGAGTGAAATTCTTGAGAGCGACCAGGAGAGGGGAGTTCAAGCATGAAAAATATGAGATGTCAGAGTGCATACACACAAATATGCATGAACCTGCACACACACACACGCACGCACGCACGCACACACAAACAAAACACACACATACACGCACGCATAAACACAAGCACACACATCAGCAGGCATCGATTCAACAAACCTGCTGCACTACTTATATGGAGAACAGCGGCTTCATCCGTGGGCTGCTGCGGTTGCTGCTGTCTGTGCGGCGCCGTCTCAACTGAAAGTGCTTGTAAACTAGATCTCATGCCAGAGTCACCCGCCCCTTCCCCTTGACTTGCTGCGGTAGAGACCGTGTATGTGCGGGTGAGTGCATTAGTATGGGTGTATACTGTGTGTACGTTGTGTGCATTGTTATGTGTGTGTGTTCTACATTTTTGTGCGTGCGAGTGCGTGTTTGTGCGTGTTCGTGCGTGCAGGCGGCTTACGCACACGCATGTGGATGTTGAAACCAATGGTTCAAGATCATTAGTAATGACGAGGAGGGTACCGCAGCATGGCTTCTTATCCTAAGTTGGATTAGTACCATTACCAAATCTCGTCAAGAGCTGGTTTAAGGCAAAGCCTGCTCTTGATCCCAAATAATTTTTGTGCACTTTCCTTGGCGGAGGAGTAATTTCTTGGCGGAGGAGTGTGCGGTACCTGGTACCAAAATAGCTCCTCTTGCACTGCAGCATGTCTCACTTCCATGCGCATACTTGACTCAAATTACAAGCACTCATTGCACACCAGACCAAACACGTCATGTATGAAAAAGGTATGAAGTGTTGCCAACCACGTACAAAGAGCACCGTTCACTCCTCGTTTTCAAAGTCGCCTCGCTGACCTCTCCATTATAGACAACGTGCATGTTGGTGTGTACCCTGATTTGCTAATTTGTTAGTGATGCTTCATGGCTCCAGCTGACAGCCTATATCTAGGGTTGGCCAGAACCGTATATATACACCCTATATGACCGTATATTTGGTGATTTCCCTGCCAAAAATACCGTATATACACCGTATATATATGGTTCTGGCCAACCCTACCTACATCCCAACCGCCACACTTCCTTTCCTCCCTCTTGCCTCCTCACAGCTGAAGGCGCGACATTTTTCTCAAATGATGACCGACAAAAGCTGAAACAACCCAAGGCTGGTCACGTCACATGTTGTGAATTGCTTTCTATAATTACAGTGCTGTTCACCAAAGTATGTGCGGGAGAGAGTGCATAATAATTGAGTCAGTAACGTATTGCACTCACCCCCCTCCTCCTCTTCCTCACAGCTAGAACCGCCTGCAGCGTTGCCCTGGCCATCTACGCCCACCACGCCATCGGACAGGAAGCCCTGTAAATAGAAATGAGCACATTTCACTCCATCAATGTCACTTTGAGCATAGACAATAGACACACGAACTTTCCTGCATAGACAATAGACACAGCATAGACAATAGACACAGCATAGACAATAGACACAGCATAGACACAGCATAGACAATGGACACAGCATAGACATTAGACACAGCATAGACACAGCATAGACAATATACACAGCACAGACAATAGACACAGCATAGACAATAGACACAGCATAGACAATAGACACAGCATAGACAATAGACACAGCAAAGACAATAGACACAGCATAGACAATAGACAGCATAGACAATAGACACAGCATAGACAATAGACACAGCATAGACAATAGACACGGCATAGACAAGCATAGACAATAGACACAGCATAGACGCAGCATAGACAATAGACACAGCATAGACACAGCATAGGCAATAGACACACAAACTTTCCTGCACGTCAACAGACATAATTCTGCACGGCAACATTATTGAGCTGACGCCACTGTTCAGTGTCACATTGAGCAGATATAAAGCCCTAGCACGCCAGCAGCCACAAATCCCAGCATGCATGCACAACTATGCGAGAGATTGAACAGGAGCTATTAGAGCATCAACGTACAGCGGCCCACACGCTGCGGTTGGCATCGTAATGAAAAAGGTAAGCATGTGAAGAGACGAGATGAACAGTGGAGGGAAGTTGGCAAACAGTGTAGAGACCAAATAGCAGACAGGGGCTCAACGTGCGGCAGCCTGCACGCTGCGGTAGTCGCCATATTGAAATGTGCACCATATGGAATGTGTGCCATAATGGAATGTGTACCATATTGGAATGTGTACCATATTGGAATTTGCACCATGTGGGTATGTGTACCATATTAGAATTTGCACCATATGGGTATGTGCACCATATTAGAATGTGCCTTGTGGTGGCACAACCATGGCAACACTTCCATAACACGGCAAACAACCACACAAGCCCTTTCTGCCTGGAACCCTTTTTCCACGTGTTTCCAATCACGATTGCCATCGGCTGACATAAGTTGGACTTTAGAAATTGTGCTATAGAAAGCCTCGACTGACATAAGTTGGACTTTAGAAATTGTGCTATAGAAAGCCTCGGCTGACATAAGTTGGACTTAAGAAATTGTGCTATAGAAAGCCTCGGCTGACATGAAATGAATACGCATAAAAAAATGAACTTGCACACGTACAATCAGCTTTGAACAGCGGGTGTGGTGTGCTCACATTTGAAAAAGAGGGATCCGTCACACACGTACATGTAACATGTGAGAATACATGCAAAGGCTTGCAAATACACACACCTGATTGGGAACAGCACGTTTCCCGTAAAGGCTTGCAAATACACACACCTGATTGGGAACAGCACGTTTCCCGTAAAGGCTTGCAAATACACACACCTGATTGGGAACAACACGTTTCCCGTAAAGGCTCGCAAATACACACACCTGATTGGGAACAGCACGTTTCCGGTAAAGGCTTGCAAATACACACACCTGATTGGGAACAGCACGTTTTGCAAATACACACACCTGCATCCCCGTTTTGCAAATACACACACCTGATTGGGAACAGCACGTTTCCCGTGCACCTCCCAAAGCACATCACCATACACCTGTGTGAGGAGTGAGTGTGTGTTTATGTGTGTCTGTGTGAGGGTGTGTGTTTGTGTGCATGGCAAGTGCGTATGAGAGTGTCATACATTGCGTGTGTGGCAAGTATGTCTGTGTTTAGCATGTGTGTGTGTGTATAGCAAGTGTGTCCCTGTGTAGCAAGTGTGGGTTTGTGTGCATGGCAAGTGCGTATAAGAGTGTCATATATTGTGTGTGAGTGGCAAGTATGTCCGTGTTTAGCAAGTGTGTGTGTGTTTATGTGTGTGTCTCTGTGTAGCAAATATGCCTGTATTTAGCAAGTGAGTGAGTGTGTGTGTGTGTGTAACACTTGAAGTGAGTGTGTGTCAAGTGTGCTTGTGTGTCAAATGTGTGCGAGCCTAACAAATGTAACTCAGGTGAGGTTGTTCGACGCTCCATGGGCCAGCTTTGTTGGATGGAAGTAAAGAAAAATCGACGCAGGCCCCCTGCCGCAAGATCCTCTGTCCTCTGCCCTAGCAGAGTCTGATGCCCCCCAGAGGCATATATTGCGACGTAACCTTACCTTACCTTACCTTACCTTACCTTGCCTTACCTCTGTCCTAGCTCAAGGCTCAAGGCCATATAAGGAAACCAATCAAACCAATCAAAGCCTTCATCTACTTCACCTCCACCCACCAGATTGCCAGTTGCCTGGCCATATAAGGAAACCAATCAAACCAATCAAAGCCTTCATCTACTTCACCTCCACCCACCAGATTGCCAGTTTGCCTGGCCAACGCGTTTCTGCAGCAAGGGCTTGTGCCCTCTTAAGCTGGCCAATTAAATATAGTGAGATCAGCGTTATACCCCCTCACCTGCTTCACCATTTCCGCAGCAAGGGCTTGTGCCCTATTAAGCTGGCCAAATTAATATAGTGAGATCAGCGTGATACCCCCTCACCTGCTTCACCATTTCCGCAGCAAGGGCTTGTGCTCTCTTGAGAATGGCCAAATGAAATAAAAGGAAGTCAGCATCATACCCCCTCCCCTGCTTTACCATCTCTGCAGCAAGGGCTTGTCCTCTCTTAACTGCCATTGCCAAATTAAATACCGCGGTATTTGTTTTCAGCATTACCTATACCCCCTCACCTGCTTCACCTCCACCAGCTTGCCAGTTTGCCTGGCCAACGCATCTCTGCAGCAAGGGCTTGTACACTCTTAACTTGGCTAAACGAAATAAAATGTAAGGAGTATACCCCCTCACCTGCTTCACCTCCACCAGCTTGCCAGTTTGCCTGGCCAACGCATCTCTGCAGCAAGGGCTTGTACACTCTTAAACTTGGCTAAACGAAATAAAATGTAAGGAGTATACCCCCTCACCTGCTTCACCTCCACCAGCTTGCCAGTTTGCCTGGCCAACGCATCTTCTCTGCTACACACTGCCACACCCACAGCAACGGGGCATGGATTGCCGGGCACAGCCACACCCACAAAGCTGTCTTTATTGAAAGCAGGCAGGGTTGCAGGCGAGACTATGACCCTGAATGTAATATGTGGAAGAGTGTGTGTGTGCGCGTGTGTGTGTTTGTGTGTGTAAGTGTGTGGGTGTGCATGTGTGTGTATGCGCGCGCATGGGAATAGAGCTGCCTCATAGTTCGATCAGCGCCACACAGATATTTGTGAGAGTCTGCCTCTTACCCAGGCAGCATGAGGTCTGCCCCTCCCACAAGGTAGGAGCTCACAGCTGGGTGCTTGACGTACACTAAAGGGACCATCTGGGGGACCTACGCATGCGTACGTACGTATGTATGTATGTATGTATGTATGTATGCATGTATGTATGTATGTATGTATGTATGTATGTATGTATGTATGTATGTGCGTGTGTGTTTGTAATTGTGCATATTTGCATGTATGCGCTATGTGTGTGTGATTGTGTGTTTGGGTGGGTGGGTGGGCGTGAGCAGCAGCATGCAAGAAATAAGATAAAGGGACACTTATAATCGCCTGTCAAATCTCAAATTTAGAATCAGAGCGGGTTAGCTTTTGCATTTACATATCTACATACAGTAAGGTGAGCAAACTTCCAACATGCATAAAAAAACGAAGGATAATGGAAGAATAGGTCACACGACATATGATACCGTCCATGCATCTCTCTACCAAATGAAAAGGGTAACAAGGCATTTTGAACATCCATGCGTTTCTCAAACTCTGCAGTATGGACTCTATCTTGTGGCTGCTAGGATACAAAGGGTTGCATTTGATTGGGCATGGCTCGCTCTGAAAATGCTGTGCCGGATGTGCCAAACAGTTCGACCGTGACACTGACCATAACACTGTTGTATTGATGGTTCACGCACAGAGAGGTGGAAGAGCACATGTGTTTGTGTGTGTATGTCTGTGTGTGTCTGTGGGTACGTCTACGCCTACAAATGCCTCTGCAACGACACCTGAACGTGGTGCACCCAGATTTCTGGATACACCAGCGCTGACTATTTAACCTCGTTTGTGACAATTGTAACAGTCATCAGGTCACACACCAGCGCTGACTGTATAACCTCAGTTATGACAGCCGAGGCGCATTCATGCTGTGTGAAATACTACAGTGGTGCTCACGCGCTCAAGTAGACGCACGACCCGGCTGTGTGAAATACTACAGTGGTGCTCACACGTCTCAAGTAGACGCACGACCCGGCTGTGGTGGTCATGAACAGCAGCTGCCGCCTGTTGCAAGAGCTGCATCAGTCAACAACAAGCAGGAGGCACTGCTCAGGCAGCGGCATATTCGAACCCGTATGCTCGAGCAGTCGTCTGGCCTGACCGGACCACTAGGCGTCCAGGGCAGCTACCACACAGGTAGAAGGATCTGTTGGCGTTTCACCAAGTACATGACTTGCTGGGGAGGTGCGTAGGGTTGGCCAGAACCGTATACCTATACACACCGTATTTGACCGTATGTACGGTGATTTCCCTGCCAAAATACCGTATATACACCGTATATACCTATAAATGTATGGTTCTGGCCAACCCTAGAGGTGCGCAATGTCACACCTTTGGGCGGTGCACATGATGTGTTGTACTTAAGAACAGGCCTCCGCGCCAGCAAATGCAAACAATTTGTTTGTTTGTGGTTACTACCCTAGGAAAAATTGAAGCAACGCTCACCTTCCATAATGTGAAGATGGAGGGCATAAGGTCACCTTTTCCACTGACGTCCACGAGGATGGGCTCGCCATCGAGCTGTGAGGAAGTACAGCAGATCGGAAGGTACAAGGAATGAATGAATGGTGGTGTCACTTGTGGGTTGGGTGATGGCGCCCATGTATGTTACTCCTTCTTTCGCTCCCTTTGCTGCGTTGGCATATTTTGGTCAGTTAGGAAACAAAACATTCCTTTCACCAGTGCTGCAAAAATTGGACCTGCTTCTTGCAAAGACAACGAACTTTGTATGCATACCTTGTATATAACCTCTCTGCGAGGAGCGGCCAACTTCAAACTCTCCAGCTCTCCTGCCTTATTCGGGAGTACAGCCTGTGTGCGTGTGTGCGTGTCAATGTAAGCGGGGTGTTGAATGTGTTCAGCATGAAATGTCTGCATTTGAATGATATGAATATCACGGCACACGCATGTATGCGTGCACGCGTGTGTGCAAGTGAGTGTTCCTGCACAACATCACCTCTAATCCACTATCATCAAGACCTGGGAACTGCTTTTCAAGGGTCCTTCTTAGTTTTTTCCGCTCTGTACCGCCAACAATGTTAGACTGCCCTGTTGAGAATGGTTTCTTAAACATTTTAATTGACTTTATAAAATTTGCTTTACTGCACTCGTACGGACTTCACACATGTTCGCAAAGCAAACCTAGACAATATATATTGGTTTATGTCAATTTTACTAGATTAACAGAGGATTTAATTACCTGTATAAGCCAAGATCTCATTTTCGTTTGGCACTTTCCGATTTCAACTGGGAATGTGCTAACTGGAAGAAGAAAAAGAAAAACTACATTTAAACCGCTCCCCATATTGCCATAAGGAAAAGAAAGCCACTTTGATACCGAGCACCGTACAAAAATTTCAGAGGGGGGACACTGGGCAAAAGCCAACATGCTCCTTTTTGCATGAAAGGCGCAACTACTCACACGTCACTTCATCAAATTGGACCCAACCTAGCTTCAAATTGATGCGACTTTATAAGCTTCCCGAGCATGCCCACTCACCTTGTCAATGTTATCAAACAATTGTACGATGGAGAAGAGTAAGTTTTGATTGATGGTGCCAACTACCAGTACCGGTAATTCCACTGTGCCTTTAAGAGGTGTAAAACAAGGTTGTCCTTTATCTCCTCTCCTCTTTTCCCTTTTTAAATTTCATCAATGATGTAAATGATGAGTTTGGGACTGGCTTTATGGGTGCTGTTACTGGCACTGAGGGGCTCAGGGTAACTCACATGCTCTATGCTGACGACCTGACCCTGACAGCTAATGACCCAGTCCAATTGCAGAAAATGTTGAGACGAATGGAATCATATGCTGCCAGGAAAGGACTTACAGTAAATGTGCAGAAATCCTACATAATTAATTTTAATGCGTATCGAAATTTCGCAGTTCCTGTTTTTCGTCTCTACAATCAGGAGCTTGAAGAGAGAGATTATTTTACCTACCTGGGAATGTTACTTGATAAGGACATGAACTTACACCATGCTGCGACCCATGCTTTGAGGCCTTTTAATGCAGCTTTACGTAGAGTGAAAGAGTTCGGTATTGTCCCAAACTCACCATCCAGTCCCAAACTCATCATCCACATCATTGATAAAAAGGGAAAAGAGGAGAGGAGATAAAGGACAACCTTGTTTTACACCTCTGGCACAGTGGAATCACCGGTACTGGTAGTTGGCACCATCAATCAAAACATACTCTTCTCCATCGTACAATTGTTTGAACATTGACAAGGTGACCAAATTATACTGGTTTGCTCTGCCTGAGAGACCGGTTTCTGAAGCACGTGCATCATTTGTCTTGCCGGAGTATTTGAAGATGGCTCTGAGCAAAAGCGTCATGAGGAACGTAGCTCGGCTAAGGATTTGAGGACATGGGTTGAAGTATGAAACTGGTTTATATGGCATGAGTCCGGACAGGAGTGCACGTGTTTGCCATTTGTGTGAAAACGGGGATTATATTCAAGATGAGAAACACGTTATTTTTTCATGTGTCGGTACCGAACATTTACGGCACCAGTTCATCCATTTATTTGATAATATTCCTGAAGGTGATATCAAAGGTTTTGTTTATTCAACATAACTCAGAAGTTTACAATTTATTAGTACAGCTGTCGATCTTTTTGATGGATTTATTTGTTGGGACCTATAGGTTGAGCAGCCATTCCAGACTGGAGGCCTTTGTAATCCAAACTAAACTAAACTAAGAATTTGATGGACCATTACAAAACAAAATACACCCAATTGCATCCCGGGGGTAACAATAGACACGCGACCCCGAAGGGGTCGCGCATGGAGGGGGGGTTTGACCGGGGTGTTCCGGAATCAGCGCAAAATTGGCTTTTGTTCCATACAAAATTTACACTGTAAGCTTGCCTGGCTGGCTCAATGCTCTATTCTTTCAGTGTTTACTTTCTTAGAGCGCAGTGTTGACTGCAGTGAACATAAAGGGACTACGCCCCAGGGGGCTCCGCCCCAAAAAGGAAAGTATAATTACAACAAGAGCGGGACGGGGCTACAAGCTCAGGAAAGGGAATTCATCCCCCTAATATACAAGGGTTTGTTTGCTTCGCGCTCAAAATTGACACAGATATGCTGCAATGTTTTCAGCTCTGGAGCAAGTGTCTTTGGGATGTCAAAGTGCACTTTGGACCCTCCGGATTGGAAACTTCCACGAGCTTGTATTCACACAAATGGCCATCCAAGGTTGCCACCAAGACAACGACCTGTGCACAGAGTATGTGAGGATCAGAGTTTTCTTTGAAGGCCTTTACCAAGCGTTGATGTCTGCTGGATCTGCAATAGCTGGTTTCGAGCACAGCTTACAGCAAGGTCCAACACTGTCAGGTCTCCTTCTGATTCGAGCACTTAATTTGTTAAAGCACTGAGAGGTGCAAACGGAAGGCATGACAGAGAAAGTTGGAGAAATGCTGCTTCTCATTTGCACGACTACCTGTGTGCGTGTATTTTGTCTACGTTTGGTGTGTGCGTATGTGTGTGTGTATGTGTGTGTATGTGTGTGTTGCGTGTGTGTTTGCGTGTGTGTCTGTGTGTCTGTGTGTCTGTGCGTCTGTGTATGTGGTATGTGGGGGGGGGGGGGCGTGTGCACAAGCATGTACGTGTGCGTATGTGTGTGTATCACAAGTATGTACGTGTGCGTATGTGTGTGAATTTGTGCACTAGACTCACTTCATCATTTAATTCCGCAGGAAGAAGCCTGCAAGTAGCTGGTCCAATGCAACTTGGCGGAAGCTTCAAATTAGCGATACTCCGTTTAGGCGCATCCACCTGCACATTTTAAGTCGTGAATTTCTTTGATTTGTTAAAGAGGAAATGTTCACTTGCAGCAAAGGATTGCAATCACATACGCGGTCCAAAGATAAGAGTTCTAGGGAAACTGGAGTCCACTGACTGTTCAGAATTAATTCCACAACACACACGCAGAGCTCTTGGGAAGCAAATAAGTTTAAAATGCTGCAGGTAGGCTAAATGTGCCTACAACCTAGATCAATTTACCCGCAGACTGTTTACACTCCGTCAGCTCATTAATAGCATTCAAGCAGCATTGATGAACCAGCCACGTCCAAAAAGAGCACAAACATCCCAAACAGTAGCGAGTACATTCCAACCCTCACACATGTGCATATGTCGTTTCCTCCCCCCCCCAAACACACACACACACGCACCATATCAGGCGCGGAAGAAAACTGCATTACAGCTGACAGCAGTCCAGAAGCGGCGCTGGAAACTGCAGAAGCTGCAGCATTCCTGATGTGTTGGTGTCCAACCATCAACGCCATGCAGCTACTGAGATCCTCCAACCTGAGAGGAAGCGGTGGGGTGCTTTGTCTTCATCATCATCGTCAACATAGCTGCATGCTGCATGCCAATGGTGGTGAAGTAGGAAGGGAAGAACAGCGAAGTAACTATTCCTAAGATATGACCTTGCCTTGGTCAAGCCTACAAGGTCACTTTTGCCAAGCTAGCTTTATTGTTGCGTTCAGGTGTACTAGCACAAAGAGCGCGCAAGTATGTCGCGCCTGTGTCTGAAAATGTTGTTCAAACTGCATAGCAATCCCACAAAGTATCGCTGCCCCCTCAGGCGTAGCTGAGGGGGTTCAGGCGCCTCTTGTTTTACCTCAGGCAGCGCCTGAGGTGCCTGAGGTTCCTTGGTAGGCCAGGCGGGTGGGGGTGCCTGAGGACATTTGACAAGACAGGCACCCAAGGTGCCTGGCAGGTTGTCTGGGGGTGCCTGGGGGGCCTCAGGCGCCTGGGGTGTCT
>Ga0307968_1002964_pt1 | contig 14132 bp, 15 predicted proteins | sample OrgLakmetagen650_FD_201834 | JGI IMG/M metagenome (GOLD analysis project Ga0307968, IMG submission 201834) | Saline water microbial communities from Organic Lake, Antarctica - #650 | ecosystem: Environmental > Aquatic > Non-marine Saline and Alkaline > Saline | place: Antarctica: Organic Lake... | reverse complement strand
AGTGTTGTCGTACAGGCCAGAGCGCGCTTGTTAAGGATCACGTGATCCAATCTCAACGTAATTCTGCTCACTCACTTGTAGCCATTGTTGTTGTACAGGCCAGAGCGCGCTTGTTAAGGATCACGTGATCCAATCTCAACGTGTTTCTGCTCACTCACTTGTAGCCATTGTTGTCGTACAGGCCAGAGCGCGCTTGTTAAGGATCACGTGATCCAATCTCAACATATTTCTGCTCACTCACTTGTAGCCATTGTTGTCGTACAGGCCAGAGCGCGCTTGTTAAGGATCACGTGATCCAATCTCAACATATTTCTGCTGACTCACTTGCAGCCATTGTTGTCGTACAGGCCAGCGCGCGCTTGTCAAGGATCACGTGATCCAATCTCAACGTATTTCTGCTCACTCACTTGCAGCCAGTGTTGTCGTACAGGCCAGAGCGCGCTTGTTAAGGATCACGTGATCCAATCTCAACGTAATTCTGCTCACTCACTTGTAGCCATTGTTGTCGTACAGGCCAGAGCGCTTGTCAAGGATCACGTAATCCACCCGGAACACTTCGGCAGGCAGATCCACTAGGGCCTCCCACCACTCTTGCTGAGCATCACGCTGCATGCAAACAGGGCACAGTGTGTGTATGCACGTGTGTGTGCTTGCTTATGTGTGTGCGCGTGTTACCAGGCATGTTGACTAATCTCACAGATTTTCTTGTTCTGATGCATCGCAAATGTCACACACCAGGGAGCTCACATGCAAGCACAACGACCAAAAGGCGTTATCAAGAGAAAAGCAAGGGGTTTCAAGGGACTTTGCTTATGTTCACAGAGGGGATACGATGCAGGGAGTGAATCTTGCCTGAAAGGCTACCTGGCTGGCACTTGATGCGTTTTACGTGAACAGGCCATTCCTCAATCAGCAATGCCCGGTATTTCTGTATCAAATTGAAGGGACTGAAATTTCCATTTGCTAAATCTTTCACCCTACTGCCCGCTTCCCAACACTCATCTTTTCCAAGCCTCCCTTCCCAGTGCACAGACTAATTACCCAGCAATATGGGTAGTACACTTGAAACAGCTTCAATCTCAAATTTGCCACGCAAAAGCAAGTCATGCCTGCTACAACCTTCAATGCTATCACGTGACAGCATGCAATTCCTCCTGCTATAACCTCAAATATAACCACACGGCAGCATGAGGTTTTCGCCCCTCTTACCGGCAACGAGTCCACGATGCGCATCTCAATGTCCTGCTGGATCTCCCATTGGTTCAGCCCCAGCTTTAACTGCGAGCCATTGGTGTGCATAGGTATCACGATTTAAAGGACACACGCGGCGACAGGCACGTAGTACATGTCTAGCTCTCCAGCTGGATGGATGACAACGCATGACAGCGCAGGTGAGCACACTGAGTGATCACGGGGTCGCCCGATTGTAACAGACAGGTCACACGCGCACACATACACTCACACGCACACTCACACGCACACACATATGCATATAACTACATCAAGGCCGTTTATGCAACAGACATGTCACGCACACGCAAACACCCCCCTCCCCCATACATACACTTCCACATCAAACTGAACTAAGGCCGCTTATGCAACAGACGTGTCATGCACATACAAAAACACACAAAAACACGGAGGTAGCTTATGCAACGGACACGTCACTCACACATGTACAATAGAAGGCACTGTGAACTGAGTGAGCGAGCTCACAAGAGCTAGGTCGCTCTAGGCGTCGAGGTTGATCCTTAGCACTTTTGAGCATGAACGTACAGACGCATGCACTCGAGCAGCTTTGAGCGCGTCTGCATGGAAATAAGCAAGTTTCCCCTTTGCTCAGACTTTTTGCCTGTCGTGGCAAGTCCGAGGTTGGGTTTGTCTTTCTTTGCAGTACCAAAAGGCAGAAAAGGACACTCCCATCCAGCCTAAGTACAAAGTGGGATTCTACCAAGACCCCTACGTAGCAAAAGACTGAAACCCAACCATCCTGCGCCTTCACCTACCAGGGTGGCTCTGTTTGGAAGCAGCTGTCAGGCTGCAACTGCACAATGGTTTAAGCATTCATAGTGGCCACATAACACAAAGCTCGCTCACTTATTATTATTATTATTATTATTATTATTACTATTACTATTATTATTACTATTATTATTATTAATATTATTATTATTATTATCATTAATATTATTATTACAGCAATTGAGCACTCCTGAGTGAGAGAGAGCAGTAGATATGTGGTAAGTACGCGTGCCACTTGCAGAACGGCCCATTTGGCAGCTTCCTATTATACAATCACACACCAAACAACACGACACCAGCACCAGCTCTGCATCTCACCTGTAGCGTGGCCATTCAGGCAAACTCCACATTCAGATCCACACCCAAACAACGCTACTCCAGCACCAGAAACACTGTACGCACCTGTAGCGTTGCCCCGTTTGGCAGCGGCCCTTGGGCACGGTTGTACAACAGGCGCAAGGGGCCGTCCAAAGGCACTGGAGTGGGGGGCACCGTGAACATGGGCTCCCGCGCTTTAGCAGCAGCGGCTGCTCGCAGCTGCACTTCCTTGGAAGGCACTCGTGCTCGTTCCTGCGCGCGCGCAGGCCCGGGAGCGATGGAGAAGGAAATATGTGTATTTTTCTAGATGAGAGCGTGCACAACTCCCTGGTTAAAAGGAGGTGCACCTATGACTGCTCCTGTGCTCCTGCACGCACATGCACGCACCGCACGCACGCACGCACACACGCTCCCCCTTCCTTCTCCCACTCACACACACAGAGGCATGGGAGCAGCAGAGAGCCTCTTGCTGTGAACTTTGTGTAACACAGGGCGTTGAAATCAGCCAGGAATGCAGATCAAATGACCTTGTACGTGCACGCGTAAACACGCGCAGGCACGCGCACACGCACATGCACACGAATGCAAACACACACACACACACACACACACACGCACAGGGAACTAAACAGAGGAATTGCTTTAGCGTACACCACAGCACGCACTTAGGTAGAACACAGGCATGCACGCAACTGAACAGCAAGGCGTTTATAACGTTATGAGCTTCGGAAGTCGCAGCGAGGATTTCGGATGTTGCCGTCCGTCCCTTTCTTGGTACACGGGAATCGCAATATACCTGGACGTTAGGGGGGCGTGAGGGCTTGGGGGGTAGCCTTGGTGGCTGCGCCCTAGTGGGCTTAGCTGCTTCCTGTTCCACCTTGGACTGGGCCACAGCAGCTGCTGCTCCTGCAACAGCAACGAAGTGTGTGGTATTGAAAGGCCAGAGAACCAAGCTAGATCAAACGAGCAACAGGGAAAAAGAAACAACGGGCCACAGCAGCTGCTGCTCCTGCGACAGCAATGGGGTGTGCAGTATTGGAAGGCCAGGGAACCAAGCTAGAGCAGACGAGTAACAGGAAAAAAGAAACAACGGGCCACAGCAGCTGCTGCTCCTGCGACAGCGACGAGGTGTGTGGTATTGAAAGGCCAGAGAATTAAGCCAGAGCAGACAAGCATTAGAACAAGAAAGTCAGGGAGACGGACATAAAAGTCAAGAGCAAGGAAAAAGGATTCCAGTATCTTAATTCACCACCAGCCCTGCTCGCCCTCGTAAGCTAAGGCGCAAGTAACAACATCCGTCATCATAATCTGACTCAACGCACAACTTAGAGAAGGGCTTATTGAGTTGCGCCAATCATAATTACTTCTGGCTTCGCATGTCTATACCCAAATGTACCTACGAATTAAAATCATGAGGTTCAGAGCAGCAATTAGTTTAACAATTCAGTTGTGAGGGGGTAAGGTAAAAGATGTCCAGGGGGGTTCACACTTTATTGGGGGTGCTCCAAAACTCCCTGGCCCACTTCCAAGCTCTCAAATTGGCCTTGGAGTGCTTGTGGTCAGGCAACCAACCAGCAATGCTTCCAAATTGTAAGCATATGTGTTGAAGTACGCATAAGTTGCAATTATGATGTACACGTTGCTTTGGTGATGGACTGGCTGGGTTTGTACACTGAACAGGTTGTCGTTGGGTCGTGCCAAGCCTCCCCAAACAGAGTGAATTAGTTTTGCAACTAATCTGAAGCCCCCTCTAACTCAATTGACAGCACCAGACTTTGTAAACATCTACGTCATCGAGCTTTGCTAAAACTTGGCATTTTGAGGAGCTGTGTGGGGCCCATTGCCGATTTGCACCCACTCCCTATATGTGTTGAGCCGGAGGCCAAAGCTTTATCCGTGAAGTCAGGATTTTGTTTTACGCCCTTAAAATTCGTTAACCCTTTCTGCATCCTCACCATCTGACTCAAGAGGTCAAGGCTGACGTGCAACTAAAAACACTCTTCAATCTTTTCACTCTTTGTGCTGCAGTTGGCCAGAACCATACATCATACATGCGCAGAAATTGACCGAGTATTTGGAGGATTCCCTGCCAAACGCCCCACAAAATCACTGCTCAAGTATGCTTCTGGCTAACCGATTGTTCATACTCTTGTATCCAACGCAGAGATGACAATTCAAATCCCTGCCTGATATTTCATGCCACCCTTGCCTCCACAGCGGCAGCCCCCATGAATGATATGTCAATCCACAACACGCACGCATGCACTCACGCACTTGCACACACACAGCACACGCACACACACAGCAGCAGCACACACACATACATACACACACAAAGTTCACCTGTGGGCCCAATCTTCGTCGCCACCATCCCTGCCTCCTCAGCGGCAGCTGCAGCCCCCAGCGGAGTCACTTGAGCCGACAGGCCTGCACGTTCTGCCTGAGGCACAGGGGGGGGTGCTGCTGCTGCTGCAGGGGGAGCAGAAGGGGTGGGCGCAGTGGGCTGAACAGGGGCAGCGGCAGGAGGAGGAGCGGCAGTGGCAGCAGAGGGTGCAGGGGCGGCAGGGGGCGGGCGAGTGGCTGCAGGAGGGATGGCACCGGGCGCGAGGGTCGGTATTGGGGGGGGAGGGGGTGCTGTGGTGGTGGCCTCAATTGTGGTAGGTACTGAAGGGGGGGCAGTGCCACGTGGTGTGGCGTCCTGAAACATCTGCAGGGAGTGGTGGTGTTGCGTGTGGTGTGGGTTGCCGTGGGTAACCTTACATGCATAGTTGTATGAGTGGGCACACTCCTGGTGGCTACTGCAATATTACTAGGAGAGAGGGTTGTTCGCGATGTGTTCCTCTCGCTTGCTACGTGTGCTCTATTTGCTGTGCTCCTTGAGAACACGCTCAAGAACAATTAGAGGAGAGAAAGGGGAAGAAGCACACCCAACCTGTGCAGGGCTGAGGTGTTCTTTGCCTCTACTTGTAAAAGTCCGCAGTGGTTCAAACAAAAAGAAAGTTGATTTTAGATGGGGCAGTCACAGCGAACCTGAGTGTGTGTGCTGAAATAAAAAAGAGAAGTTCAGGGGTTCCTTGGCGTCCGTGTTGTCGGGGGGTATAGGAGGAGGTGACTGCGCTTGCGCGGTGTTAAACAAAGGGACGCACACAACATCAAGCTCTTTGTTTATAAGCAGAGCCCCACACAGTCCAAGCTCATCACCTGATTCAAGCGTGCCATTGCAGCTGCCTTGTCGGGGGCCTGCTCTAACAAAAGATCACGCAGCGCCTCATTCTCTGCCTGTGAATGTTGTGGCGGGTGTGTGTGTTGTGTGTTGTGGTGTGCGTCTGGTGTGTATGTGTGTGTGTTTGTGCTGACAGCAGGGCCTGTGGGAACACATACAAGCAACGCGTACAAAAATGAGGTAGTGTGTAGCAAGAATGACGACCAACAAAAAAAGACCGCACCCAACACATGATTCCTATAAACACAAAACGCTTTGGTCTGAGACATGTACATTGCGCACCCCCAAAAAAAACAAAGCATACACCAGTGCTCTCTGTGCCGTACCCACCTTTAGCCTTTGAAGCTGGTCATTGGTTTGCTCGGCCTTGCGCAGTGCACGTGCCAAGGAGTCTGCACGAGCTGCTTGAGCTGCAGCCACTGCACTGGCTGCCTCTGCAGCTTGTACGTCCTCAGCGTTGGCCTGTACGTTTTGAAGAAGGGCAATACAAAACGGTGCACATATAGAGCAAGAGGTCAAGGGCTTTTGCAAAAGTGATCCAAAGCAATGCGAAACCTTCAGTGCATTTGCACAAAGAAAAGTCACAGCACCATTTCTACTCCATAATCCTGATTAGTGATTTCTGAGCATAGCTATTGAGGCTTTAGGCGCACGATGCTCACAGGTTTGTGGTTTGTGTAAGAATCTGCACTCGTACGCAGCATTCATTTCTGTTGCTGGCAACCTCTCCGAGTGCTTGCGCACACACACTGTGCACGTGCCTTGATGAACATGTGCATTCGCAAGCTGCATTGCCACGAAGCACATGCAACCATAAACAGTATCACACCTCTGGCTTTGCTGCTGCATTCCTCTCCTCTGCCAGACGCCGTGCCAGCTCACGTGCCGCGTTGATCTTGCCTGCCACGGCATTAATTTTGGCGGCCATGAGTTTCTCACTGTCATCGGACCGGTAGTCCATGGCCTGCTGCCCACCGACGTTCAGCACATCAACAGCGGGAGTTGCTGACGGAGGGGGGGGAGCTGCACTCGTTGCCTGCTCCTTTGCGGCACTTGTGCTGCTGGATGGCGAGTAAAACGTTGCTGCCCCCCTCTCAGCAAGTCCAGCAGAGGGCCCTGACGGTGTGGGCTGAGCCTCCTTCTTGTCAGCATCCTTCTCAGGACTAATAGAGGGGCCAGGCCTGGGCGTGCAGTGTAAGTTCAGGGGGGGTTCTGGAGGGCGGGGCTTGCTCACAATGCACAAAATCTGGGCCCAAGGAAATTTACAACTCTGATATGCAGCAGGTTCCTACCACCAAAAGTATGAAAGCCCAGTAGCTACCTGCTTGTCGCTCGTGTCTGTGTGACAGCAGGGCCACTGAACCTGCTGCTCAGGTGTTGATGGGGTGGGGGGGGTGCTTTGCTGATGCGAGCGCCTGCCACTGAAGACCCTCCAACAGTGCCCAACAGGCTGTGCTGCATCAGGAGCCCCTACGCAGCGGCAGTTCCTGTAAGAGAAAAAGTGTGAGCCGGAAAGGCTCACTCAAGCGCCAACAAGATACTCAATGCTTTTGGGGAGATCAGGGACAATAATTGCCAAGCAAGGCAGGGGAACAGCACCTGAGTGCCACACCTGGAGCTGAGATTTTAGCTGAAGGCTGACAAGATAAGGCTATTCTGCAATATCGTCAAGCTTCCTGATCCAGAATTCTTATATTTAGTTTTATTTTAAAATCAGGCAAATGACTCGCAAAGTTCACGCTACGAAGATTGTTTTTGGAAATACCGGTACACGTCTTCCATAGATTAAATAATCTTATTTCAAAAATGCTACTGACCGGTGGAGTGCCCGCTCACTCTATTAGAAATGCTGTTGCGGGGCAGCGCGTTCGAGGCGGCAGCGTCAGGCAATGTGCACGCATTGTGCGTGTTAACGGCATGGGAGGCAGGCTCCCAAAGGGCATAGAGTTGCAGCCTGATTTCGGGGGCGGTGGTGGAGGCATGCCAGGGCTGGGAGGAGGCCCACCCATGGTGAGATAGACAGGCTATTGAGGAAGCACGTACGCTTATGCGTTTGCGTGTGTGCACGTGTGTGTTTATTTGTTTGTGTGTGTAGGGGTGTGTGTGTGTCTGTGTGTTAATGTGAACGTTTGTGTGCGTATGCGCGTATGTGTCTGCGTGTGGGTGTGTGGATGTAAGTATGTGGTGTGTGTGCTTGTGTGTGTTTGTATGTGTGTATGTGTCTGGGTGTGTTTGTATTTTGTGTCTCTGTGTGCGTTCGTGTGTGTCTGCGTGTGTGTCTCTGTGTGTGTAGGGGTGTATGTGTGTCTGCGTGTGTGTCTCTGTGTGTGTAGGGGTGTATGTGTGCATGCATGAACCAGCAGTTGCAGGGTGGAATGGATGAGTCATGCACTTGCACTAGCAAATCACGCTCTTGTTGTATGTGCGTCGTGACATTGCTGGGCAACTGAATCTCATGCATTTGGCACAGGGTGGAGGAGGAGCAGGCCTGGTGGGTCCTGGGGGCCAGCCCATCTCTGGCGAGGCCTCTCAGGGTGACTGCAACTGGGACCCAGATAACTGCTTCAAGGGCATCCCCCTGCGCACGGGCCTCATTGAGCGGCGCATGATGCAGAAGCAGATTGAGACGGACAAGGACTTTGCCAAGGCCATGAAGGGCGCCCAAGACGAAGTGCAGAAGGAGGCTATCTTCAGAAGAGAGATGCGGAAGTGGGTGCGACTAGGAGGCAAGCGTAGCGTGAGCACACGTCCTGAAAGGGCACGCCCAACAATGAAAGGCGTTAATGTATGCACAGAGGCACAAGCTCAAACATGAATGCTCAAAGGAACAAATGATAGGCGTATTACGCGTGTGTGCACACAGAGCACGCATGGAAAGCATGGACACAAGGCTGCGTATCTACCTACTTGGTATTTAAGAATGAGACGCAGGCAGCAACCTGTCGTCTGTTGCAACTTTAAGCAGTGGTAGCATGAACCCCCGAGGTGTGGGTGTGGACGCTTCTGCACACCAACCCCCAAATCCTCAAAAAGGGCCTACGATTGTATTTCGGCGAGGAGGGGCTCTTGGGTGCTGGCACTTGAGTGATGTTCCCCCTTTGTCGCCCTGGAAATGGAAAAACTTAGTTTACCTTTTCTAATCTTGCCTTTTCCTTAGACATGACCTGCCACACGAGGGGGATTGTTGCACTTGCATGTCAGGAATTACAGTGCACGCACACCATTTCCAAAAGGGATGCGCACAGCTTCACATGCCTCACACTTGTACGAATACAACAACGTTCACAGGGCTCCAGAAGATGATGTGGGGATGGTGGAGTTCTTCCTTGACACACCAGCGGAGGACCTGGAGTATGAGGTGGTCAAGTACAGGCCTCGGCTGAGTCCTTCGTTTTTCAAGTAGGTCCGCTTCGCACTTGCTTCCTTCAAATAGATTTTCTAGATGCCTTGCATGTCATTCTTATGGTGAACGGGGACGTCACCTGAGTTGATTATGAGCAGCTTGCTTGCTTTGCCTCCACCCACAACTTGCAAAAGGCTCTTAACTGTGTGGCTCGTGCTTGAGACACGCATATGCACACGCACACCCATATACACACACACACACACACACAATCCACACGTACACATAACACATACACAGGCAGCTGGATGATTTGGTAGGCTCAGAGCGCTTTGCCCCAGATGCAGACCAGGAGCGTGTGAATGAGCTGGACATGCTGCGCAAGTACCTGACGGAGGCTACTGAGGCTGTCGACAAGTGCGTGCTGCTGCTCTGTGGCCTCATCTGGCTTGCAAACGAGCTTGGTGCTGTTCATAATTGAGATGTGCTTGTTAGAGGCAGTTAAGGCAGCTGACACGCGCATGCCACACTTTGTGTCTGTTTCTGAGTTTTCTAGTGCAAATTCGATTGAAGTGTGCCTCGTAGAGGCCAGCATGTTAACTGACGCGTGCATGCCACGTTCTGCCGTTTGGCTGCTCAATTCTTCGGTCTCTTATCTTCAGCCTTTGCTGTGTCTGTGCGCAGGTTCATCACAAAGATGCAGACAGCTGCCGTAAACATGAAGAAGTTACTGACATCCAAGGACAAGAAGGAGATGATTCTGGACATGGCCTCCAAGAACGAGATTGACCAGCCCCTCATGCACTTGTTACAACAAAACATTGATGCTGCACGTGATGCAGAGCAGGTGCGCACGACGCCTTGTGGTCGTTTGAGCTCCGAAAGGCTCTCCTATCTGTTCAGTGCTAAGACATGAATAGCTCCCATAGCCACTGTGGCAGTCTACGTACGCACACCCCAATGGGCTGTGTGTATAGCCTTTGCTGCAAGCCATTGCTCTAAGCCGTTCCAACCTTCCATTTCAAGCTGGTCTCCTTGTGGGAACTTATGGGGTAAATGGGTGCAAGGGACTGGCTCCCGGATTTCTTTGAATCCCAACATGGGATAGTGTGAGTTTTTAACAAGTTCCTAACGAGTGGGCCTAATGAAATGAGCAAAAGTAATTGCGTACCTAACTAGCCATGACATGTTTGTCTGTGAATCAATTTCAATTGTACTACTCATTGCATTTTCCTCAACTGGCATGGGGAGAAGTGCTTGCTGCCTGCGTGATGTTTTACTTTTCCTGTTTAAATGATTTAACCCAGGGATGTGTCATACGGCGTATTTGTTTAACACGCCGTATCGTACTTAACGCGTATTTTACCGTATTGAACGTTTCAAATGACCGTATGACACATCCCTGGTTTTGCCATTAATACCACCCCTCCAGAAAAATCTGCATCTCCCCCACAAAACATCTTAAATCATTCCGCCATTAAATAAATAATTTACAGCTAACACCTCCCTGATTTCTGGGGCCCCTTGTCATGGCTCATAAGAGCTACGGAGTCATTGTTTGCTTGCAGCCAAACAAACGCGGCTGCAGGCTGTTGCAAGCCTGACCTGGCCGCTACATGCCCTGAAATGCACCAAATCGAACTAGAATAATAAGGAGACGTACTGCTAGGATATACTGGACCCTGCATGCAGCATTTGGCAATGCCGGGAATGCAAGTCTGTTTCCGAGCTGAGGTGCTTTTGCATGTTTGCTATGAGAAAAAAATAAAGACTTGGAATTGCTGGAAAATTTGCACATTCCGGCCACTTGCTGTTGCATTGACACGTTGCGCGGAGAAAGCACTACTGCCCAGGGTGGAGGACAGCAAGTTCCAGAGCTCCGAGATCCACCAACCACCCTAATTGTGGGCTTGCACTCACATTACATGCATGATAGTCGGCATCCACAACAGTTCAAACATCGGACTCTTTCAGAGCTGAAATGGTAAGCGAGCAGGTTCAGCATTAGCTTTCCTGGCATATGCATTGCACACGCAAGACTGTTGTAAAAGTTGGGGTGTGCATGGAACCAGCTCCAGATGCTTGCATCTGCAGCTGGTTCTATGCACATCCTGTCGTATACCGGTGCACATCTATTGTATATTGTATATCTGTCCGGTACTCCATGCACATTTGTTGTATATCTGTCGTACACCTGGGAACCCAGGGGAGCTTAGTGTGAACACTTGAGCAAGTACATGAGTGTATCTGTCGTACACCTGGGAACCTAGGGGAGCTTAGTGTGAACACTTAAGGCGGTTATGTGTGCACACTTAGGCAAGTACATGAGTGTTCAGAACTGACAGGCAGGCAGGTGAAGCACGAGCGTGCCGGCACAACACTCCTACATTTACTTGCTGGCAGGTGTGCAAGCTATAGCAAGAAGCAGGGCTTTTGCTCATGTACAGTAAGCAGATTTTCGACTTGGCAGGTTTCCTGACTGTTTCCTAGGGTCCCCGAGTGCAGCGCCTCTGTTTTGACACTGTTTGCTCTGGCGGTCCCCTCTCTACACACAAGTGTTGAAAGGTTTGATCACCGCCCCCCCCCCCCCAAACAAACGTAAACAAGGGGCGGTGATATACAAATCGTACGAAGAATAAATTATTCACATATTTAGTTCTGGCAAACCCCACAATCAATGCAAATGTCCACTTGCAGGAGCAAGCGGTCCAGTTCCTTGAGAAGGTGTTCAATGCAGCCAGCAAATACGCCATTAAGCCAGCGGCCCCCTCGGCACCTCCTCCCCCTACCACCAAACAGGCCGCCCCAGGGTCAATGATTGAGATTCCAAACTTGCCGACAGACAGCAATTTAGAGCTGCCTAAGATGTGAGCGAGTAGGTTGGCCGTGGGAGCATCTCGGTTTGGTTTAACCACTTGTTTTGGTCAAGGAGCCTTGGGTGCGGCAAAGTCTGTGACTTGCTTTTGTTGCCTGGATTGATGGTGTCTCCTTGCGCACGCTTAACGCCCTGTACCTACTCAACTGCAATCGTGACCTGGTTATATCTTCCTTTGTTTTCCTTTATTTTCATTGACGTGAGAGGAAGAGAGAGAGAGAGAGAGAGAGAGAGCTTCCCATTTTATTTTCGAAACAATTTTATCAACAATCAAATAGGTATAGAAGCTGCTCCCCACATTACTTTAAGCAATTGGAGCCACTTGCTTTGATATTGAGTACTGTTCACCTCAGATAAAATTGACGTTCATGTGGATCAGTCTTTTCTCCTTCCCGCTGGACGACAGCTCAATTAAGCCACAAAGACGTCATGACATTGAGAGAGCAAGTCTGTTACAAGGGGACCATACAAAGTGCCAAATCTATCCAAGTACAATGTCTTGACTGTGGGCGCGGGTGCACCTGCACAAAGCCTGCTCCTCCTTTGTGGCTTATAATTTCTGGGAGGAATGTCAGGGGGGGGCAACTGGGGGGGGGGTGTCTAAATATGTGCCTTTTTGCACTCAGAAGCCGGCCGTTCACTGCTCCTTTATTCGATTGGGACCATTTTTGCTCTAAATTGAAGCTGGAGTTATGAGTTACACGATGATGTGCTTGTATACATGTGGGTTGCTCTGTGTGCAAATTGGCTGGGCTGAATGCCTACGCTGACCACCAAAACCCTTACAGAGTGGCTTTGCATGGGAAAACAGCATATGTTGGGCAGACAGCATGTTGGGCATGTTGGGCAGACAGCATATGGGGGTTAGATCACCAACCACTTCACCGTCTCACTCCATTTTTGTTGCAATGATATTTGTTTGTTACAAGGACTTCATACCACCAGAAATCATGTGATTTGGAATGGTGGATGACCTGCTGTGGAGATTTTGTGGTGAAAAGTGGGGTTCACGCCGAGGCCGATTAGGCATGAATGCCCTCATTGGCTACAACGAAACTCAACTGCTGGGTCCCTTTGACACCAAGTCTAGTTGTACCAATGGGGGCATGCACATGCGCATGCACATGCACATCTGGGAACATTTGAATAACACCCCCATTTTGGAGGTCAGATAGCCCCCTTTGGAGGAATGTAAGGCAACGTCATTTGATTGTGTCGAACAAATTGATTTAAGAACGAGCTGACATGGAACGTTTAAAAAAAAATCCACACAACCTATGATGCTGTGCCTGATTAAGCAGGGCAGAAGAGTTAACTGCTTGTTTTCACGAGTGACTGTGGTGCTGCAGCCTGCTGCCGTGCCCTTCACTGCGTGAGCTTCGTCCCCCGCCAAGAAGCATGTCCGTTGCTGTGTGTGTGTTTATATGTGTGTTTCAGCGCATGTGCTTGTGTTTGAATGTTTGACTGTGAGTGCAAACAGATGAGCGTAAGCAAGAATGCAAGAATCTGTGCGTATGCGAAACACATTACCAATTTGCACCTCACCTAAGTCAATGCTCCTCACTCTGGCATGGCTGATGGCGTTGAAGCCACCCATCATCATTGCTGTCGAGGTGAGGGGTGTGGTGGCACCTTCTGAATTGGGACGCCCAGTCACGGCAGCCACTGCTGCTGTCGTACCCACTGGAGCTGCATGGTACCTGTGCAAATAGAACCACACACATTCTGTGGCGTGTGTGTATTGTGTGTGTACGAATGTGTGTGTGTGTGCGTGTGTGTGTGTGTGTGTGTGTGTGTGTGTGTGTGTGCGTGTGTGTGAAAATGGGAAAGGCAACGTAGAATTGCAGGAGACTAACATGCGCTTAAAGCGTTCGCTAAACCAAATACTTGCAGCAGGGCATGACAAGCGCCCACGCGTATTGGCCAGACTCGAAAGTTACACAACGCACCTGGAATCTGTGCAATAGCTTCGGTATTATTCCCTGCTAGACTTAAGTGCGCCAGCACTTCCTGCTCTTAGGGTACAGCCCTCAGGGTAGGCCACTGGCCAAGCCTGCTGCTGGAAGACTCTGGGAGAATAGGCAGATGTCCTGACAGACGCTCTTTGTGACAGACACCCTGAATGACAAGCACCCCAAGCGGCACTTAAACCGCAGCCGTACCTGTGCCTCTGTGTCGCAGCATTTGTCGCCATCCTGCTGCTGGCATTGGACAGCCCGGCATTGGTAGGCATGGTCATGCTCGAGCTGGTGCTCCTGGAGTGATGGCCGTAGCTCATGGGGTGGTCGTCTGAGGTGGTCATGTACCTGTGTTGGGGCAGTAGCAGGACCCGCTACTGATTGGGACAGTGT
>Ga0307968_1002958_pt1 | contig 14145 bp, 12 predicted proteins | sample OrgLakmetagen650_FD_201834 | JGI IMG/M metagenome (GOLD analysis project Ga0307968, IMG submission 201834) | Saline water microbial communities from Organic Lake, Antarctica - #650 | ecosystem: Environmental > Aquatic > Non-marine Saline and Alkaline > Saline | place: Antarctica: Organic Lake... | reverse complement strand
GGCATCCCCACAATGTGAATCCCCCACCACAAATCATATAAAGCCACTCAGGCACCCCCACCAAGTAAACACCCCACCACAAATCATATAAAGCCACGCAGGCATCCCCACAAAGTGAATCCCCCACCACAAATCATATAAATAGGGTTGGCCAGAACCATATATATACGGTGTATATACGGTATTTTTGGCAGGAAAATCACCAAATATACGGTCATATACGGTGTACATATACGGTTCTGGCCAACCCTACATATAAAGCCACGCAGGCATTCCCACCAAGTAAACACCCCCCACCACAAACTAAACCTGTGTCCTAAACATGTGCAGGTGGTTGCGCATGGCCATAGGGATATCCGGCTCGTGGAAGCTGCTGCAGTTTGGGGTTGGAGTGGAGCTGCTGGAGGTGAGCGGATGTCTGGGATGGTGGGCGTTGTGTGTGTGCGTGTGCGTGTGCGTGTGTGTGTGTGTGTGTGTGTGTGTGGTGTGTGTGTGTCGTGTGTGTGTGTGTGTGTGCGCGCGCGCAAAGAGGTTCAGAGTTGGTGTGGCGCTGCTGGATGAGTGTGGCTTTGAGAGAGTGGTTTTGAGGGTTGAAATGCATGCGTGTCTCTGTTTGTCCGCTTAGGTAAGGTAGGTAAGGTTACATCGCTATATATGCCTCTAGGGCATTTGAATCTGCTGAGTTTTATACTTTGCATTGGCGGTGATTTGATCCGACAACATATAGTACTTACGTACTACTTATGTACTTGCCGACATTATACAGCGAAGCAGCTGTGGCAGCATGCACATGCCAACCAACTGCGTTGTTAATAAATAATAATGTACTTGCCGGCATTATACAGCAAGCAGCTGTGGCAGCATGCACTTGCCAACCAGCTGCGTTGTTAATAATGTACTTGCTGACGTTATACAGCGAAGCATCTGAGGCAGCATGCACTTGCCAACAGCTGCGTTGTTAATAAGTAATAATGTACTTGCCGGCATTATACAGCGAAGCAGCTGTGGCAGCATGCACTTGCCAACCAGCTGTGTTGGTGATAAATAATAAACAGGCTACACAACGCTCTCTCACGTGCGTCTGCAGACCCTGCGCAAGGGAACTGATCTTTGCAGCGATATGGGCTTTGAGTGTGGACTGCACTATGTGATTGAGGTACGTGTTTGTTTGAAATCAGTACCATGTTTGCAACTTGATCACAGTGACTGTGAAGGGTAACTCATCGTTTGAGTGCGGACTGCATTACGTAATTGAGGCACTTATGCAGAGGTGTCCTGCTGCTAGTTTATAACTTGATCTTTGTTAAGCGTAACGATTGAGTGTGGACTGCATCACATAATTGAGGTACGCACGCAGGCGTGTCCTGCTGCTAGATTATAACTTGATCATTGTTAAGCGTAAAGATCGAGTGTGGACTGCATCACGTAATTGAGGTACGTACGCAGACGTGTCCTGCTGCTAGTTTATAACTTGATCCTTGTTAAGCGTAAAGATTGAGTGTGGACTGCATTACGTGATGAGGTACGTACGCAGGCGGCATCTGCTGCTTGTCTTTGACTTGATCCTTGTTCAGCGTAAAGTTTCAGTGCGGACTAAATTACGTGATGAGGTACGTATGCAGGCGTGTCCTGCTGCTAGTTTATAACTTGATCCTTGTTAAGCGTAACGTTTCAGTGCGGACTAAATTACGTGATTGAGGTACGCACGCAGGCGGCTTCTGCTGCTTTTTTGTAACTTGATCCTTGTTCAGCGTAACGTTTCAGTGTGAACTGCATTACGTGATTAAGGTACGCACGCAGGCGGCTTCTGCTGTTTGTTTGTAACTTGACCTTTGTTTAAGGTGATTCATATTGTTTGAGGTACGTGCGTCCTTGTTCACGTCTGATCTTTGTTCCATTAGGAAGCATAAGCAACATTCGCATGTGCATTGATCAATTACCATTTTACATATATCATCTGTATTGGTGCCTGCCCCCCTTTGTCTCGCACCTCTTCTTACATCATCTTCGTTGATGCCCGCCCCCTTTTGTCCCACAGCCTCTCTTCTATCTTGTATCATTTTTTTCGCGCCTGCCCCCCTCTTTGTCTCACAGCATCTGGTCCTCAAAGTGCTTAAGGCCAACAAGCCCACCCAACGACCAACCAGCGGCATTGCCAGGTCTTTGATCCCAGCACCCACCAGTCAGAATAAGATGCAAAAATGTGGCAGCGGTCGTGGTGGTGGTAGCGAGATTGGAACGACAAGTGCAGAGAGCGCAGTTGCCGCCCTGCGTGCGTACATTGCTGAGGGGCCGGATGCTGTTACAAAGCAGGCTCAAATGAACAGCAGTTCAGCTGCTGCCAGAAGGTGCGGTTCTGTTTGGTAAAAGTTTGGTGGTGGGAGAGGAATTACGATCGCTTACGTTGCTGAGGGCTCAGATGCAGAGCATGAACAACAAGGCATTTGTGTATAGTAGGGAGGAGGGGTCATGGAGGGGGGGTGGCATGCTGGTATTCATCCGGGGTGGTTCATTCGCGTCTACGTTTATTTTTCCTTCTGAAAGGAGAAGGAAAGTATGTATTTACAACAAAGAGCGTGCATTCATTGTGCGTGATCAGCGTGCATTCATCAGTGATCATTCATCAGTTGTTATTCATCAGTGATCATTCAGCAGTGATCAGCGTGCATTCAGCAGTGATCACTCAGCAGTGATCATTCATCAGTGACCATTTATCAGTGATCAGCGTGCATTCAGCAGTGATCATTCATCAGCGTGCCCTTTCTTCAGTGATCAGCGTGCATTCAGCAGTGATCATTCAGCAGTGATCATTCATCAGTGACCATTTATCAGTGATCAGCGTGCATTCAGCAGTGATCATTCATCAGCGTGCATTCATCAGCGTGCATTCATCAGTGTGCTTTCATCAGTGATCAGCGTGCATTCAGTGATGATATAGAACAGCGTGCATTCTGTAATGGCTCTCAACAATTGATCATATCGACCAAGCTATTGTTCACACTAGCCAGAGTTCCACCAATTTATGTGAGAAAAAGTGACAAGAGAAGAGAAAAGTAAAAAGAGAGGGCCACAACAAAATGAAGAGCTCATATGAGTTTGCCTGATTGGTGTGTGTCTGCAATGAATACCGCATATAATAAGATTCACACGTACGGTTCTGGCCAGCCCTTGTTATTGCTCTTTCCTCATTTTGGCAACTCAATATGGCAACTAGTTTCCTTTTTTGCGTGCACCATGCACGTCACATCAATAGGGTTGGCCAGAACCATATACCTATATACGGTGTTTATACGGTGTTTTTGGCAGGGAAATCACCATATATACGGTCATATACGGTGTATATATACGGTTCTGGCCAACCCTACGCATCACACATGCAGCTTTACTCTGGGTACGATGCGTTTTCTCACTCATTTTGCCTATGTCATGCACGTAACATCGCACAATCGCAGCGCCCCTGTGGGTACGATGCTTCTTCTCACTCATTTTGCTAATGTCATGCACGCAACATAGCACAATCGCAGCTTCCCTCTGTATAGCATGCTTCTTCTCACTTATGTTGCATGCACAATGCACGTAATATCACACAATCACAGCTTCCCTCTGTATAGCATGCTTCTTCTCACTTTGTTCTCACATCATGCACGTGACGTCTCACAATCGCAGCTCCCCTCATCATAGCATGCTTTTCTCAATTTGTTCTCACATCATGCACGCAACATCACACAATCGCAGCTTCCCTTTGTATAGCATCCTACTTCTCACTTCGTTCTCACATCATTCACGTAATATCACACAATCGCAGCTCTCCTCATTATAGCATGCTTTTCTCAATTTGTTCTCACGTCATGCACGCAACATCACACAATCGCAGCTTACCTCTGTATAGCATGCTCCTTCTCACTTTGTTCTCACATCATGCATGTGACGTCACACAAACGCAGCTCCCCTCTGAATACGATGCTCCTAGAGTGTGAGCCTTGCGCAGATGCCCAACCTGGCACTGCCTTGAGGTTGGCGAAGAAGTTCCTGGCAGGCCTGCAGGTACGAATTTTCATTCCTATGCAAACACGCCCTTTCTTGTAAGATCAGAGAGAAGAAGTCGCCTTGAGGTTGGCAAAGAAGTTCCTGGCAGGCCTGCAGGTGTGAATTTTCATTCCTATGCAAACACGCCCTTCTTGTAAGATCGAAAATAGGAAGTTATTTAGAGGTTGGCAAGGAAGCTGGTGGCAGGTCTGTAGGTACAAAATTGTGTGCATTCGTGCCTCTATAGGTAGGTTTGAGAAGCCGGAACTGCTCAGGTAGAGGTTATCACTCCTCGCTTTGATTAAAGAGAGGGGATAAAGCAGTGAACATTGGTTCTCATAAAGGAAAGGGGTAAGTTCAATAGGGATAGCATCATCTATTTACACCGTACACCTGCTGAGTTCAGTGTATAACTGTATAACACATGAACTTAAGTTCTTGTAGTGCAGCAAAAGTGATATGCTGCTTTATCACTCTTGCTTCTTATCTGTGATTCTTTGTTGTTTCTCCATTTTTTATTTCTCCATTTTTTTATTTCCTTGGTAATGAATCCCCCACCTACAGCATCTTACGATGCAAACAAGAAAGAACACTGGGTGAACCTGGTGCTCAGTCGCGGTTTTTTATAACCCTTTCTACGAGCTGTCTTTGCCATTGGAACAGACTGTTCCAAAAGTAAACTCTCAAAACAGAAAAACAGATGAATTTAGCAGGCAATGCAGACCACTCTTCATATAAATTAAGGAAAGGATCCACTATGATGCCTATTGGGTATGGTTGACAGGAACCACACTTGCATAATGTGTAGGGTTGGCCAGAACCATATATATACACCATATGTTTGGTAATTATCCAGCCCAAAATACCGTATGCGCACCATATATAATGATTCTGGCCATATATATACGTACCATATATAATGGTTCTGGCCATATATATACGTACCATATATAATGGTTCTGGCCATATATATATATACGCACCATATATAATGGTTCTGGCCATATATATTGAAAATGCCGTATACGCATGTATATAATGGTTCTGGCCATATATATATATATACGCACCATATTGTATGGTTCTTGCCAACCCTTATAACGTGCTTATAGGACATGCGCCAGTGGCATCTCCATATACATATACATGTCATACATGGTGCAGAGGTGCACGTGTATGCTTTGAGCTGACGTGTCCAGTTATAACTGAAACATATACAGCGAGTCTGACTCGTACAGTGAATTGTACAGTGACTCGTACAGTGAATCGTACAGTGACTCATACAGTGAGTGGTACAGTGACTCGTACAGTGACTTGTTCAGTGACTCGTACAGTGACCTGTACAGTGACTCGTACGGTGACTCGTTCAGTGACTCGTACAGTGAGTTATACAGTGAGTGGTACAGTGACTCGTACAGTGAGTCGTACAATGCGTCGTACAGTGACTCGTTCAGTGACTCATACAGTGAATTGTACAGTGACTCGTTCAGTAACTCATACAGTGAGTGGTACAGTGACTTGTACAGTGACTCGTACAATGACTCGTACAGTGACTTGTATAGTAAGTCGTACAATGACTCGTACAGTGACTTGTACAGTGACTCGTTCAGTGAGTTATATTGTGAGTGGTACAGTGACTCATACAGTGACTTGTACAGTGACTCGTACAGTGACTCATACAGTGACTTGTACAGTGACTCGTTCAGTGACTCGTACAGTGAGTTAGTGACTTGTACAGTGACTCGTTCAGTGACTCGTACAGTGAGTTATATAGTGAGTGGTACATTGAGTTGTACAGAGACTCGTACAGTGACTCGTACAGTGACTCGTACAGTGACTTGTATAGTAAGTCGTACAGTGAGTCGTACAGTGACTCGTTCAGTGACTTGTACAGTGAGTCGTACAGTGAGTCGTACAGTGACTCGTTCAGTGACTCATACAGTGAGTGGTACAGTGAGTCGTACATTGACTCTTACAGTGACTTGCACAGTGACTCGTTCACTGGCTCATACAGTGACTCGTTCAGTGACTTGTACAGTGACTCATACAGTGAGTGGTACAGTGACTCGTACAGTGACTCGTACAATGACTCGTACAGTGACTTGTGAGTGGATGCCCTTCATGTCTACACACTACCCTCTACCTTATTGCCTGCTGCAAAAGAGTGTTATTGCATGCGTTGTGCAGTTTGCTCTTGCGTTCACTTGGCAGACTTTGCTCGTGCTCCTGTTTAATTTTGTTGATGATATGGCAAGCCGTCTCCGCTTTAGCTAGAGGCAAAAACAGGGTTGTGCAGTTCTCTTTGTTGGGAGCAAGGGTTCGATAAAGTTCTAGAACCCTTGAACTGTTCGAAGGTTTTGATGTGCAACTTTGGGAAACGGGCCCTTGGGCTCCTCCCCCCACCTTCAAATCTTCCCAATTAGTTGTGTATGTTTATAAATAATTATAGTTGGAAAAAGGGGCTGGAATGGGGCCATGTCATCATTGTAGAGCAAAAAAAGGAGAACCTTCAGGTGCAGTGCAAGTGACGCGTTGTACCAATCCTTAGCAGTTCGGAAATGTGTGACAAAGTTTGGCCATAAACCAAAGAAACCCACTGGCCTGATACAAATTACATATCATTTTATGTAAATCATTGAGCATGTTACTTTTGCTGCAAGGAAAGAGTGGGACTGAACTGGAGGCCCTTGCAATTTTGACAGACACATGCTGTAAAGTCCGACAAACTCTTGAAAGCTTGTCGATCTTTGACCAACGGCACTCTTTAAATTCGGCAAAATGCGTGAGTTTGCGAACCCAAACTTTTGCCCGAACCTCAAACTGAACAACTTTGGGCAAAAGTTTTCAAGTAATACCATCTCGCTCTGATTGCTTTCGACTGTGATACATTTTAGCATGTGATTGAATTTCGGGTCGGTGCTTAGGAAGACTAATGACTTCCGCGGTGCAGGTGCAGCAGTAACTTGCTCATTCTTCTCTTGCTGAATCATCGTCTAACATTTGTCCTTTGGAACATTTGTTTCTTGGGTCATGATTTGTTGGACGCAGCTGCCATTCACACGACTTTCTTGCGCGTCATAAATTGCAGGCATGGGCTGATGCTTTGGGCTCGTCGGCCTTTGGATGCATCACTGGGGATGGCAGCAGTAAGTCATGATAGTTATATCACACAGTGATAGTTATATCACACAGTGATAGTTATATCACACAGTGATCGTTATATCACATAGTGATCGTTATATCACACAGTGATCGTTATATCACACAGTGATCGTTATATCACACAGTGATCGTTATATCACACAGTGGTCGTTATATCACACAGTGGTAGTCATATCACACAGTGATGGTTATATCACACAGTGATAGTCATATCACACTGGTAGTCATATCACATAGTGATAGTTATATCACACAGTGATTGTTATATCACACAGTGATCGTTATATCACACAGTGATGGTTATATCACACAGTGATGGTTATATCACACAGTGATCGTTATATCACATACTGTGATAGTTACATCACACAGTGAACAAAATGGAGCTACAAGGTTTTCAAGAAAAAGGCCTTCAGTCAAGAAGTATGACTGCTCGCCTGTTCATGAAGTTAAACAAGTTATGAATGAAAAAAGGAGTTTGTTACTGCAAATTGGAGCTACAGCAACGAATATGTGATGTATGATGTATGGTGTAGGTCCTCTCAACATATCTGCACAACAGTTGCGTATGACGTCAAGCAGCTCAGGTTGGGTGCGTGGGTGTGTCTTATAATACCATGTATAATGTATGAACGGTTGCGTAGGACATCAAGCAGCAAACAATTCCAGCGTATTTAAATGCCATGCTTGAGTCCAACCTCTCTAAGGCAACAACGGCGCTGTAATTCCAACCTGTGCTCGTCTATCTGTGTTTGTCTACGTGATTGCCTATATGTTTGTCTATGTGTTTGTCTATGTGATTGTCTATGTGATTGTCTATGTGTTTGTCTATGTGATTGTCTATGTGTTTGTCTATGTGATTGTCTATGTGTTTGTCTATGTGATTGTCTATGTGTTTGTCTATGTGTTTGTCTATGTGTTTGTCTATGTGTTTGTCTATCTGTGTTTGTCTACGTGATTGTTTGTGTTTGTCTATGTGATTGTCTATTAGGCATTAACGTGCAGAGGGGCTAACGCAGCGGGCCTGTGTGTTCTAACCAACTTCTACGCATACAACTGTACACACCAGACTCCTAAATTCTCAATCTTACACGGTGATTTTTGTCAGGGCGCTTTTAAATATCCACACATATTTGTCCTACGCAATTTTTATCGTAGGCTCAGACCAAATTGGCCAGTCATACACATCCAAACTGTAAAGAGAATGAAGCACCGTCTTGCACACATTTAAACTGGAAGGAGAATGAACCATCGTCTTGCTGCCTTCTCTAGAAAAACTTGTAAAGTATAGGCCTCGTGCACTCAGACACACACACACACATGACACACACACACACACAATTACACACACACACTTGCACAAACACACACATAATTGAACACACACACACATAATTGAACACACACACACACATACACACACACATACACACAGACACACACATAAAACACACAAAGAGGCTGCCTCTCTGCCGCGATGCTGCATCAACACCATGTTCAGATTCATGCGTGCAGCCATCACACACATACATTTACACACATGTGTACACAGGCTGCCTCTCTACTGCGGTGCTGCGCCCCTTCACTCCCGGGGGTTTGCTTCCTCTGAGCTCAGCAGGCACTGACTTCAAGCCTTTCCCAAAGCTGCTGGGCCTGCTGCTTGAGTGTTTGGGGGAGTACAGGTGTGTGTGTGTATGTGTGTGTGTCACATTGTCGTAAGCCTTTCCCAAAGCTGCTGGGCCTGCTGCTTGACTGTTTGGGGAAGTAAAACGGTGTGTGTGTATGTGTGTGTGCGTGTGTATGTGTGTGTGCGTGTGTATGTGTGTGTTAGATTGCCGTAAGCCTTTCCCAAAGCTGCTGGGCCTGCTGCTTGACTGTTTGGGGGAGTAAAACGGTGTGTGTCTGTATGTGTGTGTGTGTGTTTGTGTGTGTGTGTGTGTGTGTGTGTGTGTGTGTGTGTTAGATTGTTGTAAGGTGGCACACTAGTGTTACGTGGTAACTCCCTACCTATAAGTGGTACAGCTATTACTGAAGTGTGATGTCACACTACCGAGTACTTATAACAGTGACTGGAGTCAAATGGGCATGTTCACTGCTTGCAACCTCATCATCCTAGATGTCTAGCTGTTATTAATATAAAGTAGAAGTGGCCAGCTCGCTACCCGTGCTTCGTAAGAACTAGCTCTGGTGTTAGGGTTAGGGCTAGCTAGGGTCAGGTGTTAGTGCCAGCTGGACTGTTGTGAAGTGGTGAACGAACTCTGGTGGTCGCAATGGCAGTATCAACTGGGCTATTGTGAAGCGATGTGCGTCTGATGATGGCGAAGTGGTGTACTAACTCTGGTGGTCGCAATGCCAGTATTAACTGGACTGTTGTGAAGTGGTGTACTAGCTCTGGTGGTCGCAATGGTAGTATTAACTGGACTGTTGTGAAGTGGTTTGCTAACTCTGGTGGTCGCAATGGCAGTATGAACTGGACTGTTGTGAAGCGATGTAAGTCTGATGATGGCAACTGTCTTTGATACGACTGGCAAGTAGCTGTTGTGGCATTCAACACGATTGGCCAGTATGCATACGTGCACTACGCAGCTGGACTGGATTGCCAGAATAGATAGGCCCGTAAGGGACCGCATTGTTGTTATGTGTCAATGCTGAAAGTCTGCAGAATTTACAGGCACATGGTAGTTTTAATTGCAGGTTGTTGGTGTTACGTGTCAATGCTGAAAGTCTGCAGAATTTACAGGCACATGGAAGTTCTAAATGCAGGTTGTTGGTGTTACGTGCGGTATATTACGTACCCAGTAATACACAGTGAATTGACATCCAATCAATGACCCTTTTCCTTATGTGCCCAGTAATACACAGTAATTTGACTATGTGATATATGTGCCCAGTAAAACACAGTGAATTGACATCCAATCAATGCCCCTTTTACTTATGTGCTTATGTCATATATGTGCCCAGTATTACAGAGAATTGACATCCAATCAATGCCCCTTTTACCACGTCACAGTTGGCAGGCAGTCCTAGTTTGTGGCATACAGTTGGTCAGGATGTCTCTCTTGTTCTTGATCCAGGACCATGCAAATCGATAACCCTTTTACCGCGTTGCAGTTGGCATACAGTCCTAGTAAGTGGCATATAGTTGGTCGGGATGTCTTTCTTGATCCAAGACCATGCAAGGGAGGTTGAGGGTCAGAAGGGAATGGAGAAGCGAGAGGAGTCCGAGAGCTAGGCTGTGCACTCGGGTGTTGTTTATAGACGTCCTTGCTTGATGGGCTCTGTGTGGCTTGATGGGCAACGTGTGGCTTGATGTGCTCTATCTGGCTTGATATGGGCTCTGTGTGGCTTGGTGGGCAATGTGTGGCTTGATATGGCTTGATGGGCAATACGTGGCTTGATGGGCTCTATCTGGCTTGATATGGGCTCTGCGTGGCTTGGTGGGCAATGTATGGCTTGATGGGCTCTGCGTGGCTTGATATGGCTTGATGGGCAATACGTGGCTTGATGAGCTCTGTGTGGCTTGATGTGGCTTGATATGGGCACTGTGCGATTGAAATGGTGTGCTGGGCAATTCGTGGAATGATGAGCTCTGTGTGGCTTGGTGGGCAAGGTGTGGCTTGATGGGCAATGTGTGGCTTGATGTGGCTTGATATGGGCACTGTGCGGCTTGAAATGATTTGCTGGGCAATTCGTGGAATGATGAGCTCTGTGTGGCTTGATGGGCAAGGTGTGGCTTGATGGGCAATGTGTGGCTTGATGTGGCTTGATATGGGCACTGTGCGGCTTGAAATGGTTTGCTGGGCAATACGTGGCTTGATGAGCTCTGTGTGGCTTGGTGGGCACTGTGTGGCTTGATGGGATCTGTGTGGCTTGATATGGCTTGATGGCAATACGTGGCTTGATATGGCTTGATGGCAATACGTGGCTTGATATGGCTTGATGGCAATACGTGGCTTATTGGGCAATGCATGGCTTGATATGGGCTCTGTGTGGCTTGATGGGCAAGGTGTGGCTTGATGGGCAATGTGTGGTTTACTGGTGTGAGTGACCACAAACTAAGGCGGCAACTACTAGATACATGCCCGCCCGTTTGTATGTGGCTTGGTATGGGCACTGTGTGGTATGCTGGTGTGAGTCATCACAAACTATGGTGGCCACTACTAGATACATGCCCGCCCGTTTGTACAAACTGTTGCAGACCATGCTGAATGCTGGGTCCTTGCACAAGGCATACTCACATGCGCGTACACGCACACACAAACACACACACACACACACACATGCAAACTCCTGACAAGCCACCTGTATGCATGCCTATGTCCAAACACTTCCTTGCTTGTATGCAGCCACGAGTCAAACCTACACACACACACAAACTCCTGACAAGCTACCTGTATGCAGCCACGAGTCAAACCTACATGCCATCATCTTTACAAGGACGCGGCAGGTACGGTACAAAGCAAGGTTTTTGTATGCTATGCCCTGCCTTGTGCGTGCGTGTGTGTATGTGTGTGTATGTTTGTGTTGTGTGGTTTGCTGTGTCAGTGCTTTGCGATGTGTGTATGTGTGTGTGTGCGTGTGTTCGTGTGTGTTAGTATGTGTGTGTGTGCGTGTGTGCGTGTGTGTGTTTGTGTGTATGTGTGTGTGTGTGTTTGTGTGTGTGTGCAGCTTGTAATGTTGTTTGCTCTCGGCCTTGCTCCAGTTTTGCTAACCTAGTTACCTATAGCAGGCTGCCTGCCTTCTAACATCCTCCTTTATTGTATTGTCCAGCCATTTTGTGAATCAACATTACTATTTTCCCAGGCAGACTCTTTATGCCCTCAGACAACCATATCCTGAGCCCCTCACGAACATGCTCCACACACTCATGTAAGCACACCACACGCACACGCACGCACATACACACACATGCACGTACACACGCACACACGCACACACATGTGCAAGCGCACACGCACGCAATCACAGTACACACACACACAAATACACACACACACATACACACACACACATACAAATACGCACCATGCAGGGCGCTTACCATTTGGCCAGGGTCCTCGAGAATGCCATGCATCCCGTGCCTCACAGCCCAGACACTGCCCTGCTGAAGAATGCTTCAGTTCATGTTCTTACTGGCCATGGGGGGTCCAGCCAAGTCACAAAGGTGTGTGTGTATGTGTGTATGTGTGTGTGTGTGTGTCTGAGTGTTGGTAAATGCTGACTAAGAACAACAAAAACGTATAACGCTGAGCCAGGCTTTGGTCTCCAATCACTTCTTCCACAGTGTTTCAACAGTTTGCGCTGCGTGCAATAACACTGGCCACTTTCAATGGTGATTTGGTGCAAGGGAGGGATTTGGTGCAAGGGAAGCGTTGGCTTGGCCCAAGCAAAAAAAGGGGTTCATTTGTCAATATTTGGTAATTCTGAATTCTGTTAGTGCGTGCCTTCATTGCTTATTACCTGTGCGGCACTCGACTACAGATACAGCAGCTCCTGAGCGACATGGTGCACGGAGGAGGTGGCACTGGCCAGACCAAACACCGGCAGCTCGTTTTGCCAGACGCTTCAAAAGTGTCAAACTCTTTAAGATAAAGTGTTGCTTACAGAAGGAGACGCGTTACTTCTGAACTCTGTTATTGCGTGCCTTCATTGCTCACCTGTGCGGCACTCAATTACAGAAACGGCAGCTCCCGAGCAACATGGTGCACGGAGAAGGCGGCACTGACCCTGATGGTCAGCAGGAGGACGAGCATCATGGAATGAATGCCGCCCAGCAGCGAGCCACTTTAGGAGCGTTCAAGGTATCTTTTGTGTGGGACCTCCTACGTTGTTGCAGGTCCTTGTGGCTGATCGAGCTTGCATCAGAGGCTGTGTACATGTGACACTTCGTAGCTGTGACAACGTGAAAGGACATGTTGCCTGGGCAAGTGTACATTTCGCACTGTGTGCCTGTGACACTGTGTGTACATTTGACACTGTGTGCCGGTGACGCTGTGTGCCTGTGACACCGTGTGCCTGTGACACTGTGTGCTTATGACACTGTGTGCCTGTGACACTGTGTGCCTATGACACTGTGTACATTTGACACTGTGTGCCTATGACGCTGTGTACCTATGACAATGTGTGCCTATGACACTGTGTGCCTGTGACACTGTGTGCCTGTGACGCTGTGTGCCTGTGACGCTGTGTGCCTGTGACACTGTGTGCCTATGACGCTGTGTGCCTGTGACAATGTGTGCCTGTGACACTGTGTGCCTGTGACACTGTGTGCCTGTGACAATGTGTGCCTGTGACAATGTGTGCCTGTGACGCTGTGTGCCTGTGACACAATGTGCCTGTGACACTGTGTGCCTGTGACGCTGTGTGCCTGTGACACTGTGTGCCTATGACAATGTGTGCCTATGACACTGTGTGCCTATGACGCTGTGTGCCTGTGACGCTGTGTGCCTGTGACACTGTGTGCCTATGACACTGTGTGCCTGTGACACTGTGTGCCTATGACACTGTGTACATTTGACACTGTGTGCCTATGACGCTGTGTACCTATGACAATGTGTGCCTATGACACAGTGTGCCTGTGACACTGTGTGCCTGTGACGCTGTGTGCCTGTGACAATGTGTGCCTGTGACATTGTGTGCCTATGACGCTGTGTGCCTGTGACAATGTGTGCCTGTGACACTGTGTGCCTATGACACTGTGTGCCTGTGACAATGTGTGCCTGTGACACTGTGTGCCTATGACACTGTGTGCCTGTGACGCTGTGTGCCTGTGACGCTGTGTGCCTATGACACTGTGTGCCTGTGACACTGTGTGCCTATGACAATGTGTGCCTGTGACGCTGTGTGCCTGTGACACTGTGTGCCTGTGACGCTGTGTGCCTGTGACACTGTGTGCCTATGACACTGTGTGCCTGTGACACTGTGTGCCTATGACACTGTGTACATTTGACACTGTGT
>Ga0307968_1002956_pt1 | contig 14148 bp, 12 predicted proteins | sample OrgLakmetagen650_FD_201834 | JGI IMG/M metagenome (GOLD analysis project Ga0307968, IMG submission 201834) | Saline water microbial communities from Organic Lake, Antarctica - #650 | ecosystem: Environmental > Aquatic > Non-marine Saline and Alkaline > Saline | place: Antarctica: Organic Lake... | reverse complement strand
GCGTAGGTCTGGATGTGAGGGGCAAATGCAGCACAGCCACAGCCAAAGCATGCTCCATCAGCAGCAACCAGGACGGCAACGTGTGGGTGAATGAGGGAGCTTCTCTCACACTGGAAGATTGCGAGTGCAATGGCAGCAAAGGGGATGGCTGGGTCGTGAAAGGGGAGGGCAGCAGCATTGTAGCCAAGGGTAGCAAGGCACAAAGGAATGAGGAAGCAAATGTCTGGGTTAATTATGGTGCCTCTGCTGTATTTTCCAGTTGCAATATGGGGTCGTCCAGCAGCGGCGTAGGTCTGACTGTGGAGGGTAAAGGCAGCACAGCCACAGCCAAAGCATGCTCCATCAGCGGAAATCAGGACGACAATGTGCTGGTGTGGGGGGGGGCCAATGCCACATTAATTAACTGTGAGAGTAAAGGCAGCAAGGAGCACTGTGGATGGTGGGTGGATGAGGAGGATAGTTGGCTAGTGGCAAGCAGCAGCACAGCTGTGTCCAATGCTGATGGCAATGCTGTTACGCGAGCAGGTGGCAAGATTGTGTGCTTAAATAACTGCGATCTGGGTGGCACAGACATACTTCAAATGTAGGCTATACGGCGGAAAGGATTCAATTACTTTTAACAATTTGTCCATCTGTTCTTCACTATTTGGGTTACCTCTAGGGAGTGTTTAGCCATTGTTTGATCTGTCAATGTGTGCACTGTTATTGGCTTGGCTTGTACAATAAATTCTTGTTAAACCAAGTCTAAATCATTGGTGTATATGATTATCCTAGCTCGGAGATTTCACTCTTGCCTGTTTTCTCCTTGCTTTGTTGAAATTCACAAGCATTTGCCAAGTATTCTTCTATCTTTTCATTTTTGTCTCAAGACTATTGCCATACACATCACCTCTGAAGGTTTTCTTAATTGTGCAGGGAACATTTTGCTGCCTGCGTAGGGTTTTCATTTCTTTTCTGAAGAAAAGAAATGTGCCATGCTCTGCCGCACGTTTTTAGATGTGCAACCATATAGAAGATACACCAATCGATCTGCCCCATCCGCCAAAAGCTAGACGGTACCTGTATTGTCAGGCTGTAGCAACCCCACTCCAACCTGGATTTTACGCGGTAGAAAATCAGTAAGCCAGATTCCTACAATCATAGTTACCTACTCCAACCCAGCAACCACACCCCAAACGAAGCCCAACAAACACGTAGCAAACAAGGTCTGTCAATAATGCAAGAAGAGTTGCCCGTGATAATTTAGCAGATGGCGCTGCAATCCATATCCCCTGGCTATTAAACCAAGCAAGAGACATACAACCAAACAAACACGATATATGTATATTTAATCGAAATAAAGTACTGTGTAGACACATTCCCTACTCAGCAAGCAGAAGAGGCACAAAAACAACATATGCTGCTAATGCCTCGTTTACTCAGACACCGCAAAACCCTTCACACCATCCTGCTAGGAGCAACAGGCACCATCTACAGCAGCCACACAAGTAACTCACTCCACAGCCTCGGAATTACTGGTCTACATGCTACAGCAATCATAAAGAAATGAAGCCTACATGCTATCAGATCAACAACAAAAATCACAGATGAGACAAGACATTGAACACAACCCCCACAAATATCTGAGCAATACTCCTGGTGGTGCGCAGGTCTCTGTCTCCCAACCACTTGATCCCCACTGGAAAGCCTTTCCTCTTCTGCTCTCCAGGTGAAATGTTGTGCGTCTCTGCATTAACTGGGTGATGTAGAACACAAAACAACATCCTTTCCTGATCCATGCCAGTAGTGTTTGCACTGTCTGCATTATTTCTTTTTCTTGCCTTTACCGTACATCTTTCCCCCTTTGAGATCAAACGTTCTTAGACTAAGCTGAAGTGGCTGAGATCAATCCGTCTTTGCTTCCTCCTTGTGCTGGCTGTGACTATTTTGTTTAAACCTCGAGGTCTAGTGTTTGGGCCTGCTTCCTCCTGCTCTTGGCTCTTACTAGAAGAGCCCATTCCTTGAGACCTAGACCTTTAGTCCACTGTTTTTCCTGTTCTAGTAATCTTTAGGACACCAGACCTCGAAACCAGCTGAACACTGCAAAGGAACAGCACAAAGACCTTGGCAACATTCTCCAGGGAGCCTCGGTTACTCTCCACATCATCCTTTTGGGTGTGGGCGGCACCATCTACAACACCCACACTCTGAAGCCTTTTAAAGAACTGGGTCTCGATTCTCAAAGAGTTACGAAGCTTGCCTCCAAGATCCATGTGCATTTTGTGAACTTTGCTGTTAAACTTGTCCATACTAGACGTGCCCTTTCCAATACTGTTATCAACTCTCATCAGGAGCCGGTTTCAGGCCAAGCCTGCAACTCTCCTGATCCCCGTTGATTTTTCCTTCCTTTTTGCGGTGGAGGAGCTTTACGGTACTCGGTACCAATGTGGCTCCTTTTCCTTAATTAATGTGGGGAGTGGCTTTGACTGCCTGCGTAGTTCTTTCTATTTTCTTCTTTCTTTTTCTTCTACTATGGGGTCTTGCTTGGGTAGTGTAATATTTGGTTTTGGCACACCAGTTCGCAATGGCTTAGTAGTTGCTTTGATCCTGGCTAACACTTGACCTGCATGTTGAGTGCCTCAAAGTCGTGTAGCTAGGGTGTGCCCCCGGCCTGTTATTCTTACTCCATATTAGCCCTGTCTATCTAAACCAGGGACCTTTTTACACAGATTTCCCCTTTTTCCTTCTTACCCTCGTCTTTCGCTCGTCTTTTCCTCGTCTTTCGCTCGTCTTTTCCTCGTCTTTCGCTCGCCTTTCACGTATACCCTTGTGCTTCTACACTGTCAAAAAGCCTCGCGTTATCAATGCGCTTCTGAACTTCAGAAACGCGTTTCTGAACTCTCGCGCTCTGCACGCTAACAATGGCTGATAAGCGCGCGCTTTTGAGTCAGAAACACGCGCTTTTGAGTCAGAAACGCGCGCTTTTGGGACTCATAAGCGCGTTTATGAGTGTGACGAGCGTGTTTCTTGAACTTTTAAGCTCGTTTGTGGAATTAAGAATGCGTGTATGAGATTCCATAAGCGCGCTTATGAGTCTGTAATCAGTTTGTTTGATTTAGGAACGCGCTCATGACTTTTGTAAGCGCGCTTTTGAGTGTGAGAAACGCCGGGAAAAACGGGAAAAACGTGTTCATAAGCGCCAAAAACAAGCAGTTCGTTTGATTTAGGAACGTGCTTATGAGTCTCAAAAGCGCAAGGAAAAACGGGAAAAACGGGAAAAACGTGTTCATAAGCGCCAAAAACAAGCAGTTCGTTTGGTTCAGGACTTTCATAAGCGCGCTTATGACTCTCGTAAGCGCGGTCTACTATTCATCAACCTGGTTGCCTCCCTCCCTTATTTTATTTTATTTCATCCAGCCTGCCTCTCTTGCTCCCCTTCTGCATTCGTAACTGTCGGTTCTTTCAGCCTCGTAGTAGGGACTTCGCTATCTCCATTTCATACATGTAACTAAACGCCCAAAAGCAAAAAATCTATAGCTTTGCACTGGCTGAGACAAGCTCTCCCTCTTTACATATTATGTTTATTCTGGTGCTGACTGCGACCAGCACAACAAGTCTTTTGGCCCAACATATGTGGCTGCCGGTTATTCCCTACGGAGTTTTCCCCTTCAAGGCTTGTAACACGTCAAGGGAAAATATTTGGAAAGGGAGTTGATTGCGATAGGTCACACGTTTTGACTGATGGCTCTATCCATAATCTATAAACACTATAGCCCACAACACAACCCGACATTGCAGCACGAGTTCAGGACCGCCAACCAAGCCTGGGTCAGCTGCTTTGTACAACCGCGGTTACAACAGGATGATTGGAGGCCACAATCTCAAAGGGCTCATCAATTGCATGTTCATCGTTCATCGACGACATGTGCATTGATGACATTGATATTAGACGCAGCCTAGTCACACTTTTTGACTGTTGGCTTAACCTGTAACTTCTGTGTAACCTGTCACGCCCAATTGGTTGTAGTGACGTGTGAAGTTAGTTGGGATTTCAGTTGTTCAACTGTTAATTTGATTAGTTTAATTAAGTTTTGTACTGTGACAGTGATTTGATCTGACAAACCAGTCAAATTTAGCTCAAAAGCGGCTTCTTAAAATCCTGGACACTAGAAAATTCTTCACTGCAGTAACAGAAAGGGTAAGTTGTGAAGACCGGTAGGGTGGAAGCTCAACCTTACTCACCTACAGACCGAGATATAGAAGACCTACGCCGGCAATTGAAAACACTCTTCATCCTAGTTAAGAATAAGAGCCAATTCGGTCCCCCTATCTTCCTCCACCAAACCAACTATAGACCAAACCACCTTCAACATAATAAGACGTGTATTTAGGTCTTCTGTTTCTTTTTGGCCTTAGCCTTGGCCTCCAATCTCTTGCGCTCTTCCTCTTCTTCCCGTTTGTCCTCAGCACGAGCTGCACGCATATGTGTGGTGCTTGCAGTGTGTACGTGTACATGTGTGTGCACGTGTGTGCTTACATGTGTGCATGTGCGTATGCTGATTATGTATGGCTATGCACTTGTACGTCTGGCATTGCAGGGAAACATAAAATCTCGTTGCTGACTGTTTTTCCTCCTCCCTCTTATACTTAAAACACGAGCTGCGTCTGTGCGTGCGCAAGCGTGTCTACATGCTTGTGAAACATGTGCTACATGAGTGTATGCGCTTGTGTGTGTGCATGTGTGAGGTGCATCTGTGCATTTGTGTATCATGTACAGAACTGAACTACTATTCAGCACTATCAGCTGCCTCATTCACCTGGCACCCTATCACACACGTACACACGCACACAAGTGCACTTGAGACTATGACGAGCTGTCAAAGCATGTTGCAGACCAAAAGCACAGATGCACGTTGCAGGCCAAAAGCACAGATGCACGCTGCAGGCCAAAAGCACAGATGCATGTTGCAGGCCAGAAGCACAGATGCATGTTGCAGGCCAAAAGCACAGATGCACGTTGCAGGCCAAAAGCATAGATGCACGTTGCAGGCCAAAAGCACAGATGCACGTTGCAGGCCAAAAGCACAGATGCATGTTGCAGGCCAAAAGCACAGATGCACGTTGCAGGCCAAAAGCACAGATGCATGTTGCAGGCCAATAGCACAGATGCACGTTGCAGGCCAAAAGCACAGATGCATGTTGCAGGCCAAAAGTACAGATGCACGCCTTCAGATTCCAGGTCAGGCCAAGGCAACTTGCTCCAGGAAAACATACCAGTTAATATTAGCATATCATATTATAAAAAGGCCTTTATGTTAAGCGCCTAACTGCATTACCACCCATGCCGTCCTGCCTGTCTTCTACATCGAGGAAGTTGCTAAAGCCAGCACTCCGTCTGTATCTCCAGCCATGGCTCGTGCAAATGCCACCACTTTATACATTGTAACAAGTTGATTTCCGCCTGCCGTGGTTCGCAAGAGCATCAAAGCAATCCAACACGTTATCAAATGTGCTGGATATCACGCTATCCTGCTGTGGCTTACGAAGGCCTCCGACTTAATGACACATTGCAACCAGTCAATCTGTTCCTCAATGACACATTGCAACTAGTGGCTCTGTTCCTCCTACCATGGCTTGAAAAGGCATCCAGGTCATTCAATCCATTGTAACCAAATGTACGATAATACGATGATAGAAAGTGCCTATTTTTCCTTTTGCTGGACCGCTTTATAAGCCGCAAGCACCCTCCCTCATCCTCACTTCACTCACCCACGCGTGCACTGCGCTTCTCTTCTGCCAGGATATCATTGTAACCTGCCTCCATGGAGCGATCGTCAAAGCGCTCATTCTGGTACCTGTGAGACACGCAAACAGTTTGAACTCGTTCGAAATCGTTATGTATTTGCATGGACCCGCATCTACCTCTATGGAGCAATCGTCAAAGCGCTCAGTCTGGTACCTGCGTCCCACACAAAATGTCTCAAACTGTCATATTTGATTTAATTACAATCAAATATGTATTTGTAAAAGTATGTGAATCTCTATGGAGCAATCATCAAAGCGCTCACTCTGGTGCCTTTATAACAGCAAACACTTACAACAGGTGAGGATTACCTTATGTGCGAGGACGCTTAGCCTCCTTTCACAGTTTTTTTCAAGTACCGTACAGACTTTATATCAACGCGCAAAAATATCGTTTTTTGCCCTGCGGGGTGACTGCGCGCACGAAAAATATCTATTTACGTTGGGGGTGCGGGATTGAAAATCGGGAATTTTTGGCGTATTTTGGAGCCTGTCAGTCAGGTCAGCCATTCCTGCCAAAAGTTTTGCCCCAATGCAGAAAAATACATCTAAGTATCCAGGACCCTTAGTTACATATATGTAAGCATCCCTGCACACTCAGTTTTTTGGCGGGAGGCGCCCAGGTGGGCAGGGTGGACCAGGGTGGAAATCCCTGCCAAAAGGTCGATTTCCAAAAGCTCCTCCCCGGTGCCAGAAAAAATCAGGGGTGTTCTAAATAATATTCCCGATATTTTGGTGAAGGTCCGGGGGTCTGGGGTAAAGTTCCGGTTTTGGACCCCCTTTGACCCCAGCATCCCAGGCCATAAAACTTGATAAAACACCCCTGGGGATTATACTGAACAACTCCTGATACTCAGATGGCGTCCAAACACCGTGCTTCCATGGTTTTCAAAGAATGCACATTTTTGCCTTGCAAACAAGCCCACGCACTAAGTCCTTTGGAGCAAATATTTTGCCCCCCTTTTTTTTTGCCCAATGGGTAAGGTTGGGCCTAAAAACTAATTGAGAACAAAAAAATGGGGAGAATTTGTGCTTGGGCTTGCACTTCTGCACTCATGTCACTATAGTTAGCTAATTTGAAGGGAAACGGCACAAATCCAGCCCCCCACTCACACCCTTTACCCCAAACCCATTTATTTTTATGCAGAAGTGCTACATCTATGGTTATAACCCGCTGTGTGACCTCAGATGTGCATATTAGGAGTGGGGTATTAATTCCCCTTTTTTTGGGTGGGCTTGGCTGGCCTGACTGTCAGGCAAAAATCCCTGTGCAAGGTTGGTGTAATTAATATTTTCAGGGGGCGGGGTTGATGCGGGAGTGTGAAATTAAAATATTTTTGGGGCTGCGGACTGAATTCAAGTCTGTACGGTACTGTTTGTATTGGTGCCTTTGCGTGACACATGGCATTAAAAGGATGACGTTGGTTGCACTTGGCCGTGCACCCAACAGCACTTGACCGTGCACTTGGCCGTGCACTTGGCCGTGCACCCAACAGCACTTGCCCGTGCACCCAACAGCACTCGGCCTTGCACCCAACAGCACTCGGCCGTGCACCCAACAGCACCTTTTTTGTAGCAGCCAACCAGACCAATCTTGTTTCGGCTTCACACATGTGAACACAGATACACTACACGTGACAATGACAGCACGCATGCACCCCGCAGCTCTGACCTATTAGGTAGCAGCCAACCAGACCACTTTCATTCAACAGTTGTCTTCACACATTCTTGCATGTGTGAAGATGTTCTCATCATCACACATGTAAATACAGAGTTACACGTGACAGTGACAGTGACAGTGACAGTGACAGCATGCATGCAAGTCACAGATCAAAGCTTGCCTTCCTCAAGGCATAATCAAATCAATCAGGCAGTAACAAAACGAGCAATGAGTAGGTAGTCATGTGGCCTGTGAGTTAATTTCTGCAATGCTGATATATCAGGGCTCTTTCCCTTCATCACGCTGGACGTGTTATCAGTACCAGCACAGCCTTTTCTTTTTCTTTTTCGAGGCAAGATGGCCAAGTAACCAGGCAAACAATCTAGTAACAAGCAGGTATGCTAAATGCTGTGTAGCTCCATCTCTCACAATACGTCCACTCACGCTCCTATTAAATATGGAATTCAGAATCACACACACACTCAACACATGAGAGCGCTTGCGCTTCTGCTCACACATCATCCTTTGGGTCAAGCTAAGAGGTGTTAAAAAAGGAACCCATTTACAAAGGCACTCACTTTTTAATGCCATCGTCTGACAGCTGATTCATCTATTGCCTCCATTCACTCTCCTATCTAATTGAGATCAACATTCCTCCTAACGCTTTTCCCCCTGTCACTGCATATTTCCCGCCGCATGTTGGACCATGATTATAAGTAAGGGTGGGTCATGACCTCACACTCGGCGAGCCTCTTTCCTGGTGTGGAAGACACTCGTCGGCTAGCGAGGGTGTCCATTTTTTGGGCGGAATCAGCCCCATTTCCCAAGAAATCCCCAAAATTCCCAAATCCGAATTTCCGTGGCTGAATTGGCTGACGGGCCCATCTTTAAAACATGTATCTTCACTTTATTATTATATAACACCAGGGAGAGTAAAAGGGGTGTGCAACAGGGGGGGTGTAAACGAAAACCGAATTTTCCTGGCTCACACGCCCAGACAACGTTAATTCTCCAATATGTTGATTTCCATCAATATATAAGCGAACAACAGAAAAAGTATTCAGCTCAATCCGTGCAGAATTGAGAAAGTGAATTTCTAACCGTATTGCACCAACTAGGGCCTCCCCAGCGAGTGCCAAGCCTCGATGAGGCTTGCCGAGCAAAAATAGACACCCTATTTACCCACCCTTAATTATAAGCATACCATCGGACAAGTTTTTTAGAATCAACGACTCCTACCTTTGGTCATTTCCTCATCAGCTTGCACATTTATTTAAGCACACCGAGCCAGTACACGAAGCACCTTATTAAATTAATGTAACCTACTTTCTAGGGTCGTAGCCTGTAAGCTCGCGCATCTCTCGCCTCCACTCTGGCTCCTCTTCTTCCTCATCATCCACCACAAAGCCCTCCGAGTCCTCCTCTGACTCTGAGTAGTCCTGTACGTGTGTGTGCATTTTGTGTGTGTGTAAAGTGTGTTTAGTGTGTGTTTTGTGTGTGTACGTGTGTGTGTGCATGTGTGTGCATGTGAGTATACGTGTAGTGCGTGGATTTTCAGAGTTTGTAATGCAGGGCGCATGTATACTCAAAAGGTAAGTTAGCTTCATCTTAAAGGGCAAGACTACAAACTTTCTCTCACTAGCGTTGCTCTGCTCTTAGACGCTGTTTCACCAAAAGGTGCTCGAAAGTCACCCATGCTATATCTCAATTTTGCACACACATCATAAGCAGCAGAAATTTTGCACACACATCATAAGCAGCAGAAAATTGCACACGCATCATAAGCAGCAGAAAATTGCACACGAATCATAAGCAGCAGAAATTTTGCACACACATCATAAGCAGCAGAAATTTTGCACACACATCATAAGCAGCAGAAAACTGCACACGCATCATAAGCAGCAGAAAATTGCACACGCATCATAAGCAGCAGAAAATTGCACACGCATCATAAGCAGCAGAAATTTGCTGCTCTGCTTCTCTCTCCCTCTTCTTTTTGCCACACTTAACTTATGGCTCTTTAACACATCCAGAAAGGAGCTTGGTGCATATGCATGCCTGATGTTTCAAGCCGTTCCACCTCAATTGCTCCATCCCCACCCCTAGTAGCTTTGCTGTCCTACATGTTGCCTCTTTCTTCATTGCCACTCAAATAGACTTATTTCACAAACAACCCATCACCATTTTACACCGTTTATTCTCCCTCATATTTAGACGAGATGCACAAAGAAACAACACAAGTCCCCCTTCCCCACACAAGCGCGCGCACACACACACACACATGCGCAAACACACATGCAAACACACACCTTGCGCCGCTTCTGCTCTCTGCTTGCAAATGCGTGATCCCTGCTCAACGAGTTCCTCGCTTTTTCCATGGCCAGACGGTCCAGCTTGTCTTCGTCAAATTTGTCCTGTGTGGGAAGGGATGGCCACATGCCACATGTGATGTGCGCAAAAAGTTACGGACAGTTTTTTTTATTGATTGTGAGGTATAATCCGCAGCTTGTCTTCGTCAAACTTGTCCTGAGTGGGAAGGGATGGCCACATGCCACAGGTGATAGATAAATTGCCTTCGGTACAAATTTAGATGTGCGCAAATAGTTAAGGACTGCATGTTTTGGATTGTGAGGTGTACTGCTTGTCTTTGTCAACCTTGTCCTGTGTGGGAAGGGGTGGCTACATTGCTCAGATCTTAGGAAAGGATGGCCACACTGCTCAGATCTTAGGAAAGGATGGCCACACTGCTCAGATCTTAGGAAAGGATGGCCACATTGCTCAGATCGTAGGAAAGGATGGCCACATTGCTCAGATCTTAGGAAAGGATGGCCACTCTGCTCAGATCTCAGGAAAGGACGGTCACAGTGCCAAGGTCTAAGGAGAGGATGACCACAGTGCATAAAAATTGAAGAAGGATGGCCACAAATCTCAAAAACAAAGATGGCCAAGTGCTTAAATGTACATAAAGTATTAAGAGCGTAACACATAAAGTAAGTATTAAGAGCGTAACACATATAGTAAGTATTAAGAGCGTAACACATATAGTAAGTAATAAGAGCGTAACACATAAAGTATTAAGAGCGTAACACATTAAACCATTTGTGGTGTGGTTTTCAGCTAGTCCTTGCACAAGCATGTTTAGAAATGACCATGACTTTGTGCAAGCGTATCACCCTGTGCATGTAGCCGGTGTGTTTGTGTAGGCGCCAGGCTTGTGCGACCAATCCGTACTAGAGCAATTTTGACCGTATTCAGGTACCGTAACGTATTATGCCGTGCCGTACTGAACAAAGATGGTCGAGTTGATAAGTACGGTCTCGAACCGTACAAGACAGTGGTCACCGTACAGTGCGATTGGTGTAATTTGGCCGTTTGGCTCCAATTTCGGCTCACAACAATTGTTTTCTTTTTGCAATAATTATTCATGAAATACCCATTACTAACCAGGAATCAAGTACTGCGTCTGACTTCGAGTTTCCATGCAAGCCACTGCTGGGCCCTTCCCCCGAGCTGATGCAGCCCCAGCCCAGCCTCAGGGTCGTCCAGGGAAGCATTGTGTGGCGTCAACACATGAGAGGAGTATGCTGGAGGTGGAAATGGGAGGTGTTGGGGCGGAGAGGCCAATTCAGAGGCCAAAATTGCACTTGCAGTGCCAGCTTAGCACCATACCGTACACCGTATCGTACTCTGTAGCTAGACAGTAAAATACGGTCACCAAAATTGCACTTGCAGTGCCAACTTAGCACCGTAGCGTACACCGTACCGTACTGTAGCTAGACAGTAAAATACGGTCACCAAAATTGCACTTGCAGTGCCAGCTTAGCACCGTACATTACACCGTACCGTACTGTGAAGCTAGACAGCAAAATACGGTCACCAAAATTGGAAAACACGCCGTCTTTTTGTAAAAGACGGTCCGTACTGTACTCACAGTACCGTACCGTCTAATCATCTGAGCACAAGCCTTGCAAGCGCACCACCCTGTGGGTGTAGCTTGTTGGTGTGTGTGAGCGTAATACCCTGTGCATGTAAGCTTGTGTGTGTGTGAGGGTATTCACCCTGTGCATGTCAGCTTATTTGTGTGTGTGAGGGTATTCACCCTGTGCATGTATGCTTATTTGTGTGTGTGAGCGTAATACCCTGTGCATGCAAGCTAATTTGTGTGTGTGAGGGTATTCACCCTGTGCATGTAAGCTTATTTGTGTGTGTGTGTGAGGGTATTCACCCTGTGCATGTAAGCTTATTTGTGTGTGTGAGCGTAATACCATGTGCATGTAAGCTTATTTGTGTGTGAGCGTATTCACCCTGTGCATGTCAGCTCTTGCCAACATCACATTATCACATTGCAAATACACATGGCAAACACACAGCTTTCAGCAAACACGCACAATTTTGGCAACCCTGTTCTTTTGCTGTCACAGCACCCACAGTGGCAACCCCATCCCAGCACCCTTCTTGCAGTACATGTCCTTTAACAGAGAAACAACTGGAGCACAGTCCTGTATGGATGTCACATGAGATGCTCATGCCTCTGGCCAACCCTATTCATTTATTATCCGCTCGATTGTCCTGCACACTCGTGCACACATATGTACCATACACACATGCACTCGTTGGATTACATTCACCAACACACAATCACACATGCACACAACGCACGAGTACACACACTTCCATGCACACACTTCCATACACACACACGCACAAACCCAAACAACATGCGTACATATGTATACACATACCACACCTCTGGCTTGCGTCTATAATTCTTCACAGTTCCTGGCTTGGTGGCAGCAGATCCGTTGGCCTTCAAGGCTGGAGATGAGCTTTTCTGCACCCACGTAATCACACAAAGCCATAGAGGCTTAGTATTTTCAATATTTTGGTGGCAGCAAATTTGATGGTCCTGAGGGTAAACAACAGTTTTCTGCACAAACCACGCCTCAAAACATTTGTCGAAAAATCATGCTGCACGTTATATGTCTCAGCACATCCTTTAAATCTATGAATTCAGCGTCGATATTCCTGGGCCAATATTAAAACATCAGTGCACACACAGAAAATTGAAATACACACATTCACACACCACGCACATGAACGCATGCACAGTGTGCGCATTGCACGCACGCTCACAAACGCACAATGTGCCAACACACACACACACACACACACACACACAAATACACAAGCGTGTGCGCTTCATACATTTGATGAGCATTCTGTGCGTACTCGCATTCACACGAGCAAATAATTTTGAGCATGACAGCCCACAACAGCAACGCTAAAAATATGCGTACATGAGAACCTGCCAGGGGCCAAATTTTAGTCCTATTGCTGCTGTCACGGCTGACTGTTTAGCAAGGGCAGCTGCAGCTAGGCCAAATTGTACAAGCAACAATTTATACTTGTCGATGGCGTTCTTATTAGTCATCAATTTCCATAATAGACCAACACATTCCTTGCGATGCAACAGGAGCAAGTCCCCTTTTATTAATGTTACTGCTGCAGGGGTTGCCACTGCTGGAACAGATGCGGTGCAGGGGAAAAGTGGAAAGAGTGACGTTGACGTGCAGGTGCGGCATGAGATGTGGACTGATACACATACTCGGCTTGAGCAACATCCTTGAACCAAAAAAATGTGGGGAATGAGTGAAAAGAGTGGCGTGCAAGTGCGGCAGGAGATGCAGATATTGCAGACAGGTATACATTCTTGAGTAGTATCCTTGAACAGAAGTTTGCTGGGACTCTTACGGTTATAAAAAGTATATCCTTACAGGTAAAAGATAAAATATAAATAGATAACAGATAATATATATCCTTGAACAGAAATTTGCTGGGACTCTTACGGTTATGAAAAGTACGTTGAGTCATTCACACAAAACACACACATAGTTCTGGGTTTGTGTAATTCACTCATGCCCACAAAGCGCACCTTGGAAGCTGACAGAGGCAAGCTCCCTTGTTGCTTCTGGGACGACTGTGGCTTAGAAAGCTTGGTCTGTGCGTGCATGAGTGTCGTTGGCTCATGGTAGGTCATATTGCCGTAAGTCTAGACTGCCTGCTGCCTAGATTTAGCAATGCATGTTAGTGAACGAAGTAAAGGTTATGCAATATGCAATGAACTAGGATTTCTTATGTCTCATTTTCTTTTATGCAATGAGAGCCGTGGTCAAACCTCAGGGCTTGCTCACTTTATTTGTTTTGTTAGGGATGTTCATTGCTCCATCTGGGAGAGGGCTTTTCCGCATTTCCCCCTTGTCAGATCAGTTTGTTCTCAGCTGCTCCTTGGAAGAAAAGTAGATTTGGGCTGAAGGTTTCCACTCTTCCCCCTTGTCAGATGAATTTACTTCTCACTGCTCCTTGGGAGAGGGCTAGGATCTGGGTTTGGGCTTTTCCACTCTTCCCCCTTGTCAGATCAATATGTTCTCACCTGTTCCTTGGGAGAGGGCTGGGGTCTGGGTTTGGGCTTGGGCTTGGAAGGGCCATCCGTAAGCAGATCGTCAAAATCGTCCAGTGCCTCTTGGTACAGCCGTTTCTTCTGTATGTGTTGACATGCATTTTTGGCTTGAGCACGACATTCGCATGACACCAGAACCTCTTCAGTACAGCACTTCTTTTCAAGTTGTTGTGCGCATTTGAGAGCAGGTGTATGCGTTCTTGCGTGCGCTTGTGTGTGTAGGTGTGTGTGTATGTTTGTTTGTTCGGGG
>Ga0307968_1002952_pt1:5000-14160 | contig 14160 bp, 19 predicted proteins | sample OrgLakmetagen650_FD_201834 | JGI IMG/M metagenome (GOLD analysis project Ga0307968, IMG submission 201834) | Saline water microbial communities from Organic Lake, Antarctica - #650 | ecosystem: Environmental > Aquatic > Non-marine Saline and Alkaline > Saline | place: Antarctica... | reverse complement strand
GGCAGGTGGAAATAAATGCGCAACTTTCTGTTGTAGCAATTTGTAAGGGCAGGCTGAACACAAGCTACGCCTCCATGGTGTGTCAGGTTGATGGGGAATTGGTGCAGGCAGGTGGAAATAAATGTGCAACTTTCTGTTGTAGCAATTTGTAAGGGCAGGCTGTACACAGGCTACCCCTCCATGGTGTGTCAGGTTCATGGGGAATTGGTGCAGGCAGGTGGATTTAAAAGCGCAACTTTCAGAGTTTGCAGAGCGCGCAACTCTGTGTTGCAAGTTTGTAAACAAACGAATACACTATCGCGTCAATTTAAGAGTTGCTCTATGAGAGAATTGCTATCTCCATCTATGCGCAAGGAAGTTAACGATGCTCTTATCCTTTTTTTTATTAGAAAGGGTAGGCTGTACACAGGCTATGCCTTTACAGTGTGTCAGTTTGATGGGAAACAAGTGGAAAAAAATAGCGCTACTGTAGCAAAAGGTGCGGAAGGGTAGGCTGTACACAGGCTATGCCTCCGCGGTGTGTCGAGTGGGTGGGGGGTAGGTGCAGGCAGGTTGAAATAAATGCACTAAGAAAATGATGCGGAAGGGCAGGCTGTATACAGCCTACGCCTCCACGGTGTGTCAAGTGGGTGGGGAATAGGTTTAGGCAGGTTGAAATAAATGCACTAAGAAAATGATGCAGAAGGGCAGGCTGTATACAGCCTACGCCTCCACGGTGTGTTAAGTGGGTGGGGAATAGGTGCAGGCAGGTGGAATAAAATGCGCTTCTGTTGCAGAAGATGATGCGGAAGGGCATGCTGAACACAGACTACGCCTCCACGGTGTATCAAATGGGTGGGGGGTAGGTGCAGGCAGGTGGAATTGAACGCGCTTCTGTTGCAGAAGATGATGCGGAAGGGCATGCTGTATACAGGCTACGCCTCCACGGTGTGTCAAGTGGGTGGGGGGTAGGTGCAGGCAGGTGGAAATAAATGCGTTCTGTTGCAGAAAATGATGCGGAAGGGCATGCTGTATACAGGCTACGCCTCCACGGTGTGTCAAGTGAGTGGGGGGTAGGTGCAGGCAGGTGGAATTAAATGCGCTTCTGGTGCAGAAGATGATGCGGAAGGGCAGGCTGTACACGGACTACGCCTCCACGGTGTGTCGAGTGGGTGGGGGGTAGGTGCAGGCTGGTGGAAATAAATGTGTTTCTGTTGCAGAAGATGATGCGGAAGGGCATGCTGTACACAGGCTACGCCTCCACGGTGTGTCAAGTGGGTGGGGAATAGGTACAGTCAGGTTGAAATAAATGCACTAAGAAAATGATGCGGAAGGGCAGGATGTACATAGGCTACGCCTCCTCGGTGTCAGGTGTACGTAGGCTACGCCTCCTTAATCTCAGGTGTCATGTGTACGTAGGCTGTACGTAGGCTTCGCCTCCTCGGTCTCAGGTGTAGTTAAATAACAGGTGCAGGCACGCAGAGGATGGGTGTAGCTCTCTGCAGGGAGAACCTTGCCGTGAATAAGCTGTGAATAAGCTGTGGATAAGCTGTGATTAAGCTGTGGATTAGCTGTAAATAAGCTGTGGATAAGCTGTGATTAAGCTATGAATAAGCTGTGAATAAGCTGTGCAGGAAGAACCTTGCCGTGAATAAGCTGTTATCCCCAGATGGACAGGAAACACAAAACCATGTGTGCAATTCGGCACTTTGTGCGTCGCAAAAGATAGGCAAAGTGGAAATTTAGCTCAGGGCTTGTCCTTCTACCCTCGTATGGGGTTAGCCAGAACCACATATATTGATATATATATACGGTGTACATACGGTATTTTGGGGGATCGTCAAATATACGGTGCATATACGGTGTATATATACCGTTCTGGCCAACCCTGCCCACGTACAAACAGTACGTAAAAGAAGCTGCGCTGCAGATGGACATTTTCGAAATCGGTATGGTCAGAGTCGCCCTCAACTGTGGTACGCATTTGTCTGTGCTCCTGTAAATTGCGGTGCATTCAAACACTTAATACTTGAACGACATGCTTGTGCTCACCCACCTGTGCCTTTTGATGCCCCCCCAAAAAGCACACACCGCACAGTGCACAAGTCCATCGACCGCATGCATGCATGGATTTAAGAAGGTTGTCGTGTGCACTGGACGCGCCATCCTTTGCAATAACGTGTATTTTAAGCTCATACAATTATATGTTCACGCACGCACACACATCCACCTATGCACGTGTGCATGTGATCCACGCTTACACATTCACGTATACACACACACGTACACACTCGGGCTTGATCCTTCACTCACACGCTCATGCGCACATACACACTCACACATACAACACACCTGTAAGCAGCGCTCCTGATCCTACACTCACACGCTCACGCGCACATACATGCTCGCACACACAACACATTTTAAGCAGCGCTCCTGATCTTGCGCAAGCCATATGCAAAAAGTCTTGCGCAGATCTTGCGGGCCATGTGCAAAAGGTCTTGCGCTGATCTTGCGTAGGCCACATGCAAAAAGTCTTGCGCTGATCTCGACTAAGTAAACCATACACTATTAAATTAAATAAAAAGTCTAATCGCAGGCCACATGCAAAAAGTCTTGTGCTGATCTCGACTAAATAAACCATACACAATTACGGCTATTGAACTTAATAGAAAGTCTAATCGCAGGCCATATGCAAAAATTGTTGTGCTGATCTTGCGTAGGCCACATGCAAAAAGTCTTGCACTGATCTCGACTAAATAAACCATACACAATTACGGCTATTGAACTTATTAAAAAGTCTAATCGCAGGCCATGTGCAAAAAGTCTTTTGCTGATCTTGCGTAGGCCACATGCAAGAAGTCTTTGGAGCAAGTCGCCCTCAAGATCTACCACATGGAGAACCTGTGTGAGCTGAACCACTACCAGGTAGGTAACGCTTACAAGCAGAAGCAGGTGCAGATGTAACCACTACCAGGTGCACTTACGAGCTACCACTACAGGTATAACCACAACCAGGTACGCCTACAAGCTACTACTACAGGTATAACCACTACCAGGTATGCTTACAAGCAGATGCAGGTGCAGATATATGCAGATATGTAGATATATGCAGATATGCAGATATGTAGAAAGAGATGTAGATATATGCAGAGATGTAGGTATACGCAGATATGCAGAGATGTAGATATATTCAGATATATGCACAAGCAGACATGCAGGGATGTACGCAGAGATGTAGAGAGACGTATAATTTAATATGATTGTAAATTTGATCAAGTCCCTGCAAACAATATCGTTTATGTACCGTAGGCATATGGTCCTGGCCAACCCGGAAATTTTGTATATTTATATTTGCATTCTAGGCTGGCAACCTATGTGCGTTATAAATAATAAATAATAAATAGGAATTGCATTATGACAGCATTCTAGGCTGGCATCCTCTGACAGTGTGTGCGCTTTCTAATTAAGATATAATAAATAGAAATCCATAAATGTGCATAATAGGCCGGCGTACTCTGGCAGTAAATGTGCATCGTATATAGGTTGCCTGTACATGTGCAATCTAGATTTGGGCTGCTACTGTTTGTGTCTCTGAGAGGAACAGCCCAAATTTAGAATGCACAAGTCTTTTGACAACTTAAACTGCCAACTACTCAGACTTTGTCAACTTCTGGGTCTTCCTTTTTGGGACACTTTACAAGTTCTCGGTTTTGCGTTTTATGTGTATATGTATGTGTGTGTGCATGTGCGTAAACTCTCTGGCATAAAGCCCCACTTTTTGTGAAGGTGTTCCCTGTGTGTGCATGTGTGCATGTGAGTATGTGTGTATCTGTATATGAGTCTGTGCATACGTGCAGTGCCTTTGTGCATATGGGATTTTGGCCCAAGCAGGAGCATGTGTACCTCCGTCTCATCATCAGTTTTTCCCATTCGGGAGCATAGTAAGTGTGCGTATGTGCCACTTTCCTTACGTGTAGGTGTTCCGTGAGGTCCGTCTACATGCCAGCCTGCAGCACCAGAACATCATCACCATCTACTGCACCTTCCAGGTGTGTGTGTGTGTATGTGTGTGTGTGAGAATGTGTGTGTGCGCGTGCGTATGTGTGTGTACTCGAGCATGGGCATGTGGGTACGTGCAGGGAAAGGGAGCCTACTTGGAGTTGCAGGCTCAGCATGAGTTATTTCCTCTACTGCCGCTCAGACTGCACCAACGCTTTTAATCCGCGCAGCCGCTTCTGCTATGCAACCATTTGACCGTTTTGTCAATGCCACTGTGCCATGCCCTGTTGCTTTTGGCTGTGCCTCTTTGTTTGCGTCGCCCCATCGTGCCACCTTGGCTGTGCTGCTGCTGTGCTTGTGCTACAGACGCAAATGCGTTGGCTGTGCCTCTTTGTTTGCATCGCCTATACATTGTCCCACCTTGGCTGCGCTGCTGCTGTGCTGGTGCTTCAGACGCAAATGCGTTGGCTGTGCCTCTTTGTTTGCGTCGCCCCCATCGTGCCACCTTGGCTGTACTGCTGCTGTGCCTGTGCTTCAGACGCAAATGCGTTGGCTGTGCCTCTTTGTTTGCGTCGCCCACATTGTCACACCTTGAGTGCGCTGCTGCATTCCCTGGCTTCCGACACAAATGCGTTGGCTGTGCCTCTTTGTTTGCGTCGCCCACATTGTCCCACCTTGGCTGTGCTGCTGCTGTTCTTGTGCTACAGACGCAAATGCGTTGGCTGTGCCTCTTTGTCTGCGTCGCCCCCATCGTGCCACCTCGAGTGCGCTGCTGCATTCCCTGAGCTGCAGACACAAATGCGTTGGCTGTGCCTCTTTGTTTGCGTCGCCCCCATTGTCCCACTTTGGCTGTGCTACTGCTGTGCCTGTGCTTCAGACGCAAATACGTTGGCTGTGCCTCTTTGTTTGCGTCGCCTACATTGTCCCACCTCAACCGCACTGCTGCTGGGTGTTGAACGCAAATGCGTTGGCTGCGACCCTGAATGTTGTGCCATCTTGCTTATTGTGCCATCTTGCTTATTGTGCCATCTCGCTTATTGTGCCATCTCGCTTATTGTGCCATCTCGCTTATTGTGCCATCTTGCTTATTGTGCCATCTTGCTTATTGTGTCATCTCGCTTATTGTGCCATCTTGCTTATTGTGCCATCTTGCTTATTGTACCATCTCGCTCATTGTGCCCCATGACCATACCTCCTCGGCTGTCCTGGCTCGTTTTAGCTGCTTCAACGCACACACACGCACACACACACAAACACACACACACACACACACACAAACACACGCACACACACGCACACACACAAAACAACACACTTGCACACCCACTTGCACACACACACCCACTTGCACACACACACACACATGCACACACACACAATACAATCACACACACACTCACACACACACTTTAACGGAGGCCTCACGTTTCCTGGCTTGATAATAACTAGGCCCCAGGTCACAAATGCGGGCAACATCCAAACACATCCGTACACATGCACACACACTTGCACACACACACACGCACACATGCACACGCACGTTTGCATGCACACATTTGTACACACACATGCATGCGTTCACACAGGAAGGCAATGACGTAGTGCTGGTTCAAGAGTATGCTGAGGGCGGAGACCTGTATCGTCTGCTGCACAAGAACGGGGGCAGGTGAAAATATAGATAAAATGGGTGCAAGCAACAGCAGCACACACAAATACACACAAACAGTAGCACCCAATCTTCCTATCTGCTTCCCTCATAAAGTGCACACGCGTGCATCTACACATGCATACTTACGCACGCACGTGCGCACAAACACACGCAAACACACACGCGTGCATCTACACATGCATACTTACGCACGCACGTGCGCACAAACACACGCAAACACACACGCGTGCATCTACACATGCATATTTACGCACGCACGTACGCACAAACACACGCAAACACACGCGTGCATCTACACATGCATATTTACGCACGCACGTACGCACAAACACACGCAAACACACACGCGTGCATCTACACATGCATACTTATGCACGCACGTACGCACAAACACACGCAAACACACACGCGTGCATCTACACATGCATACTTATGCACGCACGTATGCACAAACACACGCAAACACACACACGCGCATCTACACATGCATACTTACGCACGCACGTACGCACAAACACACGCAAACACACACGCGTGCATCTACACATGCATACTTATGCACGCACGTACGCACAAACACACGCAACATTCACACACCAATACGCTCACACACAGTCACACTTACATCTACATAGTTACTCGCACATATAACACACATATAACACACACACAAGTTCACACACCAATATGGTCACACACACACAGACCTACATCTGCATTTCTACACACACATATACCGCACACACACACACACAGACACACACACACACACAAACGCACACAAACACACACAGGTTAAGTGAGAGGCAAGCCGTGGAGATGGTGCTGGCACCGTTCCTGCTGGCCATGCACTACCTGCACACACGGGGCATCATGCACAGGGACATCAAGCCAGAAAACGTGAGTGCCTCTAAGACTGTGCGCGTGTGTGTGTTTGTATGCATGTGTGTGCATGTGTGTGTGTATTACCTGCACACACGGGGCATCATGCACAGGGACATCAAGCCAGAAAACGTTACCTTTGAGACTGTGCACGCGCGTGTGTGTGAATATGTGTGTGCAAATGCGTGTGTGCACAGCTAGGTAGTCGACCAGGGCTGTTTTTGGTATACAATGTTTGCTCATGAGAAATTTTAACAGGGAAATATCAACTGCTGTTGCGATGCACGGTGCGTATTTTGACAGACTGTCCAAGCTTGCAATTCTTACAGCTGTCTTGAGCTGCACTATGAAGTCTGATGGCAGAAGGCTATATAAAGAAGAAAGAGAGGCGGCGTTTACATATTTTACTCTGCATAAATTATAAAGGAGGATGGCTGGCTTTGGCGCTGCAGCAAGTGCCTGCAGAAATGTTTTGCATGCTCTGTGCAAGTTTAGAGTCTGATTAAACTTGCACTAATAGGTTTGAATGAGGGATTTAGCTCAAAACCAATCAATCTGTATGCAATTTTTGTGCAAGTCTGGAGGACTTAATCAATCTGTATGCAATTTCTGTGCAAGTCTGGAGGACTAAATAAATTTTGCATGCAATTTCTGTGCAAGTCTGGAGGACTAAATCACTTTGTAAGCAATTTCTGTGCAAGTTTGGAGGACTAAAATGGGACCTACACTTTTTGACTTCCTACAGAAATCCTTCATTTTCCCTGGGCGCTATGCAGGGATTAGGCTCACATGTACCACAGGATCTGCACTTTTTACTGCACACACAGGACCTGCACTTTTTCCTGCACACACAGAACCTGCACTCTTTACTGCACACACAGAACCTGCACTTGGACCTGCACACACAGCACCTGCACTTTTTACTGCACACACAGAACCTGCACTTTTTCGCTGCACACACAGCACCTGCACTCTTTACTGCACACACAGAACCTGCACTTGGACCTGCACACACAGGACCTGCACTTTTTACTGCATATACAAGACCTGCACTTTTTCATTGTATACATAGGACCTGCGCTTTGACCTGTACACCCAACACCTACACTTTTTATGTTCAAAATGCACACAAGTCCTACACTTTATTAGTTCCGTGTGTGCGCAGGTCCTATTCATTGTTAGTTTTGTGTACGCACAGGTCCTGCACTTTTATACTGCACGCACAGGACTTACACCTTTTTTGTTCTGTGTATGGTGTATGTGAAGGTCTCACACTTCTATACTGCATACACAGGACCTACGCTTTTTTTTCTTTTGCGCAGGTCTTGTTCACCAAGAATCGAGTACTGAATCGAGTACTGACTTGTACCACAGAAAATCAAGTACTGGATCACCAAGAATTGAGTACTGAACCGAGTACTGATGTGTTTGCGCAGGTCTTGTTCACCGAGAATCGAGTACTGAATCGAGTACTGAATTGTACCACAGAAAATCGAGTACTGAATCACCAAGAATTGAGTACTGAATCGAGTACTGATTTGTTTGTGCAGGTCTTGTTCACTGAGAATCGAGTACTGAAACTGGCGGACTTCGGACTAGCCATCGATCTGAACGAGGAGCGAGCTGTGACACGAGCTGGGACCTTGGACTACATGGTGCGTTTTGCTCTGATTTTTGGTAAAGATTTGGGAAGGTTGCTTGTAAACACTTGTTCTAGCCATCGATCTGAACGAGGAGCAGGCTGTGACACGAGCTGGGACCTTGGACTACATGGTGCGTTTTAGTCTGATTTTTGGTAAAGATATGGGAAGGTTGCTTGTAAACATTTGTTCTAGCCATCGATCTGAACGAGGAGTGGGCTGTGACACGAGCTGGGACCTTGGGCTACATGGTTTGTTTACTCTGAATTCCGATGGAAAAAATGGGAAGTTGCTTATCAAATATGTGGTTGAGCCATCGATTTGAATGAAGAGCGGGCTGTGACACGAGCTGGGACCTTTGATGACATGGTGAGCGTTTGTCTGCCAAATTTTATTGAGCATCATGTGCTGCTATATTAGGCCTGCTCAAAACCTTTTGACTAGACATTGCTCTGAGACAGAAGAACGTTATTTCATGGCATTGGGACCAATAACGCCTCGCACTCACGAACACACACACATACACACACACACACACACACACACACAATTGTTGGAAACACGTTTGCACCCACACTCAACGCTTGCAAACACAAATGTACACATGCACACATACACATGCACACATACACATACACATGCACACATACACATGCACACTTACACATGCACACATGCACACATACATATGCACAGGCCCCTGAAGTGCTGTGCTGCCCCCCCTAAGAACCCACCCCAAGGGAACAATCACACACAAACACACACACACACCCCAAAACCTGTAACAAATACTGACACACATGCACATGCACAGGCCCCTGAAGTGCTGCGCTGCCCCCCTAAGAACCTACCCCAAGAGAACAAGACCAACAAGTCGCTTCAGTATACCAACTCCGTGGACGCATGGGCTGTCGGTGTATTTGCTTATGAGCTCATCGTCGGGGTGGCACCCTTTGCAGGTGTGTAGGGTTGGCCAAAACCATATATA
>Ga0307968_1002952_pt1:0-2500 | contig 14160 bp, 19 predicted proteins | sample OrgLakmetagen650_FD_201834 | JGI IMG/M metagenome (GOLD analysis project Ga0307968, IMG submission 201834) | Saline water microbial communities from Organic Lake, Antarctica - #650 | ecosystem: Environmental > Aquatic > Non-marine Saline and Alkaline > Saline | place: Antarctica: Organic... | reverse complement strand
AACACAACATTAAACAACCAACTTAACATTAAATAACCAAAGAAAAGCATGTGCTCTGCCTTGACTTCCCAGCCCATCCATTGGGAACCTGCCCTGTGCCTGGACTTTTTGGTGATTTAAATTTCCTGGGGCGTTCTCCCCCCCTCCAAGTCGCTGACTTTCCACATTTACATGGCATGGTTGTACATCTTTTCGTCGCAGGCGTGCCGACCAGGCTTTGCTTTTTTGTTATTTGGCTGCCGTGTTTCGTTACCAAACCCTCAGGCAATTGATTTCTGTTAAGTACACCTGCCGTTGTGCAAGTTTGTCTCAATTTGCATCAGGGTTGTCCAGATCGAGGTTCGGCCGGAAGTTTAATTCGCAAACTTTCACGCATTTCAACAAATTTGAAAAGTGCTGTTTGGAGTTCAGTCAAAGTTCGATGAACTTTTAAAAATTCTTCAAACCTTACAGCATGCATCTGTCAAAATTGCAAGGGACAGCAGCCCCCTCCCAGTTCAGTCCCACTCTTTCCTTGCAGCAAAAGTGACATGTTCAATTTATATTTTATATATGAAATATGTATCTGTATCAGGCCAGGAAGTTTTTTTGGTGTTAAGGCCAAACTTGTCACACATTTCTGAACTGCTAAGGATTTGTAAAACGCGGCACTTGCACTGCACCTCAAGTTTCTCCTTTTTCTGCTCTACAATGATGACATGGTCCCATTCCGGCCCCTTTTTCCCCCTATAATGATTTATTAACATACACAACCAATTGGGAAGATTTAAAGGTGGGGGGAGGAGCTCAAGGGCCGTTTCCCAAAATTGCTCCTTGAACCCTTCGAACAGTTCGAGGGTTTTAGACCTTTCACAAAATTTATCGAACCCTTGCTCCCAAAAGAACGAACTGAACAACCCTGCTTTGCATGTTCATAACAACGCAGGTTGGCCGGAGGCGATCTTCAGCTCTGCACGTGCCAACCGGACAAGGGGTGCAGCTGTCGCAACAGGTGGGTGACTTAGTACTCCTGCAATGCATGAATAGTCTCATTCAATACATGTAGGGTTGGCCAGAACCATATATATACGGTGTACATGCGGTATTTTTGGCTTGGATATCACCAAATATACGGTGTATATAAACGTATATATACGGTTCTGGCAAACCCTAAATACATGTTAAGCGTACAAGCAGCGCAGCAGTCCCAACAGGTGAGTGACACCAGGCTTTGGCAATGCATAACTGTTCAGCTTCACACATGCCAAGCGTGCAGTAGAATGCGCGACAGCCACGACAGGTGAGTGGTAAAGTACTCCTGCAAAGAACACCTAGATAAATTTAAGTGTCAAGCGTGCAGTAGAATATGTGACAACCACGACAGGTGAGTGGTAAATTTACTCCTGCAAAGAACACCTAAATACATCCAAGTGCCAAGCATGCAGTAGAATATGTGACAACCACGACAGGTGAGTGGTAAATTTACTCCTGCAAAGAACACCTAAATACATCCAAGTGCCAAGCATGCAGTAGAATATGTGACAACCACGACAGGTGAGTGGTAAAGTACTCCTGCAATGAACATCTAAACACATCCAAGCGCCAAGCGTGCAGTAGAATATGTGACAACCACGACAGGTGAGTGGTAAAGTACTCAACACATCCAAGTGCCAAGCATGCATTAGAATATGTGACAAACCACGACAGGTGAGTGGTCAGTACTCCTGCAATGAACATTTAAACACATGCAAGTGCCAAGCGTGCAGTAGAATATGTGACGAACCACGACAGGTGAGTGGTAAAGTACTCCTGCAATGAACATCTAAACACGTCCAAGTGCCAAGCGTGCAGTAGAATATGTGACAATCACGACAGGTGAGTGGTAAAGTACTCAACACATCCAAGTGCCAAGCATGCATTAGAATATGTGACAAACCACGACAGGTGAGTGGTCAGTACTCCTGCAAAGAACACCTAAATACATCCAAGCGCTAAATGTGCAGTAGAATATGTGACAACCACAACAGGTGAGTGGTAAAGTACTCAACACATCCAAGTGCCAAGTGCATTAGAATATGTGACAACCACGACTGGTGAGTGGTAAGTACTCCTGCAAAGAACACCTAGTTAAAGTAAAGTGCCAAGCGTGCAGTAGAATGCGCGGCAGCTAAGGCATATGAGCGAGAGCAGGTGTGTGTGCGCGCATGAGTGTGTGCATGTGCCTTGGTCTTTAACTAAAGGCCAAGGCAAGCCAGTGCACGTCTCTGTAATGTATGTGTCTGTCAAAGGCCAAGGCGAGCCAGTGCAATGTATGTGTCTGTCAAAGGCCAAGGCAAGCCAGTGCAATGTATGTGTCTGCCAAAGGCCAAGGCAAGCCAGTGCAATGTATATGTCTGTCAAAGGCCAAGGCAGGCCAGTGCAATGTATGTGTCTGTCAAAGGCCAAGGCGAGCCAGTGCAATGTATTGTGTCTGTTAAAGGCCAAGGCAAGCCAGTGCAATGTATGTGTCTGTCAAAGGCCA